>Ga0210050_1004650_pt1 | contig 11309 bp, 8 predicted proteins | sample CryGey132114_all_FD_185463 | JGI IMG/M metagenome (GOLD analysis project Ga0210050, IMG submission 185463) | Groundwater microbial communities from aquifer - Crystal Geyser CG22_combo_CG10-13_8/21/14_all (SPAdes) (version 2) | ecosystem: Environmental > Aquatic > Deep subsurface > Groundwater ...
TAAGGAAGAGAAGGTAGGTTTTATCAGGATTGCGCCGACCTTAGAAAGAAGTGAAGAAAATATTGAGATTTTCAGGAAAATCGGATTTAGAGATGCTCCAATTCATATGCATCCAGAAGTAACTTGGGAGTTAGATATTAAAAAGCCAGAAGAGGAACTCTTATCTAAAATGAGAAAAACAACCCGTTATTTAATACGGCAGGCTCAAAAAAATTCCGATATCATGATAGAACAGGGTTTAGAATTAAAAGACATTGAAAAATTTAATCAACTTTATCAAGAAACGGTTGATCGGCATCATTTTGTGCCATTTTCTTTGGAATATTTAAAAAATGAATTTTTGGCATTTTCGCCGGACAATGAGATTTCTATATTTTTAGGAAGATACAAAAATGAACTCGTTTCTGCGGGAATTTTCATTTTTTGGCAAGGAATTGGATTTTATCACCATGGCGCTTCTTCCCTTAAATACCCCAAAATTCCGGTTTCTTATTTACTTTTGTGGGAAGCGATAAGAGAAGCAAAAAATAGGGGTTGTCAAAAATTCAATTTCTGGGGAGTTTCGTCAGAAGATATAAAAAATCACCCTTGGTATGGGCTTACTTTGTTTAAAATGGGCTTTGGTGGCTATAAAAAAGAATATGTGAAAACTCAGGATTTACCGCTTTCAAAAAAATACTGGTTCACTTATATTTTTGAAAAACTAAGAAGGGTAAAAAGGGGATTATGAGGCGGAGATATAGAAAATCATTGAGAGTTAAAAGAAAAAAACCGATTTATAAAAATGGGGTTTTCTGGATAACTATTTTCTTTTTTTTAGTTTCCGGAGGAATTTTTTATTTACTTTTTCTTTCCCCTTTTTTTCAAATCCGAGAAATTAAAATTTCTGGCGCTGCCAGCTCTAATGAAAAAGTTTCCAGTGAACAAATTTTATCTCAGGTTCAAGCAAAAATAGAACAAAAATTGTTATTTTTCACCACCAGAAGCATAATTTTAGTAAATTTGAAGCAAATTAAAAAAGAAATTTTAGAAAAATTTCCTCAAATAGCTGAGGTATACTTCAAAATAAAATTTCCAGCAATTTTGGAACTGGAAATTGAGGAGAGAAAACCGTTCGCTATCTTCAACTTTGAAGAAAATTATTTTTTTATTGATAAAAAAGGAGTAATCTTTGAGGAAGTCTCAGAAGATGAATTTACATTACCGAAAATTAAAAATTCGCTTTTAACAGAAAAACCAAAATTAGGGGAGAGAGTTATAGATGAGGAATTAATTTCAAAAATCTTAAAAATTTCTTCCGAATTGGAAAATTTAAAAGTAAAAATTGTTGAAGTTAAAATTGTTTCAGATGAGAGAATTAATATAAAAACTTCCCAAGATTGGGAGATTTATTTTGATCCGAACAAAGATTTAAGTTGGCAATTGACGAAATTGAAGGTGGATTTGGAAAACCTGATTCCTTTTGAAAGAAGAAAAGATTTAGAATATATAGATTTGAGATTCGGAGATTCCGCTCCTTTCAAATACAGGACGCCACCCACCCTCCACCCTCCCGCTGAAGCGGGCCCCTAGGGAATGTAATAGACAAAAATCGAATCGCCAATTTTCGTTACCGGTTTGTATTTGTCTAACCATCGATAACATCCATATGGCTGGTCAAACCCAGAAACAGGTTCTCCACATCCTCCTTGTAAAAAAGTAGCCGATACCGCTAAATAATTTCCTTTTGGAAATTCTTTTGGGTCTCGAGTGCCATGCCAGCTCTCGAATTTTTCGCTTAAATAATATTTAACATCTGCGCCACCAAAATAATCAACATAAATTTTATCAATTCCTTTTTCATCAACCCATTTTTTCAATCTCTTTAAATCTTGACCCCAATCCAAATTGGAATCTACTGTGTAAATATAAAGATTATCGGGACCCCCAACGATTTCATTGGCATAAGCCAAAAAGTGGGGATAGATTGATAAAACAGAAATTGCCTGCCAGAAAATAAGAATCCCAAAAACGATGTAGATATAAGGTTTAACGCCGGGTTTTAAACCTTTTAGTAGATGAGTGATTGCTGTGCTAACCAAGACAAAAGTAAATGGAAACACTGGTAAAAGATGGCGAACACCGATATTAAGATTAGAATTTAAAGAAACAATCCAATAAAGACTGATAAAAATGAGCATGGCAAATTCAGGGAAATGAGATTTAATCCAATCTTTGGCTCGTTGGAGAGGATTTGTCCAGACTACAACCCGCCCACCACCCTCCCAGCCTTCGGCTGGGCCCCTAGGCCTTTTAATCAACCACCCGAGCGTAGCGGAGGGTGAAGATGAACGAATATTCATCGACCAGGCAGCATATAAAAGAGCAATCAAAGTTAAAATGTGAAAAGCCAGAGGTTCCTTTATTGAGTAAACTACTGGAAAATAATTTTTCCAGCCAAGATTTGAAATTTCGCCTAAAAAATAAGTTGTATTGCCGCCGGCTGCTCGCTGGAAAACTAGAGCCAGGCCCAAAAAATATTCGGCCAAAGGTCTAAAAACAGGTTTTGTTGAGGCCCAGACTAATATTTTGCGCAAAAAGGGAAAGGGAGTACTAGCCAAAAGAAATTCAGTATCTCTGGCTTGTCTTTCTGGAGGATAATTCAAAACATGATATTGATAAACCGGCCAGATTAAAATATAGCCGATAACGAGAACTAAAATTAGAACTACTAAAGTTTTTTTGGAATCACCTAATCGAATCAGGCACCAAATAAAAGCCAAAAAGGCAAAAAAGGGAATCAAAAGGATTACCGAAAATTTGCAAAGCTCGGCTAAACCAAAAGAAATTCCGGCAAAAACTATATTTCTTTTAGAGGGATTTTGAAGGGCTTTAATGAAATAATAAGTGGCAATAAATACCCCAGCTGCTGCCCCCACATCAGTAGTCACCAATCTGCCATGGGCCAAAAAAGTTGGAGAAAAAGAGAATAAAAAAAGAGAAAGTAGGGCAACTTTATTTCCAAATAACTCTCGAGTCCATTTAAAAATATAAAATCCGAGCAAGATTAAAATCAAAATCATCGGGATTCTTCCCCAAAAAATCATTTTGTCTGCCGGATTTCCAGTTTTAAATAAAAAATAATTTCCGAATCCCCATTGACCATTAATGTCTTCTTTCCAATCTTTTATCTCTGATGGAAATTTTATTTCTTTAATGAAAAGCAAGGGAAGGGCAGCCAAATCTTTAATCAAAGGTGGATGCTCAGGATTCAATCTCATATCCTTTTGGGTCAAATAAGAATATCCAGCTGGCAAATGGGCTAATTCATCCATTGTTAGAGAATCATCTTTCATTGAAAAAAGAGAAACTAAAAAAACAAAAGTTAGCAAAATCCCGGCTAAAATATTTGTCAAACGATTATTTAATTTCATAGATTAAAATTTCATTTTCTCTTGTAATTTTACCCTGAGGAAATTTTTGAGCCAATTCGTTAAATAAATTTTCATCATATTTCATTGGGACAATTACCTTTTTTTTATCATCTAGCTTAATTTTATCTAAATTTTCAGGCAGTAAATAAATTGATTGGGGTTGGCCGAATTTTGTATTTTCAATAAACATCACTGTTTGAGCTGGCATAGGAATGCCGCTTGGATAAGGAACAGGAACTCCCGGCATATTAACAATGACATATTTTTGAATTTCAGGAGATAAAGAATTTAAATAGTTCCCCATTTTGACATAATCTGAAGAAAAAGCCCCTTTCACTTCAGGATGGCTAGCCCATTGAATAAAGTATTTATTAAATTGGAGGGTTGCTGTCATTAATAAAAAAATAAGAGAGGCTAATATTAACAATTTTTTACTCTTTACATTTTGGTTAAACCATTTATAGGTATAAAAAGCGCCAAGTCCAGCAAAAATATAAACTACTGGAATTACTCCGATAGTCCGAAGAGCGTGAGGAATGCCTTCGTAAGTCAAAATCCCTGGTAATAGCATAATGAAGAACCAGCTTAACAATAAACAATGAACAGTGAACAATGAACAATTCTTTTCTTTAATGGAAGCAAGTAATTCTTTTATTGAAAAGAAAATTCCGATTAAAAACAAAATTCCAATGAGCCAAAAAAGTTGAGGAGAGCCGGCAAAATTATGGCGCCAGTTACCATCGCCATAAAAATTAAACATTCCCAAATGTAAGATCAGAGATTTTCCAAATTCTTTGATTGGATTTTCAGCAGTGAAGATTGAAATTGGAACTGCTCGACCGATAAAATCCTGAGGATGTTGGAAGAAATAAATTCCGATTGGCAAAGCTACTAAAATTGTAAATGTCAAATTGCAAATTGCAAATTTAAGGAATTGTTTTTGGAGGTTTTGTTTTCGATAAATAAACCATTCAAAAATCAAAACTAAAGGAAGCAAAAAGACAATAAATCTATAAGAAATATAAGTATAAAAACCGAGGCCGAAAAATATTCCCGAGATTATGAAATAGAGAGTTCTTTTCTCGTGAAGTCCCTTAAATAAAAAATAAAAAGCAAAGACCAAAATAAATGGAACTAAAATTGCCCGAAAACCGATGCGGGAGAAATTAGTATGCCAAAAAGAAATAGCCAGAAAAAAGCTGGTTAAGAGGGCAATAATTGTTGGATTGTTGTAATGTTGTAATGTTGAATTGTTAAATAGTTCTTTGGTGAATGAATAGAGACCTAAAACTGTTAAAATGCCGATTACTGCAGCGATGATTTTTATTGACCAAATAGAAACTCCGAAAATTGAAAAAGAAAGAGCTATTAACCATATCATCAAGCCCTCTCTACCATTATTTTCCGGATAAAATAATTTAAAATTTCCTGTTTTTAAACTTTCCAAGGCCTCATTTCCATTAATTGCCACATCGGGATAAAGCCCCGGCGGAATCGAATCTAATTTCCACAATCTGAAAAAAGTAGCGATAAAAAGAATTAAAATTAGCAAAATTATCTCTTTTTTCTTCATTGACCGAGTTTTAATTTATTAAAACGAAGGTGAAGAAGAGGACGAAGTCCTCTTCGCCTAATCTATTTTAGCAAATTTAATTTAAAAAACATATCTAAGCAATTAACAAATTTTTCTTGACAATTAAATTCTATTGTATAAAATAGAATTATCACTCTGAGGTCTTGACTGCTAATCTTGGTTTGCTATAATGAGGATATGGAAATAACCCAAAGACAAATAGAAATTTTAGATAAGCTCATTCAAGAATATATTGATTCGGCTCGACCGGTGAGTTCTCAATTGTTGGAGAAAAAGTATGATTTTAGTATTTGCCCAGCAATGATTAGAATTGAGATGCAAAAATTGACCGACAAAGGTTTTATTTGCCAACCTCACACCTCGGCGGGAAGAGTGCCAACTGATAAAGGTTACCGTTTTTTTGTTGATAATTTGCTTGCCCGCCGAAGCCTTGGCGAAGGCGGGTTAAAAAAGGAAGTTTCCGAGCTCGAAGATATTTTTCAGAAAGCTGGAAAAGATATCTTTAAGGTGGCAAGTCGTTTAACAAAATTTTTAGCCGAGCAATCTTCAAACTTTACAATTTTAAATCTTTTAGAGAGAGATTTTTTTTGGAAAGAGGGCTGGGAAGAGATATTGCAAGAGCCTGAATTTGAAGAAAAGGATTCAATTTCTCATTTCACTGAACTTTTAGAAAGCTTCGAAGAAAATATTGAAAATTTGAAAATAAATTCTGAAATTAAAGTTTATATTGGTAAAGAAAATCCATTTTCAAAGAACAAGGATTTTAGTATAATAATATCTAAATGTCACTTGCCAAAAAAAGAGGAAGGGATTTTATCCATTTTGGGCCCCAAAAGAATGGCTTATGATAGAAACATTGGTTTGATTAATTCTTTAATGAAATCGTTGGAGAAATTATGACCGAAGAAAAACAACCCGCCTCCGCTGAAGCTTCGGCGGGCGAAGAAAAAAAAGAATTAAATTTAGAAGAATTAAAAAAGAAAGTCGATATATCTCGCGATATATCTCGGGAATTGGAGGAGTGCCAAAAATTGAAAGACGAATATTTATCAGGTTGGCAGAGAGAAAGAGCCGATTTTCTTAATTATAAAAGAGAGGAATTGGAAAGGATAGGCGAAATTTTAAAATATACTAATGTAGGATTGATTTTGAATATTTTACCAATTTTAGATAACTTTGAAATTGCTGAAAAAAAATTACCGGAAGATTTAAAAGCAGATGTCAATATAAAAGGAATTTTACAGATAAAAAATCAGATTTTAGATTTTTTAAAAAATCAGGGAATTGAGGAGATAAAAACAGTAGGCGAGAAGTTTGATCCCAATTTCCACGAAGCGGTAGAAGAAATTGAACCCTCCTCCGCCAAGGCTACGGAGGGCAAAGATATAAAATCGGGAATAATTGTAGAGGAAATTCAAAAAGGATATAAAATTAACGGCAAGCTCTTAAGGCCCGCCAAAGTGAGGGTTGCGAAGTAACCCGAAACCCCGTACCGAGCTTTGCTCTGGTGCTGGGGTAAAAGTCGCTAAATAAAATCAATTTAATATTTAAATTCTATGGCTAAAGTTTTAGGTATCGATTTAGGAACATCTATTTCAAAAATGGCTACCATTTTACAGGGTGAGCCAAAGTGCATTGAATCGAGAGAGGGTTCGGTTTTAATACCCTCAATTTGTGCATTGGCAAAAAATGGTGAAAGGTTAATTGGCGATTTAGCCAAAAGACAGGCCGTGACCAATCCTAAAGATACTATTTTCGCTGTCAAAAGATTCATTGGTCGGAGATTTTCTGACCTGGAAGTTCAAAAAGAATTAAAGAGATTGTCTTACGAAACTCGGGAAAGAAGCGATGGTGGAGTAGAAATTAAAATGGGAGATAAATGGTACACCCCGATTGAGATTTCGGCAATGATTTTGCAAAAACTTAAAGTGGATGCCGAGGAAAAATTGGGAGAAAAAATTACGGATGTTGTCATTACTTGCCCGGCAAATTTTGACGATTCTCAAAGAAAGGCAACAAAAACTGCTGGAGAGATTGCCGGATTTAGTGTTTCGAGAATTATTAATGAGCCGACAGCGGCTGCCCTCTCTTATGGTTTCGGCAGGAAAAAAGCGGAAAAAGTTTTGATTTATGATTTTGGCGGCGGAACTTTTGATGTTACAATTTTGAATATTAGCCCAGATACAGTTGAGGTCTTGGCTACCGGCGGAGAACCCCATCTGGGTGGAGAAGATTTAGACCAGCGAATAATTGGTTGGGTCATTGAGCAATTTAAAAAGGAGCAGGGGATTGATTTATTAAAAGACCCTTTAGCTTTGCAGAGGGTAAAAGATGCGGCTGAGAAAGCCAAAATCGAATTATCCAGTACTACTGAAACCGAAATCAACCTTCCTTTTATTTCTGCCGACGCTGCCGGACCTAAACATCTTTTATACAAAATAAATCGGGCAAAATTTGAGGAGTTAACGAGAGATTTGGTTGAAAGGTCAATTGACAGAGTGAAGAAAACCTTAGAAGAAATCAAACTCTCTAAGAAAGAAATTGAGGAAATTGTTTTAGTTGGCGGAACGACTTTGATTCCTCATGTAAGAGAAGCAGTTAAAAACTTTTTTGGTCGGGAACCCAATAAATCAATTAATCCGGAAGAGGTTGTGGCTCTGGGGGCCACAATTCAAGCTGAGATTTTGAGGGCTCAAAAAGAGGGAAGGGCACCAGAAGGAGAAATTAAGAGTGTTTTACTTTTGGATGTTTTGCCATTATCTCTAGGAATTGAGACGTTGGGTGAGGTAAATACGACAATGATATCCAAAAATACCACTATTCCGACGGCCAAAACTCAAATATTTTCAACGGCAGCCGATAATCAAACCTCGGTTGAAATCAATGTTTTGCAGGGAGAGAGACCAATGGCAACTGATAATCGGTCTTTGGGAAAATTTATTTTAGATGGAATTCCTCCTACTCCCAGAGGCATTCCTCAAATTGAGGTGACATTTGATGTCGATGCCAATGGAATTTTAAAAGTCATTGCCAAAGATAAAGCCACTGGGAAATCGCAATCAATCAGAATTGAAGGCTCAATTGGTCTTTCAAAAGAAGAGGTAGAGAAAATGAAAAAAGAAGCCGAGCTTCATGCCGCTGAAGATCAAAAAAAGCGAGAATTAAGTGAAGCCAAAAATGTAGCTGATAGTTTAGTTTATACGAGTGAGAAGGCATTGAGAGAGGCCGGGGATAAAGTCTCTCCGGAAACTAAAAAAGATATCGAAGATAAGGTTAATGAGTTGAAAAAAGTGAAAGAAGGTGATAATGTAGGGGAGATAAAACAAAAAACTTCTGAATTATCTCAGGCAATCCAAAAAGTTGGGGCTGAAATGTATCGAGCAGCTGGCGAGAAAAAACCTCCTGAAGGAGGACCAACAGCCGAAGAGGGAGAATATAAAGAGAAATAGTTCTATTTGTTCTATCGTTCGCTTCGCTCACTTGTTGTAATTGTTCAATTCATTACAACATTATAACATTACAACAATTAGAACATTTTTATGAAGGATTATTATCAAATCTTAGGTGTTCAGAAAAACGCCTCCCCAGATGAAATCAAGAAGGCTTATTATAAATTGGCTCATAAACATCATCCTGATAAAGGCGGAGATGAAAAAAAATTCAAGGAAATAAACGAAGCCTATCAAATTCTTTCTGATAAAGAAAAAAGAACTCAGTATGACCAATTTGGCAGAGTCTTTGAAGGAGCCGGTGCTCAACCGGGTTTTGATTTTCAATGGGCCTGGGGAAAACCCGATGTTGATTTTGATTTTGAGTTTGGAGATTTAGGAGAAATGGTGGAAGAGATGTTCGGGTTTGGCGCTCCTCACAAAAGAAAGAATTTAAAGAAGGGAAAAGATATTGAAATTGATATCGAAGTTTCTTTAGAAGATATATTAAAAGGAAAAGAAAAAATAATAACTTTGGAAAAAATGATTTTATGCCCGCGATGTCAAGGAACCGGAGCTGAATCAGGAACGAAAATCACCGAATGTTTTTCTTGTCGGGGAACCGGCCAAGTTCAGCAAATTAAAAAGACATTTTTTGGTTCATTTACTAAATATGTCACCTGTCCAGAATGTGGAGGAGAAGGATATAGGCCAGAGAAACCTTGTAATGTTTGCCGGGGGGAAGGAAGAATTAAGGGCCAAGAAGAAATAAGAGTTTTTATTCCAGCCGGAGTAGATTCAGGCCAAGTGATAAAAGTTGAAGGAAAGGGAGAAGCTGGTAGAAAAGGCGGGAAGTCAGGGGATTTATATGTCAGAGTTTTTGTGAAATCCCACCCCGTTTTCGAAAGAAAGGGAGATGATTTATATGTTTCAGTGCCGCTATCTTTTTCTCGGGCAGCTTTGGGTGATGAAATTGAAATTCCAACCCTGGAAAGGAAGAAAATTCTATTAAATGTTCCAGCTGGAACCGAGTCCGGAAAAATTCTGCGGATTTCCGGAAAAGGAATTCCTCATTTTTCTGGTTATGGAAGAGGAAATTTATATGTTGAATTGATATTGAAAACGCCAAAGAAATTAACCAAAAAACAAAAAGAATTACTTGAGCAGTTAAGAAAAGAAAATTTGTAATTTTGATTTTTGATTTCTGATTTTTGAATTTAGGTCGCCGAAGGCGACCGCTCGCCCTTGTAGCTCAATTTGGTAGAGCAGTAGCCTTTTAAGCTATTGGTTCCGCGTTCAAATCGCGGCAGGGGCACAAATATAGTTTTTAGTTGATAGTTATTAGTTATAATTTATTGGGTCATATCGGAATATGGCTCATTTTTGTTTAGAAATGTTAAAATAATAATATGCAGAGAATAATTTTACATATAGACATGGACTACTTCTTTGCTCAAATCGAGGAGCAAGAAAATCCTCAATTTAAAGGAAAGCCAATAGTAGTTGGAGCCGATCCTAAAGAAGGTAAAGGTAGGGGAGTGGTAAGCACTGCTTCCTATTCAGCCAGAAAATATGGAATTCATTCTGCCCTTCCAATTTCCAAGGCCTATCAACTTTGCCCCCAAGCCATATTTTTGCCAGTCAATATGGAACTTTATCAAAAAGTTTCAGAAAAGATAATGGAAATTGTTAAGAAATATTCCCCCCCACCAAAATTTGGTGGAGGTTGGGAAATTGTCAGTTTAGATGAAGCCTTTTTGGATGTTAGTTTTTTAGGCAGCTACGAAAAAGCCAAAAATCTCGCTACGAAATTGAAAAATGAGATTTTGGAAAAAGAAAAATTAACGGCAACAGTTGGCATTGGGCCTAATAAATTAATCGCTAAAATGGCTACAAATCAAGCCAAGCCAAATGGCTTACTATTAATTAAACCGAATCAAGTAAAATCATTTTTAGAACCCTTAGATATTGAAGATTTACCAGGAATTGGTCCAAAGACGGCTGAAAAATTGAGGGAAATTGGAATAAATAAAATAAAAGAACTTCAAAGATTATCCCGAGAAAAATTAAAAGAAATGTTTGGCAAGGTGGGTGAGACCATTTATGAAAGAGCCAGAGGAATTGATGAAGAACCGGTTTCTTCTGAAGAAATTATTAAATCAATTGGCAAACAAATAACTTTTGAAAAAGATACCAGAGATTCAGAAATCATTTTCGAAAATTTTGAACAAATGATAAATGAAATTCATCAAGAACTTCTAAAAAACAAATTCTCATTTAGAACCATTACCGTCGTTTGTCGTTATCAAGGTTTTGAGACTCATACTAAATCAAAAACTTTAAAGGAAGCAACTCAAGATTTAGGAGTTTTAAAAAAAGAAGCAAAAAAATTGCTTTTGAAATTCTTTTTAGAAAGTAAAAAGCCAATTAGGTTGATTGGCTTGAGATTAAAAATTTGCTAAATTAAATTAATGGATTTTAAAAAGCTTATACAAGTTTCATTTATATTTTTTCTCATTTTCGCTTGGATTTTTAGTGAATTCCCGAGAATCTGGCAAAAGCCGGCGATTCTGGCGGAAATCAAAGAAGCACCGATTTGGTTATCCACAAGTTTGCTCTTGACAGCTATATCTGTCTTTGCTATATTGAAGATAGTTAACCCCCCCCGTGCCGTCTTCGGACCGTGCGGGGTTTTTGTTTTTGGAGTATAATTATTTTATGAACAAAGAACGAGTTTTTATAATTATTGACGGAAATAATTTTTATCATCGCTTGAAGGAATTGAAGCTTTTTAATTTATTATCTTTTGACTACGAAAAATTTACAAAATTTCTCATAAGTAAAAGATTTTTAGTTTCTAAGAATTATTATATT
>Ga0210050_1004652_pt1 | contig 11306 bp, 5 predicted proteins | sample CryGey132114_all_FD_185463 | JGI IMG/M metagenome (GOLD analysis project Ga0210050, IMG submission 185463) | Groundwater microbial communities from aquifer - Crystal Geyser CG22_combo_CG10-13_8/21/14_all (SPAdes) (version 2) | ecosystem: Environmental > Aquatic > Deep subsurface > Groundwater ...
ACAAGGTGGCATCTATATCGATGGTGCGAACATACAATCGGTAACGCTCAATAGTCTACGTCAAAACATCGCTCTTGTTCCCCAGGATACACTTCTCTTCCACAGAACACTTATGGAAAATATTCGCTATGGTCGACAGGAGGCCAGCGACGATGAGGTAAAGAAGGTGGCAACACTTGCGCACTGCGATGATTTTGTAAGCAATCTTTCAACCGGCTTTGACACATACGTAGGCGAAAGAGGAATAAAGCTTTCTGGAGGAGAACGTCAACGAGTCGCTATCGCGCGGGCAATTCTGAAGAATGCTCCGGTACTTATTCTCGATGAAGCAACCTCAAGTCTCGACTCACATTCCGAGATGCTTATTCAAGACGCACTCGACACCCTCATGAAGGGAAAGACCGTCGTGGTTATTGCCCACCGCCTTTCAACGATTAAGAAGATGGACCGCATCGTTGTTGTTGACGGAGGAAGTATTGTGGAAAGTGGAAGCCACGACGAACTTCTGACGCAAAATGGTCTATATAAAAAGCTCTGGGAGCTTCAAGCGGGAGGCTTCATTAAAGATAATGACGATGAAGAAAACTCTGAAAGCGACGAGGACACCTCTCAAAACAACGCATAAAACAATAGAACACAAATATACTACGTTAGTCAAATTACCCCCAAAAGCACGAAAACCGGTAAAAACGAAAAAAGGCTATTTCTCGCCATCTTACATAAAGGACACCTCTAAAGGACATAGACTATGTATGTCCTTTATGCGTTACTTCGCCCCGACGAGAGGGTGCAGAACACAATACACAAGTCGGGGGAGGAAGAGGACCGTATCAAAAAGAAAAGAATCTTCTGTGTCAAACGTACATTGTGTATCGTTAGCACGAAACACTGAGGCAAGTTGGTCGTTGGTACCCTCTTCAGCACCGATAATAAAAGGTGCGGGTATCGTTGTACTTGCTGTAGTTTCAGGAACAGCAATAAGCTCTGATTCTTGGCCACGGATTGGAGCTGAAACTGAACCACCTACTCCTACAAGATCAGGTCGTGTCTGGTATGACTGAATGACTGATTGCTCACCCGTGGTAAGTTCCGCACCACCGCAAATAAGTTGGTTTATTTTCCACTTTGTTGTTATATACACGTACCCCGTAGACGAGACATCTTTACCCCAAGGAAGGAGGACCTCATCTGCATACTTATTTTGAAAAGCATGAACAGCCTGTTCGGTTGCGAGGTCGTACGTACCTGAGATCACCACTGGTAATTCCTCATGTAATTTTAGAAAGGCTTGTAATCGAACTATTTGTTCGATATCGTTTGTTCCTCCCCTCTGAAGATATGACGACAGAAATGGGCACTGATCTTTCGCTTCAGTAATCGTAGCTATACCTGTAACCACGAACGAAAGTTCTTTACCTGAAATCTCCTTGTATCCGTCCCGGGTTGAAAGCGCTCGGAAGAAATACGGTACGCCGACCTCGAGACCTTCGATAATCGCAACGTGATTCGTTGTCGGTGATGTAGTAACAATGACTCCTCGTTCGTATCCCAAAAATGGAGATGTGGTTGCCAGTGTTGCAACCGATGTCGTACCAAACACCACGCGACTTATTCCAGGATGATTTGTAGTCCAACGAACAGCAACAACACCTGGGCTGAGCTCAACAACGGCTTCGTTATAGATACCGAAAAACGAGGAGCCCGATCCACCACCACCGCCACCTCCTCCACCGCTCTGTACAACACTTCCACCAGAATTACCTCCAGTATTCCCACCTGTGGTACTACCTCCTCCACCGTTGCCAGTATTTTGCTGACAAGTACCGTCAGCGTTTGCGGTGTAGCCAGTTGGAATGGTTGCCTGAACATCTGCGATGTTTGAGCAGAGGTCGATAGTAGTACTTCCACCGCCAGTATCTTGCTGTGTACACGTTCCATCGGTATTCTGCGTGTATCCACTCGGGAGTGTTGCTTGGTCGCCCGCAACATTAGAGCAGACATCAACTGGAGGGACGACAGGTTCTGTACAAACCCCACCACTCGCTGTATAGCCACTCGGAACCGTCGCCTGAGCTCCTGCAATGTTTGAGCAAACATCAACAACGGCAACAACGCTTTCGGTACAGGTACCGTCAGCGTTTCCTACATAGCCACTTGGAATGGTTGCCTGGTTATCAGCAATGTTGGAACAGACATCGGTATCCACCACAATGATTGGAGGGAAAGATTCGATATTTTCACCCGCAGAACCTGTGACGAGTGGAGAGGTGTTAGAAACAAATATCTCTCCTGAATTACCCAAAACAACCGGAGGAGTAAGCACAGATTCCTCACCTGCGGAACCTAAAACTACTGGTGGGGTAAACGAAATCGTCTCTCCCGATGAGCCTATCACCGAAGGCGTACCTGTTATGGTTTCTCCAGCACTCCCCGTAACTGCAGGTACCGTCGTCTCGCCGGAAGAACCAGAAACTACAGGGGGTGCGAGTATAAGAACTTCGCCAGACGAACCTGAAACTACTGGTGGGGTGTGAGTAATTATTTCTCCGGATGAACCGGTGACCACAGGAGTGCTGATTAAGGTTTCGCCTGCATTACCAACAATGACTAGCGTTGTTTCGCCAGACGAACCGGAAATCATAGGGGCTGTTGCTCTGACCATCTCGCCTGAGGAACCAGAAACTACTGGCAGTGTAGGCGAGATTGTTTCTCCCGAAGAACCAGAAACTACGAGCAAGGTGTGAGTAATTATTTCTCCGGAAGAGCCGGTGACCACAGGAGTGCTGATTAAGGTTTCGCCAGCGTCACCATATGCGGACAACGTCGGAATTGTCTCACCAGCAGAACCTAAAATGGATGATGTGGTACTTCCATCTCCCACGGAACCATGTATGTCGAGAGTCAAAGAACTCCCTTCATCGGCTCCTCCGGTCGCGACAGATGTCACAGCACCGCCCTCTCCAGCTGAACCAGAAATAAGAGGGGGTAATGTTCCGCTGTCACCGGCTCCGCCACTAGGGTTCGGCGCAACGGCAAAACCGTCACTAGCAGAGCCCGAAATTGAAGGGGGAGACATGCTTCCATCACCGGATGATCCACTTATCACAGGAACAGAAATAGGAAGCGGAATAACTACCCCCTCTTCACCAAAAGAGGCTAGGCTTACCTGCGGGACAAACGTCTCTGTTCCACTCGAGCCACTTACCACAGGAGAGGTTTGGCCTATAATCTGTTCGCCAGATGAACCTGATACCGATACAGATACACCTTCGTTCGGCGCCTGTATTTCTTCACCTGAAGATGCCGAGATTGCTGGAAGAAATGTCGTAACAGCTTCCCCTTCTTCACCACGAGTACCTACTACTGAAAGAACCTCGGATGCAAGAACAGACGTAGGAAGTGAGCCGAGCAAAATAAAACTGACAAGCAAAAAACCGACAATCCGTTGGTAGGTTGATTGTCGCCTGGCAGGGTATCTTTTCACCTTTTGAGATCGAAATATCATAGAGATTCTTGCACGAACTACTGCTCGCGATACGAGAGCATGACTTAATAGGGTTACGTACATGAAGCCGTGATGTATATATCCACATTACACGTAACATGAATTTAAAACGTAAAGGCCTGTCGGAATTGCTCAAAAATAAGCACCCAAGAAGTTCTCAAAATCTGAAACACAAAAGTAAGCAACGATAATTACCCTCATTTCTCCTAAGAAAGACTAAAGGACATTCCATATATGGAAAATGTCCTTTAGAAATCTAAAGGACATTCTGCTGACGGTGTGGTTAGTACATCTGTGTACATATCTACAGAAACCTCATATTCAGGTAACTCTCCACACCTCTGATCTTATTCTCCCTTTCCTACTCGCCTCGCCGAAGCCTCCGGCGTAGCGCGGGGAGGAGGGATTTATTCCTTACGAGCTTGCCGATATTTTCGGGTAGCGAGCGAAATAAAACCTGCTCGTCCTATCCTCAGAGCTCTGCTCCGAGGTATTCGGCGAAGAAAGGAGGAATAAAGCAACCGCTGAAAGCGAGCAGTGGTCGCATGACCGCCATTTCGCGGGAGGTGTGTAGAGTTACAATATCATATTCAGGTATTGCGTAGTATAGAAACATATGTCCTAATACATCCTTCTCTCTACAGAAGTGAAAGAAGACCTTACTGAATACGGCTTCATATACAGAACGTATCCTTCTCGTAAGAAGGGTTGACTCTCGACTGAAAATCTAAATACGAAAGAAACATCATGAATATGAAGTCTCCCTTGCTCCTTGCCATCGCAATATTGAGCATAACCGCAACCGCGCACGCTGGAGTCAGCGCGCGTATCACACTACATCGTGCCCCGGCGCTTAATTCCGTGGACCGAGCAGGCTATCGGCCAAATGCCATGACTGGCATTGAATTGAATACTCAGGTCGGAACAGGCACTACCGCCTTCACACCGCTCCCCGACGACTACGTCGCCAGCCCTTGGGACATCGTCACGTACAACAATAGCCGGCCTCGTCTTGAAGCAGGGCTGGATGTTGTGAGCAGTGAGCCCATCAGCCTGGCAAGAATAACCCTTCGCGTCAGAAGTTCGGACGGTACGATATCCTTTGATGAAGCATACGCGGGAACCTACACGACGACTCGCCACGGCATTTCTTATGGTAGTGATGGGCGCAAAGGGACATCGGACGATCCTCCACATACAATGAACGGTTCAGCCACCTTCCCATTTCAGGAAATCGTTTATATGGGATTCGGCATTTACTACGAAACTCCCACACTGGCCGACGCGGAAAAAGTACAAAAGTACTTTGCGGAAAGAAACATCTCGGTCACGTTTGAGTACTTGCTGGACGGAATCGTTATCGCATCTAAAACAGTTCAGTTTACGCAAACACCGATTCCTCCGTTTCGACTGAGTCTTATCGCGGAAGTGACACCGAACGGAATAATCGTAGCGGGCCAGCCATTACAACTTGCTGGTTCAGTGAGGAACGACGGTCCTCATTCCTACACCGGTATGATAACGAACGTGTGGCAACTTCAGCTTCAACGTATCGACGGTCTCACGGGAACCGTCTGGACCGATTGGACCGATTGGCAATCAGCCGGAATATTTCAGGGTATAGCACTGCAGGAGACTAAGTTGGTCACCCCGTTTAGCTGGTCTGCTGGTGTTCCTGAACCAACGATACGCTATGCGTTCCGCCTTAAATCGATGACGGCACTAGGTAACGCCTTCTCTCAAGAAGAGGTTAGGGTCCTTCCTACTACCACAACGGTAACCACTCCTCCTCAAGCTGGAAGGCTCACTATTGTTACTCTAGAGCAAGCTTCCCCGGGAACATATACCCTTCAAAGAGCAACCAACCTCGGAGACTGGGAAAATGTCGCGACAGTCACGATCAACGGAGATATTCAAGGATTCGTTATTCCGCAAGGAACGAGTTCCAAGACGTTTTTCCGGACCGTCAGAGTTCAATAGCTCTTTCAATGCACTCAAAGAGACTGGTCTACTTTGAGATTAAGCAATCACTAGCTGTGCTCCTTCATGAGCACGGCTTTTTTGTATGTAATAGGACCTACGCATTTGGGGTCTTATTCCTCCTTTTCTACTGCGTCCCTCCGTAGCTTTATGCGAAGGTGGAAAGGAGGTGACCGTAGGCCGGAGGATTTCACTATATTAGGACCTACGCAATTGGTGTCATTCCACTGAAAAGTGGAATCCAGAGCCATAAAAAACGGCTCTATACTGGATTCCAGCTTTCGCTGGAATGACAGAAAAAGGCAAAATGCGTAAGTCCTATATATTTCGCTCGCTACCTGAAAATATCGGCAAGCTCGTAAGGATTTCTCTTTATTTTGCTCGCTACCTGAAAATATCGGCAAGCTCGTAAGGAATTCATCCCTCGGCTTATCAGCCACTCCCTTCCCGCGCTACGCCGGAGGCTTCGGCGAGGCGAGTAGGAAAGGGAGAATTAAGAAGAGTGTGTAGGTCCTATGTAAAAATCATCGTACTCCACATAGGCTGGAAATTATGACACCATCCTGCTACAGTAGCTTCCATACATGATTATTCTCGGCATTGAAACATCCTGCGACGAAACGGCTATGTCACTTATCGAAAGCGACAATGGTACCGATATTACCGTTCTTTCAGATAAAACACTGACGCAAATAGAGCTCCACAAACAATATGGGGGTGTATTCCCTAATATGGCAAAACGAGAGCACTCAAAAAACCTCGTCCCTCTTCTTAAGACAGTATTAGAAGAGGCAGGTTTTTTGAAGTTCAAAGTTCAAAGTTCAAAGTTCAAAGTGGATGAAGCAGGAAAAAAAGATTTAAGATTAAAGAGTAAAGATTTAAGTAGAACTCAATCTGCCAGATTTCCTACAACTTATAGCTTACAACTTAAATCTGTTTTGGATCGTGAACCGGAAATGCTCGAACAATTTCTCGCTTACATCCCCACCATTGAAAAACCAGCCATCGATGCTATTGCCGTTACGGAAGGACCCGGGTTAGAGCCTTGCCTCTGGACCGGTATCAACCTCGCCCGAGCTCTTTCGGAGGTGTGGGGTATTCCGATCATTCCCGTGAACCATATGGAGGGACACATCTTTTCCGCGCTTTTGCGCAGAAAAGAATGTGGCGCGAACCGTATATCGCAAAACGCCAGAGACAACTCGCCTTTACATACTACACGTTATACGCTACACGCCCCAAGCTTCCCAGCGCTTGCTCTTCTCATAAGTGGCGGTCACACAGAGCTCGTGCTAATCAAAAGCGCGGGCACGTATGAAATCATTGGCCAAACTCGCGACGACGCAGTAGGAGAAGCATTCGATAAGGTTGCGCGTCTTCTCGGTCTACCGTACCCGGGAGGACCTGAAATCTCTCGCCTCGCGGAATCTGCTCGACTAAACGCTAAACGTTATACGCTAAACACTCTTACCCTCCCTCGCCCTATGATACATTCGGACGACTACGACTTCTCGTTTTCCGGCATCAAGACTTCAGTTCTGTACCTAATTCAGAAGTTACCGAAACTAACCGATGACCTGAAGACTACTATCGCGCTCGAGTTTGAAAATGCGGTGACTGAAGTTCTCGTCTCGAAAACAAAGCGTGCTCTCGAGGAGTTTGGAGCAAAAGCACTTCTTCTGGGAGGTGGTGTGGTGGCGAACACTCATATCCGCAGATCCTTTGAGAAACTGAGCGAGGAAACCGGCGTTCCCCTGTATATTCCAGAAAAAGAAATGACCACCGATAACGCCCTTATGATAGCAAGCGTTGGTCTTATATACGGATTATCGAATATAAAAGACACCGACGCACTGAAAGCTCGTGGTACCATGCGACTTGACTAAATCCCAAGATAGTGTACCGTACGAGGTGGACTTCATTCGCTAGTAGTTCTGAACGTGAACATCTGGAACCGACCAGAATCAGTACTTCAAACCAACGGCGATGTGTCAGGCCGTTGTTTAACATACTAGCTCCCTCGGGTCGCGTGTGATTTCTAACACACGCGACCTAGTCTTTGCATCTCGTGCCGCTACCGAGACGTCAGTAGCCTCATGAACCCTATGGGCCATGAATCCCCCGAGTGGGGACTGACACGAGAGGACTCCTCCGGTATTTCATTCTACCGGAGTCTGACAGAAGCCCTCTTCCTAGAGCACAGGAGGGGGGCTTTTTTTATCCCTGCATTTTGCTATTATCTCTAGGTAGTTAAATTGAAGAGTTGCACTGCAGGGCGCTAGACCATGCTGGCCACTTTGACTTCCTTGCGCGGGAGCGCAGGGCGTCCTTATTCGCATGCGCCATTCGTTAAGCGTATCTACTATGAACGAGAAATTTGCGAAGCCCTATAACCCTAAGGAAACCGAGGAACGCATCTATAAGCTCTGGGAAGAGAGCGGTTTTTTTAACCCTGATAACCTCCCCGCTGAACGTTATACGGTAAACGCTAAACGTTTCTCTATTATCATGCCCCCGACCAACGCGAACGGTTCCCTCCACGCCGGCCACGCGCTTGTGATGACCCTTGAAGACATCATCACTCGCTACAAGCGTTTACAGGGCTACAAGACACTCTGGCTACCCGGACTCGACCATGCAGGTTTTGAAACACAGGTGGTGTACGAAAAAAAGCTTGAGAAAGAAGGGCGTTCACGTTTCGGCATGGACCCCGTACAACTCTATAAAGAAATTCTTGATTTTACCCTCGAAAATTCAAAGGGTATCAAAAGCCAGGTTCGAAGCATGGGCGCGTCGTGCGACTGGAGCAGAGAAAAGTTTACTCTCGAACCCGATGTTGTGCAGACCGTTCAGCAGACATTCAAGAAGATGTTTGATGACAAGCTCATTTACCGCGGAGAACGTATTGTGAACTGGTGTTTTAAGCATGCTACCTCCCTATCGGACGTAGAAACAGAAAGCAGGGAACGTAAGGACCCTTTCTATTATTTTAAATACGGACCATTTACTATCGGCACGACCCGACCCGAAACAAAGTTCGGCGACAAATACGTTGTTATGCACCCTGACGACGCCAGGTACAAAGAATACGCACACGGACAGACATTTGACCTCGAATGGATAAACGGACCGATTACCGCAACGGTTATTAAAGATACATCGATTGATATGGAAATGGGAAGTGGTGTGATGACCGTCACTCCTTGGCACACCGCCATCGACTTTGATATCGCCGAGCGCCACAATCTCCCGAAAGTTCAGGTAATCGACTTTCGCGGGAAAATGCTTCCAATCGCCGGTGAATTCGCGGGGATGAAGATTACCGAGGCTAGGCCGAAAATAGTTGAGAAACTTAAAGCAAAAGGCCTCCTCGTAAAGGTTGATGAGGAGTATGTCCACAATGTTCCGGTCTGCTACAAGTGTGAGACGGCGATTGAGCCACAAATACTTCCCCAATGGTTCGTAAAAATGAAGCCACTTGCTGAAAAGGCTGTGAAGGCGGTAGAGGAAGGAAAAATTACCTTCCTACCTGATAACTATCGCAAGATTTTCCTATACTGGATGAACAACACCATTGATTGGAATATCTCTCGCCAGATTGTCTGGGGTATTCCTATTCCCGCCAAGATTTGTGATACGTGTACTAGTGGCATCGCCGATCTCGATGACAGCGTACATACTTGTGAAGGATGTAACGGACCATTACGAAAAGACACCGACACCTTCGATACCTGGTTCTCCTCTGGTCAATGGCCACTTCTGACCCTTGGCTATCCAAACGGCGATGATTTTAAACAGTTCTACCCAACCGATGTGATGGAAACCGGCTCCGACCTTATCTTCAAGTGGATTCCTCGCATGGTTATTTTCGGACTCTACTTAGTCGGCGATGTTCCCTTTAAGACCGTATACCTTCACGGTCTGGTGAATGATGCAAAAGGTCAGAAGATGAGTAAGAGTAAAGGAAATGTGATTAATCCACTCATACTTACAGAAAAATTCGGAACCGATGCTCTTCGTATTGGACTTGTTGCCGGTAATACACCAGGGACATCACTCTCTCTTTCAGAAGACCGAATTCGTGGATACAAGCACTTCGCTAATAAACTCTGGAACATTGCGCGATTTGTTATCGAAAACACTACAGGAGAAACCTTTGAGGATGGGTTTAGTGCTTATACACCTGTCGATGCCAAACTTCGTGACGAGCGACACAACCTCCTTGTTGAAGTAACGAAAGATATGGACGCGTATCGATTCCATATGGCAACAGAAAAACTGTATCACTATACCTGGCACACCTTTGCCGACCAGATTCTGGAAGAGAGTAAAGCAATACTTAAAGACGGCACCCCCGATGAACAGAAATCACGAAAACAACTCCTTATCCACTCGTTTGATAAAATCTTAAAGTGCCTCCACCCGTTTATCCCGTTTGTGACGGAAGAAATCTGGCAGTTGTGGAAGCAACCCAAAACTAACAATGGTATGCTTATGGTGCAGAAGTGGCCTATCAGCAAAAGCTAATTTTTAATTCTTAATTTTTGCAATCTTAAATTAAAGCATTTGAGCATTAGGAGCTTATTTAAAAATTAAAAATTGGAAATTTAGAAATTTTCTTATGTCTCCTTCCACTCTTTTCTATGCTCTCCTCGGTGGTGTTCTCCCTGCCCTCCTTTGGCTGTGGTTTTGGCTTCGTGAAGACCGCCTCCATCCTGAACCTCGTGCGTTGATTATGGCATCTTTTGTTTGGGGAATGATTGCAGTCTTACTTGCCCTACCTGCCGAGCAATGGATTTCAAACAAATACGCGTCGACGATGACGCTCGTCATTATCGGGTGGGCCATTACCGAAGAAGTACTCAAATACCTCGCTTCGTATGTTTCTGCACTTCGTAGACGGGAAAATGACGAACCGATCGACAGCCTTATCTACCTCATTACCGCGGCACTTGGATTTGCAGCACTCGAAAATACACTCTTTCTCGCTGGCGCGTTTAAAACTGGAGGAATCGCAGGAGGAGTCGACCTTGGCATACTTCGCTTTGTTGGAGCGTCTCTCCTGCATGTAGTATCGTCCGGCGCGCTTGGCTTTTTCCTCGCACTTGGATTCTACAAACGGCAAACCGTAAAGGAAATTGATTTTTTTATCGGAGTTGTTGCCGCTATTGTATTGCACACACTCTTCAATTTGTTTATACTTAAAGGTGCGGGTAACGGATTATATACATTCACTATCTTCGGTTTCGTGTGGCTGGCCGTCATTCTCCTTCTCATCGGTTTTGAAAAAGTAAAACAACTCAAGAAACCGTCAACATAATCTTCTTTTTTTATATTTTATATTCGTTTAATTTATTTACCTATGAAAGACAAACGATCTTTTTTTCAGCGTCTCACCGGTGTCGTCAACCCGACCGAAGAAATGGAAGAAGAGGAACGTCAACTTGAGGTAGGTTCGTCTCATCCTTCTCATTCAAAAAAACACACACCGGCTGTTGAGGAGACATTTCCCGAAGAGGGCGAATTGACCGTTGATGTGTATCAAACATCTGATGATATCTTAATTAAGACGATTGTTGCTGGTGTTCGTCCTGACGACCTCGATATTTCTATCACTCGAGATATGGTGACTATTCGTGGATCCCGCCAGGAATCGCAGGAAGTAAACGAGGGTGACTATTTCCACAAGGAACTCTACTGGGGTGCATTCTCTCGAACCGTTCTTCTACCTCAAGAAATTGATGTTGACGGAGCTGAAGCAAGTGAAAAACATGGTCTCCTTACCTTGCGACTTCCTAAACTCGACAAGAGTAGGCAGACG
>Ga0210050_1004655_pt1 | contig 11300 bp, 9 predicted proteins | sample CryGey132114_all_FD_185463 | JGI IMG/M metagenome (GOLD analysis project Ga0210050, IMG submission 185463) | Groundwater microbial communities from aquifer - Crystal Geyser CG22_combo_CG10-13_8/21/14_all (SPAdes) (version 2) | ecosystem: Environmental > Aquatic > Deep subsurface > Groundwater ...
TATCTCTAACATTTTTACTTTGACCTAGGTTATTACCCTGGCTTATAGAATACGTTTCCATATTCTAAGTAGTAGTTAGAGCTTTAGGAGTTTCCCGCAATAGTGTGTCTTGCAACTAGCGAAGTACGAACTTAATAAAATTACCACAACATCTTTAGATGTATATGAACTTCGCGTCGTTACTAGCAGGTATTACGCTTTGTATCGCGCCTGCTTTTGCCGACTTCGACTGTTAATCGGCTCCGAACCCTTTGCAAACAGAAGGATTCAGTCTGATTGTATCGCCTATTTCCATTACTACTACATTCATTCCTTGAATGCTTGCAAACAGCAATGATGGTTGACGATTTAGCAACACAGAATCACCAGTGATCATATCACGCATAACTATATCGCCTTCTTGTAAATGATAATTGCTATCTAGATGTTCTATACGATACGCATGACCATCTGACTTTTTGATAATTCTTTTACACCCGGGATACCGGTCTTTACCATTAAGATAATAAGCTGTTAGTCGATCTTTATTTTTAGCAGATACAGTTTCTGGAATTTCTAGATTTCGCGCATGAATCATAGGAATACCTACTTCATTGATACGAATTCTACTATCACCAGTAATTACTGATCTAATCATAAAGCTGACTCGCTTACCCATTAAATTACGTCTTAAACGACCCACCTTTTTTGGAAATCTTTCAGCTAACGCTACAGGTGGTTTGTTTGTATTAGTAACTAGCTTGACTTCGCCACCGCCACCGCCTTTAATCATGGCAAAATACGTCATATCGAGATTAAAATACATATCATCAAGTTCCTTAATGATTTGGTCATCGGGTGGTATTTCTTCTGGTAGAGCTTCATTAATTTCTTCTATAGTTTTAAGCAGCGATGTTGTGTCAGAATTACTACTACGGGCTCCGCCAATACGTCGAATATCAGGTCTTATTGTATTAGGCGGTGCTCGAATATGTCTAAGAATAAATTTCTTAGGATGTGAACGCAATGGTTTACCTAAATGTAAAACCGTTTCATTACTAATGCGTTGAACAACCTTTTCAATTTGATGATTATAAAATTGTTCCGACTTTACTATAGTCTTGCCATCTTCCTGAATACGATAAAATATAGCAGGTTTCTTTTTATCTTTGACAACTTGCATGTGAGGTTTATCACAAAAAGGACATGTTTTAACACTACGAACGTTTTTAACCAATTCACTCAATCTCTTGCTGGTTTTAACAAATTTCTTCAAAGAAATAATTAAGTTCCCACAATAAAAACATGTTACTTTTAACCATTTTAAAAGTTCATCACGAAACATAGGTGATTTTACAGGATATTTAAGATCAACGGAACCCGAGTGACCAGGACATATCGTTTTTCTATTTCCACAAGTTAAACAGTTCCAAGCATGATCTGTAGTTCCCATATGTGCATCGTATATACCTTCCGGCATGGGCTTATCACCCTTCATAACCTCTTTATTTGTAATATTCGCGTTGCTATCGATTAAGTTTTCTTCATTACCTAATACATAGAAGCACAAATCATAAACTTTTGAATAATAAGTAGGTCCATGAGGAGCATTTTTATCCATATGCAATATATATTGTTGCTATTATAAACACAAAAGTAATTTTATTAACTGCTGTATAGTATCAAAAAATCCTTGTTGTCAATAAAATTGACTGCTGTATAGGATCAAAAAATCCTTGTTGTCAATAAAATTGACTGCTGTATATTATTATAGTATTAATTCAAAATTTAAAAGGAAAAAAAGCAGGGTATAAAATGTAAGGATTGAATTTTGAATAATAATATTGTATTAATTAAAAATGGCTAATTCAAATGAAATTAAAGCATCGGGTTGTTATATTTATGATAAAATGGATAAAAGGCATATTCGAAATACTCCACCGGAAATTATATACGATGAATATAGTAATAAACAAAGTGAAGAATGGAAACTTAATGGTATATCTTATAAAATTACATATAAGATACATTACCCTGGAAGTGTTCATCAAACTTATAAACTGAGCGAAGAATGGAAATATAAGGATTCGTATCATAGGATCGGAGGTCCTGCTATAATAAGGTATAACGAATTCGGTTCTGCAGAACATAAAGAATGGTGGGTTTTTGGAATTCTACATAATGAACATGGTCCTGCTGTAATAAATTATTATAGAGATACTGAAATATGCGACAAAACATGGATGGTTAATGGCACAATTCATAGGGTAGATGGTCCAGCATATATACAGTATTATACAATGAACAGAATAAAAGCAGAATATTGGTACTACAGAGACTTAAAATTTAGAGAAGATGGACCCGCTGTAACAGAATATTATAGAAACGGCAATAAACGCTGTGATTGCTGGTATACTAGTATTACAAAACCAAATAAACTACATCGGTTAGATGGACACGCATTTATACAATACTATCAAAACACCCGTATACAAGGTGAATCATGGTGGATAGACGGCATGAAAACTACCAAATTTAAATTAAAAAATATACTTATAAATACCTTGCTACCAACACTTGTAGAATATTTTAATGAAGTAGCGTTGATTAATATAGTTGTTAATTATATTATCAGTTGATTAAGTGAGCCCACTGACCTTCTGATGATATTGCTATATTGATGTTATTGTAGTATACGCAGCAGTCATCAAGATAATATTTATCATTTACGTATATATCTATATTTTTAACTTTAGTTTCTATAATCTCTTTTTTTAAATTTATAACAATCGTATCAAGCGGTCTTTTTTTGTTAGTATGACAATTCCACATAATATCAAAATATTTACTGCTATTAAACGTTATATTTAATTTATTATCGTTAGTATGAAAAACTATAACAACTTTTTTAATAGGATTATACTTGTGTTTAATTACTATCCAGTTTGTTGTTATATAATTGATTTCTGCTGATCCATAATTGTGAAATAATATACATGGATAAATGTTTAATTTTTTATCATAAAGGGTGTTTCTATTATAAAGATAGAAATGCATTCTACCAATAAATCCTTGAATAGAAAATTCCTTCACAATCATATAATCATTATATAATGGCGGTGTGTGTATTTCATTAGACAATAATACTCTAGCATAGTTAATATCTATTAGATAACGATCATTGTTACGATGTAATAATTTGAAATCTTCGAAAAACACACCATCAAGTTTTATATAAATAATATGCTCGCGTGCTACTCCATAAAGTCCACTAAATGACCCAAGTATACCTGTGAACTGTAAAGTAGCATGTAGCAAATTTGTATAATTGCAAGTCGCAACATCTATATATGCTGGTTCTATATTATTATAACTTAACCTATATGGTATTTCATTTATTCGAATATTTCTTAATCTCTTGCGCGCATAATCTAATAATGTAAAATATTCGCTGTATGGTCGTTTTAAATATTCGCTGTATGGTTGTTTTAAATATTTGTTGTATGGGTGTTTTAAATAGTTGTTGTATGGTTGTTTTAAATAGTTGTTGTATGGTTGTTTTAAATAGTTGTTGTATGGTTGTTTTAAATAGTTGTTGTATGGTTGTTTTAAATAGTTGTTGTATGGGTGTTTTAGGTATTTGTTGTATTTGTCGAATTTTTTATTAATTTCGGAATTTTCACATATGTTATTGGTAAATACTTGTTGCAAAGCTTGTAATTTGTTAAATAGCAGTGTATATAATTTATGCAACTGTTTACATGTATTTTTTAACTCAATCATATCATCATAATTACAGAATTCAATGATTATCAACAACGTATCTTTTGAACAATTTAATAAATTAGACATTAGAACTAATAATTACATTTGGAAAATTCAAAAATGAAACCTAATATATAACTTTTTTTCGCTTTACTTATATACTACAGTTAACAAAGTTAACCAATTGACTTAATAAGTCTATACTACAGCTAATAGAATTAGCAAATAGATTCTTTAAACTTATACTTATATAGACAGTTGCGACAAAAATTAGCAAATAGATTCTTTAAACTTATACTTATATAGACAGTTGCGACAAAAATTAGCAAATAGATTCTTTAAACTTATACTTATATACTACAGCTAATAGAATTAGCAAATAGATTCTTTAAACTTATACTAATGTCTAACGAAACACTACAAACGATAATTTATCCTTCTATAACAGATGCATCTCCTCTGACAGAGAAGACTAGTTACAACGTATTAGACTTTGGTGCTGTTGGTGACGGTATAATAGATGATTCGAAAGCTTTTCAATCTGCCATCGACACAGGTAGTATTGTAATTCCTGCGTCGGACAGCTCGTATAGAATTGTTACTGGTATTGACATTCCAGCTAATCGAACTATACACGCTAACGGCAATGCAACTATATTAGTCGATCCATCATCTACCTATATAGGTGCTTTTCGATGTACAGGTAGTAATATTTTAATTAAAGGGATTAATTTTGAAGGAAATGGTATATTAACCAGCTGTTCTGGATCACATGGTTCTGATACAGGAGCGGCGATTAGAGGCAACGCAGTATCTGATATAAAAATTACTAATTGTCGATTTGATTTATTTATATGTTCTGGTTTAAACGGTGATATTATAGGATTTTCAGATACACGTAACATCACCGTTAGTAATAATAACTTTCTAAATACTAATCAAAATGGAGGAGCTGATATAAGTATTTCATATAGAACGGGATCGTGTATAATAACAAATAATTATTCGACAAGTAATAGCGATTTGTTTTGTGGTTTATGTTCTGTAGGTAGTAGTGATAACATTGACGCTGCTAGCGATATTAGTAAAACATCACATCATATCATAAGTAATAATATTTATTTAAAAAATGGAGGTAAAGGTAATACATGTAATGGTAGGCATGGTATATTGGTACATTATGCAGGTGGAATATCTCATTGTGTTATAACTAACAATATTTTAGCTAATGGTAAAAGACATGGAATATATTTACGCGGTGATAATACAGTAGGTGGATATACAGGTCCCGATATAGTTAAAAATAATATAATCCGATATTTTGGAGGTGAAGAACCAACTGACAATTATTGGGGATATAATTCTGGTATAAAAGTAGAAGTAATGGGAGGTGCTATAATAGATGGTAATCTTATAGAATATTCTGGATATTGGCCAGATGGAACTATGCGAACATATAAATCAGCTGGTATAGATATAGTTAGAGCTTTAAAAAACGTTAAAATTATTAATAATAATATTAAAAATTGCGCCGGTGGTGGTATTATGATACTTCCAACTGTTTTAGCTACGGCATCTACATATAATGTAGAAAATCTAGATATAATAGGTAATTATGTATCCAACAACGGTGATATACAGTTAAATATAAATAATCGTGCTAGTAGTGGAATAAAATATACACGAATTACAATAAAAAACAACGTATTCGAAAGTAATGTTTCAAATACAACTATAACTGCTTTAGATTTAGGCGGTGGTGGTGTATTATGTCAATTTATAGTACAAAAAAATAAATTTGTAGGCAGCTACAATGGAGGATCTGGGACAAATCAAATAGGATTAGGTATAAGAAATATTTCAACTAATATATTACACATAAAAAATAACACGTTTGAGAATTTATACTGGGGTTCAGGTATGCGAGATGCCAATATTCCGACCGCGTCTTGGCCATCAACATTGTATTCTGTACATAGAGAAATAGGTTCGAGAATACGATATCTTAATAACACTTTCAAAGATTGTTATGAAGCAGTTATAGCGCAGCAATTAGCAGCTTATCGTATAGCATTTGTCGAACCGAATAACAAATTTATAAACTGTACTATATCTCCTAGAACCAGACTATATAGTCCATCACCTTGGAATCAAGTATATTATGGTCGCGTTATAGGATTAGATTCCAGTAATATACCATTAATAGAATTAATAGTTGATGTAGCTACACCTATACCAACTGTTGAACAGTATTACCAAGGTGATAGAGTTACATATATAAATCCTACAGCTAGCGGCAATATCGGAGCTGTATGTGTTACAAGCGGCACTCCTGGAACATGGAAAACATACGGAGCTGTATCGGCGTAATATTTGTATAATTCATGCGCTAGTTGACAATAATATAAATTCATTAGTAGCTAGTTTTTTGACAATAGTTTAATTCATTAGTAGCTAGTTTTTAAAATTATCGGTAGCTAGTTTGTTGTTGTCCATAATATAAATTCATTAGTAGCTAGTTTTTTGACAATAGTTTAATTTATTAGTAGTTTTTATTAAATCATTAGTAGTTAGTTCTTATTAATTCGTTAGTAGCTAGTTTTTTTGTTGGCAATAGTTTAATTTATTAGTAGTTTTTTAATTAGTAATTCTTATTTTTTTGAATCATTAGTATTTTTATAAATTATAATATAAGTAATGCCTGCTGAATCATTGGCGATTGCAGTAAATCCTGTTGTGCCACCGAGTAATGTAGTTGAAGTATATGGCTATGATGTTATGGCGTTTGGAGCTGTTGGTGACGGAACAACAGACGATACGAAAGCTTTTCAGTCAGCTATAAATGCTGGTAATGTGATAATTAGTGCTCCCAGTGTTTCATATAAAATATTAACAACAGTTGACATACCAGCTAACCGTACTATATACGCGCATAATAACGCAACTATATTAGTAAGTCCAAGCAGTTTGTATTCAGGAGCATTTAGATGTGTAGGTTCAAATATAAATATTATCGGGGTTAATTTTAAAGGCAATGGAACGTCGACAGCTTGTACGTCTAGCAATGGTTCAGATAATGGAGCTGCTATACGAGGGACCGCAGTATCAAATATACAAATTTCAAACTGCTCGTTTGAACTGTTTGTGTGTACTAACGATGATGATAGTATTATAGGATTCTCTGACTCACAGTGTGTTAAAATACATAACAATTCTTTTAAAGTAACTAATGTTAATGGCACGGATATAAATTTATCATATAGTGTAGGTGCATGTATAATAACAGAAAATCATTCTCAATCCGAGTGTGATAAATTTATACATATATCATCTTATGAAAATTCCGAAACTATCGACGCAACAAGCAATATAAGTAAAACAGCACATCATATTATTAGTAAGAATATATTCATAAGTAAAGGTGGTATAGGTAACACAACAAATACTCAATATGGAATTTTAGCACATGTTGCGGGTGGTGTTTCATATGCTATTATTACTGATAACATATTAGTTAATGGAACTAGACATGGTATATGTTTACAGGGAAGTGCAACTATAGGAAGCGCGTCTGGACCTAATATAGTTAATGGAAATATTATACGATATTTTGGTGGTGGCGAAAATAAAACAAACTATTGGGGTTATAACTCTGGTATAAAAGTAGAAGTTATGAATGGATCTGTTATTGACGGCAATCTTATAGAATATTCGGGTTATAATGTAGATGGTTCCGCGCGATCGTATAAAGCAGCTGGTATAGATATAATACGAGCTATGAAGAATGTAAAAATTATTAATAATATAATACAGAATTGTTCAGGTGGTGGTATTATGCTAAATCCAGAATTCATAGCAACCGCATCAACGTATAATATGGAAAATATAGACATTAGCGGAAATATAATAACTGGCAACGGTGATATACAACTACTAATAACCAATCGTCTAAATGTATCGATAAATATGATCCGTATAACTGTAAGTGATAATACATTTTCCAGCACTGAAGATGAACGCGCGCTAGTAGCTATTGATAACAATGGAAAATACGATCCCTTAATTACTAATAATAAATTTGTCGGAAATTACAACGCGGGAGCTGGCACAAATCAAATAGGACTCGCTATACGAACATCCGGAACGTCCATCACAAGGATCGATTATAATATATTTGATAACTTGTATATTGGATCAGGTAGACGCGACGTGCCAGCTAATGGTTTAGGCACATGGCCATTAGCCGAAGATTCCACACATAGAGAAATAGGAACACTAATACGATATTCTAATAACGCGTTCGAATCGTGCGCGACCGGTATTATTGCAGAGTTCGCGTCGGCAAACGAAATAGCATTTGTAGAACCTAGCAATAGTTTTAAATCAGTTACAACAATTCCGGCTAAACAGTTATATTCGCCATCAGCCAGTGATCAAGTATACTACGGTAAAGTTGCTGGTTTAGATGCTAGCAATAATATATTAATAGAGCTTATAATAGATATTACAACACCTATACCTACTACGACCCAATATTATCAAGGCGATAGAGTATTATATACGAATCCGGCAGCTGCTGGTAATATAGGCGCTGTTTGTGTTACAAGCGGCACACCTGGCACTTGGAAAACATACGGTGTTATTGCAGCGTAAAAAAATATATTGTATAGACTTATCAAGTCTTACACATTAGCTCTGCTAACTATGGTAGTGTACTGATTGTATATTTGCTAATTGTACAGAAGTAGTTATAAATTGCAAAATTTCTTATAAAATAATTCAATTAAATCGTAAGATTGTAGTTTAAATACTTTATTATAATTGCCGTTTTTATCAAGTATAAAATTAGACATTTTTTGTTGTGTAAATATACATGCTTTAATTTTTTTTTTTGACAAATGCGCTTTAGCTAATCTATGAATTCCATCAAAAATATTATTTTTTGCATCAAGAATTATTGGATATTTTAAATTAGCATCATTTATTCTATTATAATCTTCTTTATGTCTTTTAGTATTAGGTTTATTTAAAACATCCATTGCAGAAAATTTAATATTTGTTGTCGGATCACCCCATCCTTTATATTCTAAATTGGGAAGTAATTTATTTACGTCAACATACACCGCTTTCGGTTTGAATATATTTATATATGTAATCATCATATCAATGGAGTAAATATTTTTACCATTTCGTGATGTTCGCATTGTATATATAAAAAAAATTAAAATATATTAACTAATTAAATATGAATTGCACCAGGACTAAACATATAATGTTTGTTATCTGACCAGAATTGTAATAAGATATCATCTGTTATATGATCTGTTTCTAAATCTATATTATTATCTTTTTCAGATAGTAGATGGATTATCTGTTCGCCTAATCGCCAGTTAAAAGATGTTTTTTGCCTGTGTTTATCATTATGTAATTTGCTTACAATTTTATTGTTGACATGTGCTGTATCAACATTGTAATATAATTTGTCGTTATTAAGCTGATTCATCGTTAGTATTGATATTTAATATATTTTTTTCAATTTTGAATTCTATTAGTTAATAAATATATTACTATGTATAAGAGTAAAGCCAAAAAAGAAAAATACCCCAATTCAACTATCACTATTACGTTTAGTGAATGCGCATCGTCGCAGGGTATGAAATCGATTGGTAATATTGGTAAATATGGGTTCACAAGCGGTGATCTTTTTGCTGCTGAGCAGTTATTAGTTGCTGATAATCATAATGCAACTTTATATAATTTATCAGAACTTGGTAACAATGATGAAAAGTACACCTTTCCTGATGCTTATTTATTAGTAGTTAGAAAATTTGTACCCAATCCCGACAATGTTTTTCAGGAATTAAAAAATCTTCCTTGGGATACGCAGGTTAGAGTTAATAATAAGATTGTTAATAAAAAAGCACGTCATGTGTTGTGTTTTGATCAGCATGAACAAAAACCTCAATATGAATCGGAAAAGTGCCGTGTGATAGCATACGATCAGGTTCCTTTGTTACAGCAAATACAACAGTTATTACCAAAATACTTAGGACCATTAACCAATAATATACGCGCAGAAGGTAATTGGTATTATGATATTAATTCGTGTGGTGTTGGATATCACGGAGATGACGGAAGAAAAATAGTAATCGGATGTCGTTTCGGACAATCTTTACCTTTGCATTATCAATGGTATAACAACGACCAACCCATTGGAAATAATATAAGTTTTACATTAGATCACGGTGATATGTATGTTATGTGTGCTAAAGCAACTGGTAACGACTGGAAATCTGGTAAACCATTTACATTAAGACACGCTGCTGGGCTAAATTTTTATACTGATTTATAATATGCTACTCTATTACATATGGGTATGTTCCCCCGCCTGGACAAACGAGATTTATATTATTATAATATAAATGAGATTTAAATATGTGATTGTCATTATTGCACGCATCATTAATGTAGCCGCGGCTATTAATTTTTTCTAAATATGCTTGCCAACCATCGTTTATTATTATTCTCATATTTGCAAGATTTAAAATTGTGGGGAAATCTCGGATATTTATAATAACTGTGTCGATTGGACGTTTTGTATTAGTATGTTCTCTCCACATTCTGTCAAATATATTTTTATCTGCAAACTTTATAACTGTATTTATATATACTGGAGTATAAGTTGTAGCGTTGCCATAATTAGGAATATATTCGACTTCTTTTCGAAATATTTTGTATCTTATATTGAAAGATACATCTTTTATTTCTTGGATTGATTTACCACATTTACAAGATGCCTTAATAAGAATCCAATTAGTTGTTATAGGATTGAATTTGTCTAATCCATAATTATTTACGTATGTTATATATCCAATTTTATTTTCATAATATATATCATGATCAATCTCATGAAATATAATAGTTCCAATAAACCCCTTAATATGACTTTCTATGTTGTCAAGCAAAGTCATTCTTGGAATAAAAATATCTATCGTATTATTTAGCATAACTCTAGCATAATTAATATTAATACATGTTTGATTGCCATTTTTTCGAATAAATTGAAAATCATCGTATATCTGTCCGATAAATTCTATCCTTATAAATTGAGACAGATTAAAATAAAAAGTATGACCGGTGCCTAGTTTGCTATGATAACAATTATCTACACGATTTAGTTGGTGAATGTCCTTCGTCTGTATATTAACATGTACTAAATTAATATAAGAGTCCAGTGGTAAATTTATTTTTTTAATTATGTCGCTAACAACAGCAACTTTATAATTTTTCGTATTATAATCAAATATAAGAGGTTTCACCGATCTACAACAGTCTTTATAAAGATTGATAACAGATCCTTCTATAGATTGTAAAAATATCTTTTGCAACTCATATATTTTATATAGATTTAGCTTTTTACATTTTGCATTTATCCGTTTACATGTATTTTTAACACATCTAAATTCTCTATCATCGCACCACTGTAAAATATACCATAGAGTGTCGTTTGAAATAGATATTAAATTCATAACTGGTTGTATATATGTTTAAAGTTA
>Ga0210050_1004658_pt1 | contig 11292 bp, 9 predicted proteins | sample CryGey132114_all_FD_185463 | JGI IMG/M metagenome (GOLD analysis project Ga0210050, IMG submission 185463) | Groundwater microbial communities from aquifer - Crystal Geyser CG22_combo_CG10-13_8/21/14_all (SPAdes) (version 2) | ecosystem: Environmental > Aquatic > Deep subsurface > Groundwater ...
AAGGGTCTTTGTTCCTCCAACTGCTCTTCCATACTTTAGAGAAGCAATCCCTGCTTATCTTTAATTAATTTTTCAAAGATCAATTGCTACTGTTCTTTGACAACTTGACTCTTATAGGACAATCTCCCCATTGATGGGAGTGAGTCCCCCGGAGATGGGTGGGGGTGAATAAAGATGTATTTTACCATAAACCCTTTCTTCGGGCAAAGGTCTGTGGTATAATTACTCAATACAAGGTAGTGGCCTGATTTATCAGGCTTGTTTAATGCCGCTCAATGAATTGAGCGACTCCATTTAATGGGAGGCGACATGAAATACAGAGTTCCTTTAAAAAATCCAAAGCCAGATTTTAAGAGTTTCCGCGAGGTTCTGGAGGGAAGGAAAAGGGCAGAAAGGGTTCACTTTGTAGAAATATTAATGGATGAAGAGATTAAAAAATATATCACCGAAAAACTCCTTGGGGAGAAATGGATTTCTTATTCACCGGAGAGAAGAGAAGATTATTGGAGGCAGGATATAAATTTCTGGTATAAGATGGGCTATGACTACATTCGGGTTTCCGGAGGAGGAGTAGTGTCATTAGATTGGCCAACAAAACTGAGGGAAATAAAGGATACCGCTTCCCTTTCCCGGGGAAGGAGAGGTTGGAGCGAAGAAGGAAAGGGACCAATCGCCTCCTGGCAGGATTTCGAAAAATATCCCTGGCCTAAAGCAGAAGAAATCGATTACTCTTCTTATGAATTTAGCTCCAAAAATCTACCGGAAGGGATGAAGATGCTGGTCTGTCCCTCCAGCGGTGTTTTTGAGGTCGCAAGTGGCTCGCTTTTAGGTCTTTTGAATATGTCCTATCTTCTGGCCGATAATCCCGATCTGGTGGAGGCGACCTTCAGAAAAGTTGGAGAAGCCATTTGTACGTTTTATCAAAATGTGATCAGCCTGGATAATGTAGAGGGCATTTTTCAGGGTGATGATATGGGCTTCAAAACCTCAACCATCATTTCTCCTGCCCTTTTAAGAAAAATGGTTCTTCCCTGGCATAAGAAATTTGCCGCACTTGCCCACGAGCATCAAAAGATGTATTGGCTTCATTGCTGCGGCAATCTTCTTTCCTTGATGGAGGATTTTATCAAAGAGGTAAAGATCGATGCCTTTCACTCCTTTGACGATAACATCATTTCTGTAACCGAATTTAAAAGAAAGTATAAAGAAATTGCTGTTTTAGGAGGGGTGGATGTCGATAAATTGTGCCGGTTAAAGGAAGATGATTTACGAAAGTATGTAAGGGAAATTCTAAAGGAATGTATGCCAGAGAGATATGCACTTGGTTCAGGAAACTCTATCGCCAACTATGTCCCTGTAGAAAACTATCTGATTATGCTTGATGAAGAGATAAATTGGAAATTGACATTTTGAACAAATTGTGGGAAAATTGACATCGTCATGGATAAACGAAAGGAAGAGGCAAATCGATGGTTGAGACAGGCAGAAAATGATTTAAAGACAGCAGGAGATATGGTTGAGAAAGAAAATTATAATTGGGCCTGCTTTGTTTGCCAGCAGGCAGCAGAAAAAGCTCTGAAATCTGTCTATATTTTACGCGCAGAAAGTAGTGAACCAGTTCATAGTTTATTCTATCTCCTCCGAGGTGATACCAAAAAAGGTCTAAAAGGAATTCCTGAATTACAGAATATGACCAGGGAAGCGCAAGAACTGGATAAAGTCTACATACCTACCCGTTATCCTAATGGAATACCTGCGGGAATTCCTTCAGAATTCTATACTAAAGAAGATGGAGAAAAGTGTCTAAGAATGGCCAGAAAAATAGTTGGCGCAGTGAAAAAGCTCTTTTAGATTACATCGCGAGGCTATCCCGAAAACTCAAAGAGGTAAGGGTTGTCCTTTTTGGTTCGCAGGCTACCGGTGAAAACTGCCGCTATAGCGACTATGACCTTTTAGTCATTTCTGATAGTCTTCCTTCCGATTTCCACAAAAGAATTGACCTTCTCTGGGAAGAAAAACCTTCCTTTATTGATGCGATTGGTCTTAAAGTTGATGAGATTAAAGAAATGATTCACCGAACTTTAATCTTGAAGGCTCTAACTCAAGGAGTTGTTCTTAAAGGAAATATAAATTTTCTTAGAACACTTGCCCATCGCTACATGAAAAAGGAAGGACTCATTCCTACTCCTATTGGCTTCACTCACAATAGGCCTTAAATACTGATATCCAGGACAGTTAGTATATAAGGACTGGTTCAACATATCCAAGAATTTTTTGAAAAGCGAAATCTGAAAAATGTCTATTCAGCCAGATATAAAAGTTATTGTAGAAACCGATTGTCCAATTGCTACAATTAATCCCAATATCTATGGGCACTTTGCTGAACATCTTGGATATTGTATCTATGGTGGAATTTGGGTTGGTGAGAATTCATCAATTAAGAATAATAGAGGGATACGGTCTGACGTTGTAGAAGCCCTGAAGAAAATTAAACCTTCGGTAGTGCGTTGGCCTGGAGGGTGTTTTGCTGATGATTATCATTGGCGAGATGGCATTGGCCCCGGGGAATCGCGACCACGCCGTATCAATCTTCACTGGGGCAAAGTAATTGAGGATAATTCATTTGTGGTACTCACGAATTCATTGAGTTCTGCCGTCAGATCGGAGCCGAACTCTATATCTGCGGTAATGTAGGTAGCGGCACAGTGAGAGAAATGAAGGACTGGTTGGAATATATGAATTCTCTGAAGGATTCTACCTTAGCGCAAGAAAGAGCGGCAAATGGTTCCCTCCAACCTTTTAACGTCAAATATTTTGGTATAGGTAATGAGAATTGGGGTTGTGGTGGCAATATGTCAGCGGAATATTATGCTAATGAGGTTAAGAGGTATTCTACTTTCTTACATCCATTTGGTGAGAAGCCACTGTACAAAATTGCTTGCGGTCCTTGCGGCGATGACGCAAATTGGACACGGAGATTTTTTGAGGCATTAGAAGGTCACCTCGGGCTTATTCAAGGATTTGCTGCTCATTATTACTGTGGCACTTCAGGAACTGCTACAGAGTATACAGATACTCAGTGGTATGACCTTCTCCATAAAGCACTTAAAATGGAATCACTTCTCCTTAAACATCGGGCAATTATGGATGAATTCGACCCAGAACGAAAAATTTCTCTCATTGTTGATGAATGGGGTACTTGGCATCCCGTTATTCCCGGAACCCATCCTCGTTTTTTCCATCAGCAGAATAGTCTCAGGGATGCATTGGTAGCTGCTCTCACTCTTGACATATTCAATCGTCATGCCGATAAGATAGCTATGGCAAATATTGCTCAGCTGGTGAATGTGCTTCAAGCAATGATTCTCACCAAAGACAAGAATTTCTTACTTACTCCAACTTACCACGTTTACGAAATGTACGCTGTGCATCAAGGAGCTCAGTCGGTCAGGTGCAATATAAACACAGATGAAATTCACTTTAATATTGAAGATGAAACAAGGTTGCTTCCACGCGTAGCAGGGTCAGCTTCTATGAAAAATGATTTACTGAACTTAAGTTTAGTAAACACACATACGAGGGAACCAATTGCAGTAGAATTAGATATTCGTGGTTGTCTTTCTGTTCAGGTTAAGGAGTATCGGGTTCTCACCGCTGATGATATTCATGCCCACAATACCTTCAATGAACCTGAGCGTGTACAGCCAGTTAGCAAATCTCCAACCGAGATTGTTGAAGAAAACTTAATTGTAACGCTACCAGCAGCATCGGTAAATCTCATAACATGCAAAATAAAAGTCAAAGATACAAAGTGAACTTAGCCCCCTCACCTCCATCCTCTCCCCTTGGGGGAGAGGAAACATAGATGAGGGGGAACTTTGAAATTCCATACAAGAACTTAGCGCACCACAGGTAGCGAACTTGTAGCGGTCGGATTCATCCAACTACTTGTGGCATAAATGCCACCGCTACAATAATTTTAAAAGGAAATTCCTATGCAATAAATTTAGTTCACTTGAGTTATTCTTGCCCATAGCCTCCACCGGGTAGATGCCTTTTTCTCCAGAGCGTAACCTCCCTTTTGCTCATTTCTTTTGGCTTAATCTCTAATATCTGAGAGAGTAAAAGATAGTGAAAGGCGAGCTTGGCGACGAACTCAAGTTCAGAAGCTATCTCTACCGATTTTTTAGCATTTGTACCAAATATGAAGGCACCATGCTTTTTCAGGAGAATCGCCGGCACCCCTTTCTTGCAATATTTAATAATAGTTTTTCCGATATGGTTATCTCGATTATCGGCATAGGGAGCGCAGGGAATCTCCTTACCGAATTTATCGGCATGAGTGGTATTATAAACCGGGATTGGTCTACCCGTGGCCGCCCAGGTTGTGGCATAAAGGGAATGGGTATGGACAATTCCGCCAATCTCTTTAAGATTCCGGTAGATGTAGAGGTGGTGAGGAGTATCTACCGAGGGTTTGAGTTTCCCATCTAATTTCTTACCATTTAGCCCCACCGTCACTAAATCTTCAAGCTTCAGCGAATCATAATCTACCCCACTGGGTTTGATCACGATTAAAGCGGTATTTTTGAAACGGAGAATTTCGCTCACATTGCCAAAGGTTTCAACCACCAGACCTTTTTTCGGTAAGGCTTTATTGGCTTCTAAAACTTCCCTTTTCAGGGATTCCCATTTTTTTCTTTGCTCTTTATTCAGAATCTTTTTTAGTTCCATTTTAATTTTTTACCATTTAGATAAACTTCTGACTTTTTGCCTTTGGGTAAGACTATCTTTGTTTTTATGCCTTTGGGAATCTTCAGATAGAGATTAAAAGAATTAGAAAGATTTTCCCAGGATATATCTATCTCTCCTTTAGGAGTAGGAAATTTTCCGCTACAAAAGGTAAGGTTAGCCGGAAAGGGTTGAATAAGAACCTTTTTGAAACCTGGTTCAAGAGGAAAAATTCCCAGTATCTTTGTAGAGAGAAAATAGGTTGGACCAGCAGACCAAGCGTGACAGTGACTCCTTGTCCACCAGAATTGAGTAAATCCTGGAAATATTTCCCAGAAGGTTGTTGCTCCTTTATCCAGCATAAAACCCCATTTTTCTTGGATAATAGAAAGAGCCTCTTTAATCTTTCCGAGCTTCGCCAGAGCCTCTAAAGTGAAAAACATAAAGAAGGGACTTCCCACAGATACCACCCCTTCTGGAGCATTTTCAATAAGAGGTAAAATATGAGGAATCCTTTCCTTGGGGGCACAATTACAGAGATAGATGATGGTGTTTGTCTGCTGACTGATAACTTTACTCTGGCTTCCGTCTTTATGCAAGCAATCAATATAAGCTTTTTTATCTTCATTCCAACAGTAGCTATTTATGGCTCTCTTTATACTTTCAGCCAATTGAGTAAATTTTTGGAAATCCTCTTTTTTCTTCAAAATTCTGGCTATTTTTGCGGAGGTGAAAAGGCTTCGGACAGCTAAAGCGTTATTATGGGTTATCTCTCCTTCCTCAGGTGTATCCATAGGGGCCCAGTCAATCATATTCCAGGCTTTAATACTGAACAAGCCTCTTTTGTTGGTTAGATCCCTTATTTTAAGACAGGTTTTTCTCAAAGAAGGATATATTTCCTTCAAGAATTTCTCATCCCCGGTAAAAAGATAATATTCGTATAATGCTTCTATCCAGAGAAAGGACCAAGCAGGTAAAATATTTCTCCAGCCACTGGGAACATGAGATTCGGGAAGAATATTATATTTCAAGGAATGACTGACCTGTTCTAAAGAATGAGCACTTAAATCATAGGCTCCAAATGAAACATAGTTTATCAACGCTTCATTCCGGGAATCTCCTACCCAATGAGTCTGCTCATAACAGGGGCAATCAACGTAAGTATCCTCCATACATAATCTTAAGGTATAAGCCCCTACTTCCCAGATCTTATTTAACCTTTCATCGGAAGAATGAAATTCCCCTTTCTCTGCTACCGGATAAGTATTGAGAAGGGTTGAAACATACCTTATCTTAAAAGGAGATTTTATTCCTCTTAAGGTCAGGTAAAGATAGCGAAATCCTCTTCTTCCATAACTTCTATAGGTTTGTCTTCCTTCTTTTGTTATGTAGCGGAAAGAAAAGTTATAACCTGCCCAGGAGTCTAAGCCGGTAAAATGAATCTTTCCGTCTTCAATCGCCTCAAAGAAATTAAAGTCAAGGATCACCCCTTCTTTTCCTTCTACTTCAAATTGGGTATAGCCAACCACCTCTTTTCCGAAGTCAAGCAAGATTCTAATCTCCCCATCTTTTTCGGGGTAAAAGATGGCGTAGTCAGGAGAAAAAGAACAGATTGCTTCTAAATGAGATATTTTAGGTTTTCTTTTTAGTGGTTCATCAAAGGTGGTCTGTAAATATATATCTTCGTAGATATCCTGGAAAGAAATCTGTTTTCGTGAACCTTCAACTATCATCTTTCTTTCTATATCCCCTTGCTTCCATATTCTTCCAAATTCTTTTTCTGAAGGAAAAACAATTGTTTCCCAGAAAGATTTATCCTCCTTTTTTAAAGCGCTAAAATAGAGTTTCTGTCCACTCCTTATAGCCAGAGAAGTTTGTAAAAGATGATATCCGCCGGAGATATCAATCAGCAAAGGATTCCAGCCAGAATTAAGTTTTATTCTTGTCCATCTTTCGGCCGGTCTTTTTGAGAAGTCATTCTTAATTAACTTTCCATTTAACTTTGCTCTTGAAGAAGAAAAGTAGAAATTGATTATCTCAGAATGAGAAGTATAGATATAAGTGAAGAGAAACCCCTTAACTTCCATACGATTAGAATGGGTTTCTCCCGGGAAGAAATATGGTCTAAGATTAAAGGTAAAGGAATAAGGGATAGGTTTGACCACTTCAGTTTCTAAAACTCTTACCGGAAGGACTGGCTCTTGAGAAAGAAAAGGGATATCTCTGGGCTCAAGTCTCTTCCAGGGAAGCTTTCCCTTTAATTCTATACCATTTTCCCAGGAAGAATCGTCAAAATCGGAAGTTTGCCAGCGAGAGATTTCTTTTCGACTATCGTACTGCTCTTCAAAACCTTGCTGGCAACTAACCCGGGGAACAAATCTGGCAAAAGCTTCACATCTCTTAATCTTCCAACTTCTATCTGAAACTATGATTTCTTTCCCACAGTCTAATTGACAAATTAAGCCTCCCCTTCCTTCTAGATATTGAAAGTTACTCTCTCCAAAATGATGAACTAAAACCGCGATAATATTCTTTCCCTTAATCAATTTTCCTTCTACATTATAGGAATCAAATTGCTGATGTTCGGGAAAGGAGCGAGCTGGCCCCTGACCAAGATACTCTCCATTTAAGTAAAGGATGTAACGACTATCAGCCGATACAGAAAGAGAGACTTTTTTAGGTAATTCTAAGAGATTAAAACTTTTCCTAAAATAAAGAAAGTAGTTACGTGGAGCAACTTCACCCTTTTGCCAGATCCATCTTCCTTTCCACTTCATTATCCCGCCTTTAAGTATAGAACATCCACAACAGCCAACCAAGGTTGGCAACTACATAAAACATATTGTATTTGTAGTGGCAGAGTTTACTCTGCCCTGTCGAGCAAGCTCGACCACTACATCTTGATTATATAAGTTCAGATTTTTACTAATTTTTTCATTATTGGCTCTAAGGATTTTCCGGCGGCTAAATATTGTTGATAGAGTTTATTATAAACTTTGGTCTTTGTTTTATCTGGAATATAGGTCTTGCTAAAGCCTGGACACATCCTCTTTTGCGCCTCCTTTGTATTTTTATAGTATCCCGAGGCCACAGCGGCAAAGATTGCCGCTCCCAGGGCACAGGTCTGTTCAGAAGAGGTAACATTTATCGGTAGTCCTAAGATATCTGATGTAATCTGCATCACATACTCTACCCTGGAGAGTCCACCACAAGCAATGACCGAGTCAAGAACAATATTTTTTTCCGCAAATTGCTGTACAATCCTTTTTGCCCCAAAGGCGGTTGATTCAATGATACTTTTATATATTGCCGGGGGCAAAGAACCCAGATTCATACCGACAAGAGCGCCACGAAGAGCTTGGTCAGCGTAAGGTGTTCTCCGACCATTAAACCAGTCAATGGCTAAAAGACCTGATTCCGCCGGTTTAATATTTTTTCCTTCTGTGGTAAGGACCTGATAAACGGTATTTTTCAATTCCTCTTTTAGTCCCTTCATCTGAAAAGCGGAGATACTTTTACCAAGGGAAGTTTTCGGCAGGATATTTACAAAACTCCAGATAATAATATCTCTGAACCAGGCAAAAGCATCACCTACTGAGGACTGCCCTGCCTCCAGGCCAATATAGCCAGGCACAATGGAACCATCCACCTGACCACAGATACCTTTAATCGCCCTCTTTTCAATCTGTTTATGAGAAGCGATCACCATATCACAACTTGAGGTGCCAATGATTTTGCAGAGTACTTTAGGTTTAATGCCGGCTCCCACCGCTCCGATATGGGCATCAAAGGCGCCAACAGCTACCACAACGGAGGTGGAAAGTCCCAATTTACACGCCCACTCTTTACTTAAATTTCCTGCTTTCTTATCGGAGGTATAGGTTTCCTGATAGAGACGCGCCCGGAAACCCTTTAGAAATGGATCCACGTGGTTTAAGAATTCCTGGGATGGCAGCCCATTCCAATCCTTACTCCACATCGCTTTGTGCCCCGCAGCACATCTGCTACGCAGCATCCTTACAGGATCGGTATTGCCAACCAATAACCCGGTTATCCAGTCACAATGTTCCACCCAGCTATAGGCGGATTTTCTCACATTTTTATCGAGCTTTAATGTTCGAAGAATCTTGGAGAAGAACCACTCCGAGGAGTAAACCCCACCGCTATAGCGGGTGTAATCGGTCTTATAGGATTTAGCCTTTTCATTGATAAGAGAGGCCTCTTCTTTGGCGGTGTGGTCCTTCCAGATGATGAACATCCCATTGGGATTTTCTTTAAATTCTGGCCGGAGAGCCAAGGGGATACCTTTTTCATCAACCGCTACAATCGTGCTTCCGGTGGTGTCAATCCCGAGACCAATTATCTTACTGCCGATATTTTTTATCCCTTTCTTTTTGGAGGCATCTCTGATAACTTCCTTCACGACCTTAATCATTGCCTCAAGGTAATCGGAAGGATGTTGCCTGAACTGGTCTATTTTGAGATTGCAGTAAAGACCATCTTTCCAGCGCGGGTAATCTTCAACCGCAGTTCCCATCTCTTTTCCATTTGCCGGGTCAACGATTAAGGCGCGGACATTATCGGTGCCAAAATCAAGCCCTAAGACATAATTTCTTCCCATTTCTTTATATGGTTATTGAGTCTGCTCCTAAAAACGGTTAATTTATTGTAGTTGCCTCATTTATGAGGCGAAATTGCTGATTTTAGTCCGATAAATCGGGCAACTACGTTCAGTTAAGCAGGTATGCGGAGATAACTCAATAAGGTAGTATCAGGGATTCTGAACCCCTAGTAAATTTGACACTTTCTCTTTTATTTCTCTTGCACCAAGATTTGAAAGATCCTCTTTCTTCACCATCAGTTGAATTGCATCACATGCTGCCAACACTGTCAATTTTTCACTTCTGAAATTTTAACCTAAGAATAGTACACTAAATTCTGATTGTCAATTTTTTTTTCGCGATTCTTCTTCAATTGAAGTGAAACTCCAGCCTCCGATAGCCTAACCACGGCACTCTTTCATCAATTCCCTTCTCTATAAGTCGCTGATTTAGATTGCTGAAAAGAGGACGAAGAATATCCTCATGGCGGTGACCCCGTATTTAATACGGGGTAACATGGACCGTTCTTCCCTCTGCTTTTACAAAGGCCTGCTCTCTCAAGAATTCTTTCAGGATTCCCTTGAGCTCTCTTGAAGCATATTCCCCGCCTATGTCTCTGCGCAGGGAACTTAATACCAATTTGACATCATACATAGAGTAATACTTCACCCCCACCTACCTCCCACCTTGAGGGGGAGGATTAAGGAGGGGGGGGATCTATCTTTGACGTCAAATTGGTATTAGATAAAGGAATTAACCATATCTATATTAAACCGGCTACTCCAAGGTTAAATGGTAAAGTAGAGCGTTCTCACAGAATAGATGATGAAGAATTCTATAGAATGTTAAAAGGTGTAGTTATTGATGATACTGGGTTATTTAATCAGAGATTAAAGGAATGGCAAGATTATTATAATTATCGTAAATATTCAGTCAACCCCGTATCTGTCATTGCGAGGCACAAAGTGCCGTGGCAATCCCTGACTTCTCTGAAGAGAGAGATTCCTCGTTTCACTCGGAATGACACTTCGTGTCAGATTGCTTCGCCTGAACTTCGGCTCGCAATGACCGGGACAACGTCCTTTACTGAGTATTTACTAATTATCAAAGGCCACATGGTTCTTTAGGAGGGAAAACCCCTTATGAGAGGCTTGAAGAAAGATTGGTCTCTGTGTGTAACAGGTGATTTACCACCCTACATTCTCTTGACAAGAAGATTTCTTTGGGGTATAATGATAATGAAAACCATTTGCAATAAGAAAAGGGACGCCGTGCGACGAGTAAGGAGCACGAGATAGCGTCGGGTGCGAGATGTCCCAAAGGGATCCCTTCGGGATGAGCACCCTGATCGACTGAAGCGTAAGCGAAAGGAGAAGACATATGCCTGGTCCCCCGTGGTGGTACGGAAAATTTCAAAATGCTGGTCATAGAGTAACTCTGCCCCGACAGATAATTTTAGGCATTCTCAGTCGAACTTCTAAACACTTATCGGCTGAGGAGATTTATCTTTCTGTGCATAGAACCTATCCTGCGGTCGGTTTAACCACCATCTATCGAACCCTGCAACTTTTGGTTCATCTGGGAATTGTTTTTAAATTTGATTTCGGAGATGGGAGGAGCCGCTATGAATTAACTGCAAGCCAGAAACAAAAGCATCACCACCACTTGATTTGTAGGCGCTGTGGAAGAGTGATTGATTATACCGATTTTATAGAGGAAGAAAGAGAGGTATTCAATAAAGTAGAAAAAATCTTATCTCAAAAATATAATTTTAAAATAAATAATCACCAGGTGCACTTTTATGGATTGTGCGATAAATGCCAATAAAAATAGAAGACTCTCTATGTCAAGAACTAAACAAAAATTAATAATAAACAGAAACTAAAGCCCCTGATTTAATCAGGGGTAAGTTCTGCTCTTTGACAACCATTTTTAAAAGATGTCGTTGCTCGCTGTAGAG
>Ga0210050_1004661_pt1 | contig 11291 bp, 13 predicted proteins | sample CryGey132114_all_FD_185463 | JGI IMG/M metagenome (GOLD analysis project Ga0210050, IMG submission 185463) | Groundwater microbial communities from aquifer - Crystal Geyser CG22_combo_CG10-13_8/21/14_all (SPAdes) (version 2) | ecosystem: Environmental > Aquatic > Deep subsurface > Groundwater ...
CAAGATGCATTTGATGCTTCATGCCGCAAGCTCTATCGTTTCCTTACGACCACGCATAAAAATCAAATCCAACAGAATTCCAAGTTGGAAACCGGCTAAAATCACCCACTGATTCCCCCGACGAAGCGCAATTAAAGGGGCCGTGTTCGAATTGTTTTTTCAGAATGAAACGCCGGGGTCTTGCAATCACGCATGCGCCAGAAAATCTTCGTCAGAACCGGTAGTTTTTGGAATCAGCCCGATTTTTCCGCTCATGCAGCACGGCCAATATTTCAACGGCGCGTCTTTATAGACTACAACGTAGGGTAATCCTTTTATCTTGAAGTCTAACAACGCCGTCAAAATAGGCATTCTCTTGGCTGATGTGCGGAAACTTTTCCAGTACGGACAGTTGGCTGTCGAATTCTTCCTGTATCCCGATTGCGACGAGCGGTGCCTTGTCAATCAGGTAGAAAACGATGTCGCGCAGGTCTTGCTTTGCCGGTTCCAGCCACTCTATCCGATAACTATCGCACATCTATCCGGTTCATGAGTTCGGCTTTCAGTTCGGTCATGAAATCGGCGTGTACTGTCCTGGGTGCGTTCAGGTCATTAGACGCATCAAGCCCACGCTGAATCTGCGCCTTGTCGTGCAGCCGCAAATCATGTTCTTCCATTTCCAAAACCGCACGTGTCAGGTCTTCGCCTTTGGGGACTTGGTTCAAAACTGATGTATTCATGATTTACACCTTGGAAACTAAGGTCTTTATTGTAGCCGCTACCGCCTGTTAGTCAAAACAAACCTATTTCAACGTCGTCCAAAACGATAAGGGGCCAGGTTAGAATTAAGTTTTACAACTGCCAACGCTGGTGCAAATCCATTAAATCATTTCAGTTTCTAACTCTGTCCGTCCAATATCCTGGCTGTCGAGATTGGTGGGCTACTGCGAATATCACGATGCCATTGGCGTGCGGGCGATAATAGATAGAGAACGGGAAGCCAGCGGGCATTACACACCGAGTTCCAGCAGCTGACGGCGACCCCGCATCCGGGAACTCGATGGCTCGATGAGTTGCCTCTTCGATGGAGGCGACAAATCGGAGCGAAAGTTGATTCTGGATTTGTCTGTAGTAGGAGACTTCAGCAAGAAATTCATGGCGCGCCTGCGCCACAAAACGCACTCGTTTCACCGGGCAATCCGCTTCGCTTCTGCAAACACATCTTCAGCGGAAAAAACTTCGGCCTCCCCGCGATCAAATGCCGCCACACGCGCTTCAACCTCACGGTTCCAGTCAGTATTAAATTGCAGCCCTTGCCCTTCATGGATGGATTCGAGCAGTAATTCTGCCAGGCGAGCTCGTTCATTAGGAGAGAGGTTTTTCGCTTGGCTTTCGACTTCGGTAAATGTTGGCGACATGGCGTAGCTCCGATGATTTAATGGGTTGCATTCTACCCATTCGTTCTTTCGGGGGTGATAGTTATCGTAACAATTTAAGGGGCCGGCTTAAATTCGTGCCCTGAAAATCGCGTGGAATGACTCGTCACTTTGAGCGATAAGAGCGATAAGGGGGTCGTAGCGATAAGGGGGTCGTAGCGATAAGGGGGTCGTAGCGATAAGGGGGTCGTAGCGATAAGGGGGTCGGATTAAACTCGGAAATCAAACGGGGTAGCATCGCAATTGCGAATCATACTGGATATACTTTGCCCATCGTTCAATTCAAGCGGGGTGTGTGATGGGCTACGCCGAACTAATCAGCAAACTGGAAGCGCTTCCGCGCGAGAAGCAGGCGGAGGTTTTCGATTTTGTCGAGTTCCTTTCAGCGCGATGCGACATAACAACAGGCAAACCGCATACCCATGCAGAATGGACAGATGCCGAGTTTTCAGAACTATCCATGCGCCAAGCTCTGCGCGGCATAGAACAGGAAGCTGTCAGCTATACGCGTGAGGACTTGCGGGAACACTGGCAATGAAACGTGCGGGGCAATCGTCCTCACCCCCTTCCCTTACTCTGATCTTTCTGGAGCCAAGCTGCGCCCCGTGCTCATGTTGCGGCAAGCGTCCAGGTTTGATGACTGGCTGGTCTGCATGGTGTCTTCGCAAGTGCAGCAGGCCGAAGCCAACCTCGATGAGATTCTTTCTCCTTCCGATGCTGATTTCGCCAACTCCGGGCTGAAAATTTCGAGCGTGTTACGGCTATCGCGGCTGGCTGTGCTGGATGGTTCGCTACTGCTTGGTAGTATCGGCGCGATCAGCGAAGAACGGCTGGCGAATGTGCGGCAGTGGCTCGCAAAGTGGGTGGCATCCGGGAGCTGAATTTCAGGTTTCCATCTGAATCCGGCAAGGCTTCCCGTGATGCGCATCGCCTTGCAGGGTGTGCTTGATCTGTTGCATCAGCACACTACACAAGCGTGAAAGAACGAACGTTCTGTACAACTCCGGATGGCTGTGCCACAATCCGCTCCATCAATTTATTGAAAGGGGATCTCAAATGGATGACAACAAAAGCAAAGCGCTCGCGGCGGCATTGAGCCAGATCGAAAAGCAGTTTGGCAAAGGCTCGATCATGCGCCTGGCAGAAGGTGCGGTAATCAAGGATATCGAGGTGGTGTCCACCGGTTCGCTGGGTCTGGATATTGCGTTGGGCGTTGGCGGCTTGCCGCGCGGTCGCGTGATCGAGATCTACGGTCCGGAATCCTCCGGCAAAACCACGCTTACCCTGCAAGTCATCGCCGAGATGCAAAAGCTGGGCGGCACGGCGGCCTTTATCGACGCGGAACATGCCCTTGATCCGCAGTATGCGCAGAAGCTCGGCGTGAAGGTGGAAGACCTGCTCATTTCGCAGCCGGACAACGGCGAACAGGCGCTGGAGATCGTCGATATGCTGGTGCGCTCAGGCTCGGTGGATATCGTCGTGATCGATTCCGTTGCCGCCCTGACCCCGAAGGCGGAAATCGAGGGCGAGATGGGCGATGCGCAGATGGGCCTGCATGCGCGCCTGATGTCGCAAGCCTTGCGCAAACTGACCGCCAACATCAATCGTTCCAAGACCATGGTCATCTTCATCAACCAGATCCGCATGAAGATCGGCGTCATGTTTGGCAACCCGGAAACCACCACCGGCGGCAATGCACTCAAGTTTTATGCTTCCGTGCGCCTCGACATTCGCCGCACCGGCGCGATCAAAAAAGGCGACGAGGTCATCGGCAACGAGACGCGCGTCAAAGTGGTGAAGAACAAGGTCGCGCCGCCGTTCAAGGAGGCTCACTTTGACATTCTGTATGGAGAAGGAATCTCGCGCGAAGGCGAGATCGTCGAGCTGGGCGTGCAGAACAAGATCGTCGAGAAATCGGGTGCTTGGTATGCCTACAACGGCGAGAAGATCGGCCAGGGCAAGGACAACGCGCGCGAATTCCTGAGGAGCAATCCGGCGCTTGCGGTCGAGATCGAAAACAAAGTGCGTGCGGCGCTTGGCGTCGCGCCTGTGGGTGCCGGTGAAGCCGCAGCGGAAGCCTGAACTAAGCTTGCGCGTTCGCGCCATGCGCTACCTGGCGCGGCGCGAGCATAGCCGGGCCGAATTGCACAGCAAGCTGTTGCCGCACGTGCAGGAAGGCGAAGACCTGGATGCCGTGCTGGATGAACTGGAGAAACGAGACTGGCTGTCCGATGCGCGCGCCACCGCCCAATTGGTGCATGCCAAGCGCAGTCGTTTTGGCACCCAGCGCATCACGCATGAATTGCGCCAACGCGGCATTGCTGAAGCGTTAATCGGCGCCGCCTTGCCCGCATTGAAAGAATCCGAACTGGATGCGGCGCGCGAAGTGTGGGAAAGAAAGTTCGGCATTCAACCCCGCGAAGACAAAGAAAAAGCCAGGCAGATGCGCTTCCTGCAATCGCGCGGATTTTCCATCGAAGTGATCCTCAAGGTGCTGAAATCCGCCGGCGTCAGGCCGGCGGACGAGGACTGATTCGCCCTGCCCTAACCGCCGGTCAAATGATATGATTCGCGCCGTGCTGCCGCCCGCCGGGCGGCGTGTTTATTGAACAATCGCGTCGATCGGTGATCAGATGAAAAGCAGTGAAATCCGCCAGAAATTCCTGGATTATTTCGCCTCCAAGGGCCATGCCGTTGTTTCCTCCAGTTCGCTGGTGCCGCATGAAGACCCGACGCTGTTGTTCACCAACGCGGGCATGAACCAGTTCAAGGACGTGTTCCTCGGCTTTGACAAGCGCCCCTATACCCGGGCCACCTCCTCACAGAAATGCGTGCGCGCCGGGGGTAAACACAACGATCTGGAGAACGTCGGCTACACCGCACGTCACCACACATTCTTCGAGATGCTGGGCAACTTCAGCTTTGGCGACTACTTCAAGCGTGATGCGATCAATTACGCGTGGGAGCTGCTCACTGTTGTATTCAAACTGCCGAAGGACAAACTCTACGTCACCGTGTACGCCGAGGACGACGAGGCATACAACATCTGGACGAAAGAGATCGGTCTCAGCGCAGACCGCGTGATTCGTATCGGCGACAACAAGGGTTCGCGTTATGCGTCGGACAACTTCTGGATGATGGGCGACACCGGTCCGTGCGGCCCGTGCACCGAGATTTTCTATGATCACGGCGCGCACATCCCCGGCGGACTGCCCGGCACGCCGGAAGAAGACGGCGACCGCTATATCGAAATCTGGAACAACGTGTTCATGCAGTACAACCGCGACGAAGCGGGCGTGATGCATCCATTGCCGAAGCCGTCGGTCGACACCGGCATGGGCCTGGAGCGTATCTCGGCGGTGTTGCAGGGCGTGCATGCCAACTACGAGATCGACCTGTTTCAGGCGCTGATCCAGGCGGCCGCGCGCGAGACACATTGCGCCGATCTCAATTCGCCTTCGCTCAAGGTATTGGCCGACCATATCCGCGCCTGTTCCTTCCTGATCGCCGATGGCGTGATTCCCGGCAACGAGGGGCGCGGTTATGTGCTGCGCCGCATCATCCGCCGCGCGATCCGCCACGGTTACAAGTTGGGTGCGCGCGCCGCGTTCTTCTACAGGATGGTGCCCGATCTGGTCGAGCAGATGGGCAGTGCCTATCCCGAGTTGGCCGCCGAACAGGTGCGCGTGAAAGGCATCCTCAAGCTGGAAGAAGAGCGTTTCTTTGCCACCATTGAAAACGGCATGGCGATTCTCGAAGCCGATCTGGCCGAGATGAACAAGGCGGGCAATAAAGTCTTCAACGGCGAGACGGCGTTCAAGCTGCATGACACCTACGGTTTTCCGCTCGACCTGACCGCCGACATCTGTCGCGAGCGCGGCGTAAAAGTGGACGATGCGGCGTTCAATACAGCGATGGCGCGGCAGAAAGAACAAGCACGCGCAGCAGGCAAGTTCAAGATGGCGGCAAATCTGGAATATGAAGGCAGGCCTACTACTTTTGTGGGTTACGATCATCTTGGAATGATGGGCGAAATATTGGCTCTCTATAAAGAGGGTAGTTCTGTTAATGAACTCAACGAGGGTGAACAAGGTGTCGTGGTTCTCAATGTCACTCCTTTCTATGCAGAGTCTGGCGGTCAGGTTGGTGATCGAGGCGTCATACAAAGTGCAAAAACTGAAAAGCACGCAGGTGGCATTTTTGAAGTGGAAGATACGCAGAAAATACAAGCTACGGTTTTTGGGCATCATGGTGTGATCAAGACAGGCAAGCTTATGGTTGGTGGTGTCATTACAGCGAAGGTAGATGAGCAGGCACGCGCTCACACCGAGCGCAATCACTCGGCGACGCACTTGATGCACAAGGCACTACGCGAAGTGCTGGGCACACACGTGCACCAAAAAGGTTCACAGGTGGATGCCGACAAGACGCGCTTCGACTTTGTGCATTCGCAGCCGATGACGGATGCAGAGATACGCAAAGTGGAAGCCATCGTGAATACCGAGATTCTGGCAAATGCCGACTGTCAGTCGCGCGTGATGGATATTGAGTCTGCGCAAAAGACCGGCGCGATGATGTTGTTCGGTGAAAAATATGGCGACGAAGTGCGGGTGATTGACATTGGCTCGTCGCGCGAACTGTGTGGCGGCACGCACGTGAAGCGGACGGGTGATATTGGCCTGTTCAAGATTGTGGCCGAGAGCGGTGTGGCGGCAGGGATACGCCGCGTCGAAGCGGTGACCGGCGAGGGCGCGCTGGCGCTGGTGCAACAACAGGAAGATCAGTTGCAGCAAGTGGCCGATGCAATGAAGGTACAACCGCAGGAAGCGGCGCCGCGCGTCGCGCAGATCCTTGATTACGTGAAATCGCTGGAAAAAGAACTCGCCGCATTGAAGTCCCGGCTTGCTTCCGCACAGGGCGATGAATTCCTGGGTCAGGCGCAAGACATCAATGGGGTGAAGGTGCTGGCCACCAAGTTGGACGGTGCAGACGTGGCGTCTTTACGCGAGACCATGGACAAGCTGCGCGACAAGCTCAAGACTGCGGTAATTGTGCTGGCCGCCGTGAGCGGGGGTAAAGTGAGTTTGATCGCAGGCGTGACGGCTGACATCACGGGCAAAGTAAAGGCGGGCGAGCTGGTCAACTTTGTTGCGCAACAGGTTGGCGGCAAAGGCGGCGGACGCCCGGATATGGCGCAAGCGGGCGGCACGCAACCGCAAAATTTGGCGGCGGCGCTGGCTTCTGTTGCAAATTGGGTGAAGGACAAGCAGCAGGGATAAATTGCAGCATTTTTGAGATTAGGGGCAAGGTGATGCTGGAGCAGTCAGGCGATACGGTCTTGCTGGTGGAGGACGAAGAGCCCGCGATCCTGTTGGTGCAGCAGGCGGTGGTCAATTGTCCCCGCAATCTGTATTTGGCGGTGGTACCGGACAGTGTCTCGGCACTCGATTGGCTGTCTGCGGAAACGGCACATGGCCATCCGGTGCCGCGCTTGATTTTGATCGATTTAAAGCTGCCCAAGCTGATCGGTCTGGCCGTATTGCGTACACTGCGCATGGATCAACGCTTGCAGCGTGTTCCCATCGTGGTTTATTCGCAAAGCCACGAACCCTCGGACGTGGTGCTGGCCTACCAGATTGGCGCGAACAGTTTTGTCCAAAAACCGCAGACGCTGACCGAGTTCAACCAGCTGATGCAGGAGCTGCTGGCATTGGGTTGGCTGAGCGAATCTGGTCTCGATAAGTCTTTGTCGCAAAGTATCAATACGTGACGATGTCGTTGCGTGCACTGTTCGTTGAATGACACGCGCGGCGATGCGGGGTCACGTTGCTGCAGACCATTGCGCAACCCTGTGAGTTGGCTGACCCATGGGCAGCAGGATAAGGCAGCGGATTGAGTTATCCCGTGGTCACATATCAGGTACGAGGGTGAAGCGGGATGTGCCGCGCGACTTCTTGCGGTGTCAGCTTGAGCATGCAGTCGAAGTGCCCGAGCGGACATTCGCGTTTAAAGCAGGGACTACAGGGTAGGTCAAGTTTCAGCACCTGTGCCTGATCCGACAGCGGCGGCGTAAATTGCGGACTGCTGGAGCCGAAGATCGCCAACAGTGGCCGGTTCAGCGCGGCCGCGATGTGCATTAATCCGGAATCGTTGCTCACCACCAGATCGGCACAAGCCATCAGCGCGATGGCTTCGACAAGGTCGGTGTTGCCGCACAGGTTGATCACTTGCTGGTTGCCGAGCGCGACGATCTTGTCGGCAACATCCTTGTCCTTGGGGGATCCGATCAGCCAGACCGCATAGCCTTGCGCATGCAGATGCTGCGCCAGTTCGGCGTAGTAGTGCGGTGGCCAGCGCTTGGCCGGTCCGTATTCCGCGCCCGGACAAAAGACGGCAACCGGCTTATCCAGCGTCAGCGCGAACTTGGCCAGTACGGCAGCGCGCTGTTCCGCCTGCACTTGCAGCCGCGGAGCAGGCAGCGGACGCTCAAGTTCTGCGCCGTTCGCCGCGGCCAGCGCGGCAAATCTTTCTACCATTAGCGGCAGCTTGTTTTTATTCAGGCGGCGCGCGTCGTTGAGCAGACCAAAGCGCCATTCGCCGATGAAACCGGTGCGCAGCGGGATGTTCGCGAAGAAGGGAGCCAGCGCCGATTTCCACGAGTTGGGCAGCACGATTGCCTGCCCGTAGCCAGCCTCGCGCAATTGCGCCCCCAGCCTGCGCCGCGCGAAAAAAGAAGAAGCGCCATGGCTAAAAGGGTTGCGGATGACCTCATGCACTTCCGGCATCTGGCGCAGCAACTTCTCGGTCCAGGGCGGTGCAAATACATCGATCTGCACGCCGGGATGGCGCTGGATCAGGCGCTGCAACATGGGCTGCATCAGCACGCAATCACCCACCCAACTCGGCGCGACGACCAGGATTTTATGAATATTATTCAAGGCGTGATTATTGGATAGGGGTTAAGTCCGTAGCGTGCGGTTTGGAAGCAAGGCGCAAGGCGCACCGTGCAACGCCGCTATCAAATCAAGCAGCAGAATTTCAATGATGCCCGTGCGGCAATTCGCCTTTGAATTTATATACCGTGCCGCAATAAGGGCAGGTTGCTTCGCCCAGTTTTTCGACCGGGATGGCGACGCGCGGATGGGCGCTCCACAAACTGACCGCCGGGGTTGGACAGAATAAAGGCAAGTCTGCTGCGGTCACTTCGACGTAGCGTTGGGTGAGCGTGGTGTCGGCCATGATTCCTCCTGAATGACTTGTTATACGTGTGCCAGCCAATCGGCATACCTGGTGTTCTTGCCGGCGACGATATCGAAGAAAGCCTGTTGCAAACGGGTGGTGATCGGGCCACGGCAGCCGCTGCCAATGACACGGGTATCCAGCTCACGGATCGGTGTCACCTCGGCTGCGGTGCCGGTGAAGAAGGCTTCTTCGGCGCAATATACCTCGTCGCGGGTGATGCGTTTCTCGATTAATTCAATCCCCATGTCTTTTGCCAGGGTAAGGATGGAGTCGCGCGTGATGCCTTCCAGGCACGAGGTCAGGTCCGGCGTGTAGAGCTTGCCTTTCTTCACGATGAAGATATTCTCGCCCGCGCCTTCCGCCACGTAACCGTCCACATCCAGCAGCAATGCCTCGTCGTAGCCGTCCAGGGCGACTTCCTGATGGGCCAGGATGGAATTGGTGTAGGTGCCCACCGATTTGGAACGGCACATGTTGATGTTGACATGATGGCGGGTGAAGCTGGAAGTCTTGACGCGAATCCCCTTTGCCATGCCTTCCTCGCCCAGGTACGCGCCCCAGGGCCAGGCGGCAATCGCCACATGCACGCTCAGAGTGGTGGCGGCGATGCCCATGGCCTCTGAGCCGTAGAACACGATGGGACGGATGTAACAGGATTCCAGTTGATTGGAACGCACCACTTCCTTTTGCGCCTCCATCAGCGTGGCCTTGTCGAACGGCATCTTCATCTTGAAAATGTAGGCCGAATTGAACAGGCGGTCGGTATGTTCCTGCAAACGGAATATCGCGGTGCCCTGCGTGGTCTTGTACGCCCGCACTCCCTCGAATACGCCCATGCCGTAATGCAGGGTATGGGTCAGCACGTGGGTGGTGGCTTCGCGCCAGGGGACGAGCTTGCCGTCGTGCCAGATGAAGCCGTCGCGGTCGGACATGGACATGGTGTATTTCCTTGGGGTTAAATCGTCGATGCAAGGAGCGCAATTCTAGCCCTTTCCAGGCCGATATTGAAGCTTGCCGACAAGGTTATTCATGTCGCGTGTGCAATTCGATATCTTCAGGGATATTCCCTTTGCGCACGCTTCGTGCCATCATCGCCCGGGAGATTAAGGGAGGTCGTATGGCGCAGCAGGTCAGCTCGCAGGAAATGAAACCGGTTGTATTGGACTCGCAGGAAGACAATCTGCGCAAGAGCCTGCTCATCTTCGCCGCCGCCTTCATGACGTTTGTCGTTACGTTCTGGCTGGCGATTTACTGGGCGCTGGGTGTGCAATTCTCCAGCAATGTGCCGCTCGGCTATCAATTGATTTCGGTGGCCTCGCTGCTGTACTACATGAAGACGCGCAATTTTGTGATCTTCCGCTTCGTCCAGCTTTCCCTGTTCTTGTTCACCCCCTTCATCATGCAGTGGAGTATGGGGAGTTCGGTGACCTCAAGCGGCGTGACACTCTGGGCCCTGTTGGCACCGATCGCTGCCTTGGTGGTGACAAGCTGGCGCGAATCCATCCCCTGGTTCTTTGCTTACATGGTCCTGACGGCGGTGGCGGGTTTCTTTGACTATGTCTTGGGGACCGGCGGGAGTGGCGGCATCCCCATGAACACCATCGGTTTCTTCTTCGCCCTTAATTTTGCCGCGATGTCCTCGATCCTGTATTTTTTAGTGCGTCACTTTGTCATCGAGACCGAGAAGATCAAGCAGCAGCTCGACCAGCAACATGCCTTATTGGCGGAGGAGCAGAAGCGCTCCGAGCGTGTGCTGTCTAATGTGCTGCCCGCGCAGATCGCCGAGCGCCTGAAAAGCAACGAAGGCCTGATCGCCGACGGTTACGCCGATGTGACGGTGATGTTCGCCGACCTCGATAACTTCACCCAGCTGACCGAGCAGATGTCGCCGGAGCAAATGGTTGGCCTGCTCAACACCCTGTTCTCGGCATTCGACGAACTGACCGAAAAGTATGGTCTGGAAAAGATCAAGACCATAGGCGACGCCTACATGGTGGTGGGCGGATTGAACCGCGAGCGGCAGGATTACACCCGCGATGTCGTGAGCATGGCTCTGGAAATGATTGACTTAATCGCCAGGCACCCGCTCTCCGCCAAGTTCAGTCTGGGGGTGCACGTTGGGATCGCCACCGGGCCGGTGGTGGCCGGGGTGATCGGCATCAAGCGTTTCATCTATGATTTGTGGGGCGACACGGTGAACATTGCCAGCCGCCTGACCGATGATGCCAGGTCGGGACATATTCTGACCGACAAACCGACCTACAATCGGCTGCGTCATGACTTTATGTTCGAGCCGCCGACCGTGCTCAACGTCAAGGGCAAAGGCGAGATAATTTCGTACCGTCTGGTCGGACGTGTTGATGAACTGAACCATTCCAGCACCAACAGCGCCTTTCACCTGCCAGCGCGGGACAGCGTACCTCCCATCGCCTGATTTCCTCCTGGAGGGGCGGGATGCCTGAATGACCCGACCGCCGGGGCTCCGCAGGCAGTTCTTCCTCAAGTATCGAATACTGTTGACCACAGTTGTTTGCATGCGGCATTTTGGATACTGGCGTTTGCCACGCGGCAGGGCGACTGGTTGTTCAGCCGCAGGCGGTGCTGGGTCTGGCGGAGCGTGCGATAGAGCTCGCG
>Ga0210050_1004664_pt1 | contig 11280 bp, 11 predicted proteins | sample CryGey132114_all_FD_185463 | JGI IMG/M metagenome (GOLD analysis project Ga0210050, IMG submission 185463) | Groundwater microbial communities from aquifer - Crystal Geyser CG22_combo_CG10-13_8/21/14_all (SPAdes) (version 2) | ecosystem: Environmental > Aquatic > Deep subsurface > Groundwater ...
ATCTTTAGAGAGATTACCTTCTCATGTTGGAAATTACAGCGGGGGCTATCAACTTAAATCAACTAAAAAGAATACAAATTACAATTTATTTTAAAATGAACGACATATTCGACAACAAGATTCTTTGTAGCAAATGTAATTCTCAAATGCAAAAATCAAATTTAATAAGAAACGGGTTTTTATTGAGAGCGATGGTGTGTCCGAAATGCAGCGGGAGAATAATTCATCCTGTTGACGAGCAGGAGTACAATAAATTTATAAATTTAAAAAATAAAGAGTTTAGAGTTAAGATGAGGCTCGTCGGAAACAGCTATGCTGTCTCGATTCCAAAAGAAATAGTTTCTTTTATGGAGAATCAGGAAAAAATCATGAATGAGATGGTCAGGCTTTGTTTTGAAGAATCAGGTAAATTGTCTTTGACTTTTGGGAAGGTTATAAGAAAAAATGACAGATAAAAAACAAATTAAATTAAAGGTTGTTGAAGCGTTGCAGGACGACGCGTATAAAGGTATTGCGAGAATTGATGCAGAAGTTATGCGGGATTTGGAAATCCGAAGAGGCGATGTTATTTTAATTAAAGGAAACCGTCCGACAGTTGCTATTGCTGACAGGGCATATCCTGCAGATGTTGGCGAAGGAATAATAAGAATCGACGGAATTTTAAGAAAAAACGTAAAAGCAGGAATCGGCGATGTGGTTATTGTTTCTAAAGCAGAAATCAAAGAGGCGAAAAAAATAATGCTTGCACCTGCACAAAAAGGAATAACAATTCAAATTCAAGGTGATCCTGACGGGTTAAGAAAAGGACTTTTAGGAAGAGCTCTTGTCAAAGGTGATATTGTTGTCTTGGGCGGGGTTCAGAGAAGAAAAGATTTATTTTCAGAAATGGGTTTTGGCGAGGGATTTGGTGATATTTTTGGCGAGGAAATGGGAAATATTTTTGGAAATTTAGGTGGAGGAATAAGCCAGTTGAGGTTTTTAGTTGTGAATACAAATCCAAATCAGCCAGTTATTGTTACTGAAAATACAGAGGTTGTTTTAAATTCTAAAGCAGTTGAAATCAGCGACGAGCAAATTCCAGAAATTACTTATGAAGATATTGGCGGACTTTCAGAAGAAATTAAAAAAATAAGAGAAATGGTAGAGCTTCCTCTTAAGCATCCTGAAATTTTCCAGAGACTTGGAATTGAACCGCCAAAAGGTGTTTTGCTTCACGGTCCGCCTGGAACAGGAAAAACACTTTTAGCAAAGGCTGTTGCAAGTGAAACCGAAGCTAATTTTATTTTATTAAATGGCCCTGAAATAATATCTAAATTTTACGGAGAGAGCGAGAAAAAAATAAGGGACATTTTTGAAGAAGCTGAAAAAACAGCACCGACAATTATTTTTATTGATGAGATAGATGCTATTGCCCCTAAGAGAGAAGATGTCAGTGGTGAAGTTGAGAGAAGAGTTGTTTCACAGATTTTAGCAATGATGGATGGATTGAAGTCGAGAGGAAAAGTTATTGTTATTGGAGCAACAAACAGGCCAAATGCACTTGACCCGGCGTTGAGAAGACCAGGAAGATTTGACAGGGAAATTGAAATTAATCCTCCAAATAAAGAAGGCAGACTTTCGATTTTGAAAATTCATACAAGAGGAATGCCTTTGACAAGAAATGTCAAGCTCGATGAACTTGCATCGCATACGCACGGATTTGTCGGTGCTGATTTAGAATCTTTGTCAAAAGAAGCTGCAATGAATGTTCTGAGGAAATTGCTTCCTAAAATGAATCTTGAAGGAGAAGAGCAAATACCTCCAGAGATGTTGGAAAAATTAATTGTTAAGCACGAAGATTTCATGGATGCTCTAAAAGTTGTCAGGCCTTCGGCAATGAGGGAAGTTTTGGTTGAGACTCCGAATGTTGGATGGGAAGCTGTTGGAGGTTTGGATAAGGTTAAGCAGGAATTAATTGAAGCTGTTGAATGGCCAATGAAATATTCTGAGAGTTTTACAAGAATGGGAATAAGGCCTTCAAAAGGAATCTTGCTTTATGGTCCGCCTGGAACAGGAAAAACACTTTTAGCAAAAGCAGTTGCAAAAGAATCAGAAGCTAATTTTATTCAGGTTAAAGGGCCGTCGCTGTTGAGTATGTGGGTTGGAAAATCAGAAGAGGGCATGAGAAAAGTCTTTGAAAGAGCAAGACAGGTTTCTCCCTGTATTATTTTTTTCGACGAGATTGATTCTTTAGCAGGCAGAAGAGGAATGGAAACAGGAACAAAAGTTACAGAAAGAGTTTTGAATCAGATGCTTGCTGAAATGGATGGGCTTGAAGAAATAAATGATGTTCTTGTTATCGGTGCGACAAACAGGCCGGACATGCTTGACCCTGCTTTATTAAGACCAGGGAGATTTGATAAGCTTTTATTAGTCAATGCTTCAAATGAAAAAGGCAGAGAAACTGTTTTAAGAATACACACAAAAAATATGCCGATAAAAAATAAAGAACCTTTAATTAAAGATTTTGCTAAAAAAACAGAAGGATATACTGGTGCTGATCTTGAAGCGTTGGCAAGGGAAGCAGCAATGCTGGCTTTAAGAGAAAATATTGAGGCAAAAGAAGTTAAAACAAAACATTTTGAAGAAGCATTAACAAAGGTTAAACCAAGTGTTACAAAATCATCAATTGATATTTACAAAAAAATTGAAGAAAATTATTTGAAATCTGCAAAAGCAGCAGTGCCTGCAACAGGAAGTTATTTGGGGTAATTATAAAAAACATATTTAATAAATAATAAAATGGGAAAATTAGAAAAACATTTGAGATCAACTTGTCCTAGTTGTAAAATAGTTGCTACTTTGAATTTTTTAGGAGAACAGGAAAGAATGGGTGGGAATCCAATACCTCTTTACAACTGCTTAAAATGTGAATCAACAATTAGCTATAGTTCTATAAGGAATTACAATAAGAAAATTATCTCATCGTCACAATAACTTTCTCGTCTATTAAAACTGTATCTTCTGCTTGGCTGACTTTGCTGTGCGAGGATTCTATTAATTGCGGAAAATGATGCAGGTTTTGGTTTTCTTCTAATTGTTTTAATCCGAATAATGCTTTTGTTCCAAACTTTTTTACAAGCCATCTTGAGCAAAACGGAAGTGTTTTGTATTCTTTTTCTATAAATTTCAAAAGTTCTCTTGCAATAGGACTTCTTACATTTTTAGCATTTGTCAGCATGTAAATTCCAGATGGTTTTCCGTCGTAAACTTTTCCTTCGCCATTTGTTGCAAATGGTTCAATTGCATAAAGCCCTTTTTTTATAATAATATTTCTTTTGTCATTTATATTTGGAATCGTGAGACCTGCGTGAAGCTCGTGCTGTTTCATTTCATGCCCTGATAAATTTATAATTGGAGAAAAACCAAAAGATTCGATTGTTTTTTGAATTGTGTTTCCCACTTCGCTTGTTAAAATATTTTCCTTGATTATCTTTGTTGCATTTTCCAATGCTTTTTCAGATGCAATTATTAATTTTTTGTTTTCCCCTGTGTTTTCCAAATCTAATGAAAAAGCAGTGTCAGCAATATATCCGTCAATATGCACTCCGAAATCAACTTTCAATAAACCAGACGCAAGTGTTTTGTCGTCGTGCGAAGGTGTGTAATGAGCAGCAATATGATTTATACTTAAATTAGTTGGAAATGCTGGTTTTCCTCCAAGTTCTTTTATTTTTTCTTCGATTTTTTCTGCTATTTCAAGGAGAGGAATATCTTTTTTTATAATCGTTTTCGCATATTCTTTAACTTGTGATGCTATTTTTCCTGCGAGGAGGATTTTTTGTGTAGTAGGAGAAGTTTTCCCACCCACCCCCAGATTTGCCTGCTCGTTATTGTTTTTATCTAAAGGACTGCCCACTTTGTTCGCTGAATTTTCTTGCTCGGAATTCGACTCTGTCAGAATTCCTCGCTGATTTTTGGAAGTTAATGCAGAATTTTTTTTCACATTTTTAACAGCTTTTGTTGACGAGTTTTTTTTGTATTCAGCTGTTTTCTCGGTATTATTTTCTCTTCCTGTTTGTCCGCCGTATTGTTTTTCTGTCATGTTTTGATAAATAAAATTGGGTTTAAAGAAGTTTTGATTTTAGTGTGATGAAGGGTGAGGAAAAAAATCAGAGTAAAAAAGTCGACGTATCGAGTGGCAATTTTAGTCAGCCGTTTCGTAGGGTGAAGATCTGTTGTTTTTGTTTCTTTTTTTTAAAGAAGGTTTTTCTTGAAAAAGTGAGATTATCCTAATGATAATAATAACTTAATAATTTTTTAATAAACTTGATGAGAGATAGATTACAAACAGAATCTTTAAATATGATTTAGGTCTTTAAACTAAAATGGGAGAAAAAATCGGAGAGCAAGAGATAAAAAGAATACTTTCTAATTGGGATATTGGAGATATTCATAAAATAACCTTAATAAAAGAAGGAGAAGTAAATACTAATTGGATCATTAAATCTTCTAAAGGTAAATTTGTATTAAGAAAAGTTAAGGAAGAGAGAAAACCTTCTGAGCTGGAATTTGAATTCCTATATTTGTCCTATTTAAAAAAAGATAATTTTTCATATAAAATTCCTTTACCACTACAAACAAAAAATAAAAAAAAATTTCTGGAAGAAAATGGACTTTTTTGGATTTATAATTTTTTAGAGGGAGAATTTAAAGAAAATTGTTCTAAAAAAGAATTTATTGAGTTAGGAAAAATGATTGCAGAGTATCATTCTATTCTAAAGAAATTAAAATTGAATAATCATGGATTAATTCTAGACAATATGGCAGTAGATTTAGTAATCGACGAATTAGAAGAATTTCAAAAAAATTTAAATGATGGAAAAATAAAAACGAAATATGATGGTTCTTTTATGGATGAAAATTTTAAATTATTACCCTTATTAAAAAGATTAGATATAATAAGTTATTCTCAATTAAAAAAATATCCTATTCATAGAGATATGAATCCAGAGAATGTTTTGTGGGATGGAGATAAAATTATTGGAGTTATAGATTTTGATAATGTAAGCGAATTAAATGATGCGCTTATTAAAGATGTAGCAATTATTTTACAATACTGCTGTATTAATAAAAAGAAATTAGATATTTCAAAAGCAAAAAGTTTTTTGGAAGAATACCAAAAATATAGACCTTTATCAAAAAAAGAAATATCTCTTATACCTGATATATTGGTTGCCGCATTTATAGAAGATTTTAGTTATAATTTTTGGTTAATAATAAATAATCCTAAAAAGGGTAAACCTCAAAGAATAAAATCTTATTCAACAATTGCTCAGAATATATTTAATGATAAGGAATTGATAATTAAAAATTTATTGAATTAATTTATTTGCTTCTTCTAATCCTCTGACTATATCTTCAGAGTTATGAACATCTGATCCTACTTGCATTTTAATTCCAAGTCTTTTGGCTTCTTTAATCATATCCAAATTAATATATGGTAAGTCATAGGTCCTAAACCCCGAAGTATTTATATCAAGGCACATATTGTTTTGTGCAATAACTTCAAGTGTTTTCATTTGTTCATTTCTGCACCAATTATCACTTTCAGAAAAAAACAAATCTTCTTTGTTGAACATTGCAATTTTGTTTATATGACCAATAACTCCAAATTCTCTGGTTTTTGCTGCATCTCTAATTTGCTTATAATATTCTTTAACCAGATTTCTAACCCCTCCATAGCTTCTAATTAATTCTTCAAAAATATTAGAATCCTCATCAATTGGGAGATATTTGTCTTCAAAAGGTAAATTATGGATGCTTACAAAAAGAGCATCACGATCATATTCTCTTTCTTTCCTTTTTTTCAGGACCTGTTTCCTGTGTCTATCTAACCAATCAAATTCTGCTCCAACCAATACTTTAATTTTTCCAGCATATTCTTTTTGTAAGGACCTTAACTCATTATAATGTTCATCCGAATAAAATCCCTTTGAATCTGAATCTAAAAAGATTCCTTCATTTAAACAAGGTAATTCTATATGATCAGTAATACCTATGATTTCAAGTTTATTAGCTATTGCTAAATCTATGAGCTCTCGAGGAGTCATTTTTCCATCTGAGCCAGTAGTGTGCGTGTGATAATTAGCTTTAACCATGAAAAATACAATGATTAAAAGTTTATAAATGTTTCCATTTGTTACTACTGCATAAATGTAAAATAGCATTTAAATTACAATTGTTAACATCCATCACGCTCACTTAAAACAAACTAATCTTCAACTTTTCTCCTTCAATCTCCTGTTCTTTGGAATAAAATTTGTTATTTTTTGTTCAGAGGCTTTTCCTGTTCCGAGAAAATCGTCTTTGAATTTTATAATTACAAAGCCGTGGGGTTTTTTTTCTGGAAATCCATTCCCAGCCCAACTCGCACTCACGCTCGTCTTTGTTGATGATGCTCTCTCGCGTAAATGCTCGCCAACTCTGATTTGTTCCTCGCTCTGCTCGTCGGATTTATTAATTTTGTTAATTGAAAAACTTTTTTTATCAGCTTTTTCATTATTTATTTTGTCTTTAGAGTTTTTATTTAAGTTATTTTCATTTCTCCATCCGTCCGCCCCATTTTCTGGCTCACTTTGTTCGCTTATTAACTTATTATTAATATCATAATTCTTTAAATTAATTTTATCAATTTTATTCTTCGCTTCACCAATTTCCTTACCTTCTTTTTCAAAAATATCATCAAATAAAAGTTCTCGTCCCATCATCCATTGTTGTGCTTGTTTTTCATTAATTTCAAGAATGTTTTTTGTTATCTGGTCTTTTAGAACCTGGACACCGTCGATGCTTAGTTTTACTTCGTTTCCAATTAATTTTGCAAAATAAATTCCAGCTCTTTCAATTGGAACATTTTGTTCTAATTCTTTTATTTCTTTTTCATTTAAATCTCCTTGGAAAAGGAATAATCGTTCTTTGCCGTGCATTGTTATTACTCCAGGAATTTCTTTTATTCCAAACCGCTTGTTAAGTTTTTGGACAATTTCGTGCTTTTCTTTTTCAGTTAAAATTTTTAAGTAAGATGTGGGGGTCATTTTAAATTGTATTTTGGATCAGATTTTAGTCTCTTTATTGATTTTTGTTTTAATATTTTTAATTTTTTGCAAAAAGGAGTTATAGCGTTTATCGCCGTTTTGTGTCGATTTTTTTTACTCGAATCAAAATGTTCTATTTTTTGATATAATAAGAACCATTCAAAAGGCATTGTCCTGAAATTTATCTTATTACTTTTCATATAATTCTCTTTTTCAAACGCATCTTTAGATATTATTTCTTCTGATCTATTTCCTCTAACTTTATAATAACTTTTGAATTCCTTCATGAACATCGCCCCTATTATGTAAAGTTTATTATCAGTTTTTTTAGTAAATTTAATCAATCTACCAACTTTTTTATTAGTGTAGCCTAAATTTTTTAAAAAATTTATCAATTTCATTTTGTAATCTTCTGTTACAATTATATCTAAATCTTCATGTCTTGTTTCTTTTTTGTTTATTGCGTCTATAAAAAAACCACCAAAAACAAAATATTTTATACTATTTTTCTCAAGACTATCTATTACTTTTTTGAATTCTTTATAATCAAATATTAGTTTTGTATTCATTTTATCCTCCTCATCTTCGTCAAAAAAAATCCTTCTGTGTTGTTGTCTTGCGGGTAAATTCTTGCACATTTTTTAACTTCTGGACTAAATTTTTCTTTTTCCCATTGTGTGATTCCCGGTCTGAATTTAATCGGCAGTTTTATTTCTTTAATTTTAATTTTGTCTTTGAAAGTTTCTAAAATAAAATCAACAACTCCCTCGTTTTCTTCTGGCGCGTGGGTGCAGGTTGAGTAAACCAATTCTCCATTTGGTTTTAGAATTTCAAACGCGTGTTCAAGTAATCTTTTTTGTATCTTTGAAAGTGTTTCTACTGTTTTTATGTTCCACATTATGCATGTTTTTTGGGAACTTCTTATGGTGCCTTCTCCTGAGCATGGAGCGTCGATGAGTATCCTATCAAAATAGAAATTCATTTTTTTTAATTTTTTGCACAGGGTTATTCCGTCTTTTTTTGTTATGAGTGTGTTTGTCACACCGCATCTTTCCAAATTTGAAGCAAGAATTTTTATTCTGCCTAAACTTATTTCATTTGCGATTATTGTTCCTGTGTTTTTTATTTTTGCTGAGATTTGAGTTGTTTTGCTCCCTGGTGCAGAGCATAAATCCAAAATTCTTTCATCTGCCTGCGGGTTCATAGCAATAACAGGAAGCATACTTGAGAGTTCTTGGATATAATAATATCCAAGCAAATGTTCCAATGCTCTTCCGAGTTCTCCTGGTTCGAGGGGGATTAAGGTTTTATTTTGAATAAGATAATTTTTATTTATTTTTTGAGCGGTAGTTGCATTATCAACTTCTTCATTTTCTTCGTTACCTATTAAATTTTCATCAGCAAATTTCCCCTTGATAATCATGACTTCTGGATAATTTTTCCACGGCTGTTTTATTTTCCAGTTTTTTGCTTCAAGTTTTTTCTTTAGTGTTTCAGGTGAAATTTTTAATGTGTTGCATCTTATTGAACGCAATGGCTGTTCTTTCAATGCTTCTAGATAATTTTCATAATCGTTTTTAAGAATTTTTTTCATGCGCTCGAGGAAAAGCGGTTTTGGTGTAGGGGGTTTGTGGAGATTCATGATTTGAGCAAGAGCATAAAGTTTATAAATTATTAACTCTTTAATTTAATATGAGTCCAATAGATGGTGAATATCACTTTGGGGGCGGAGATATCGGTTTGAAAATGAAGTGTAATGGTGCTGGAAGTGACGGCAGTTATTAATCTTTATTTTAAAACAAAAAGAGAAGATAAAATGGAACCAGGAAACGGAGGTTAAAAATGAAGTGTAATGGTGCTGGAAGTGACGGATATCATTTTGGTGGCGGAACTGGAGAATAAATTTTTATTTTAAACTAAAAGGTGAAAGAGACTGGATGCAATTACAAGTGGATAAAAGTATTGAACAGAGGTTAAAATAAAGTGGGTGACATAACAGACGGAGGTTAAAATGAATATGCTAAATGGTAGTGGTAATGGTCCTTAGTCTTAATTGTTTTTAATTTTTTGAGTTTATGATCTGTAGAAAAATATAAACTTTATAAATTATTAATGTTTTAATTATCTTTATGGAGAAACTTAAATTTTCTTTGTTGACAAATAAAAATTTGCATTCTGCAATAGGTTGTGTCGTAAAAGTTTTTTTGTATGATGAACCCATGACGAAAAATTTGAAAATAACTGAACTCGAATTTAAAATATTTGCGACACTAATTTGCAAGAAATGTGTTCTTGGAAAATTATCTTATGTATGCAAGAATCCTCGTAATAAAGTGGTGGGTTTTTGTTTAAATGAAGACATGGTTAGCGGTGGAGATTTTTCTTTTGAGAATATAACTGAAAAGATGAATCCTATTTTTAATATTTTGGAAATGCTTGATTCTTCATACTTAAGGGATAAATAAAAAACAAAAAATCATTTTTTTCATCTTTTTATGGTTGGTTCTTTGTCTAAATATAGAAATAAAGGTATATCGAAGAATTTAATAAAAAAAAGTTTAGCTTTGGCGAGAAAAAGAAAATATAAAATTGTTTTAACTGAAGCAACAAATCTTAAGTCGCAGAACCTTCTAAAAAAATTTGAATTTAAAGATGTGAGGAAAATAAAATATTCAAAATTTAAACTTAATAACTCTTATGTTTTCAAGGATATTGGCGAGAAATATTGCAAACTAATGGAATTAAAATTCTCCTAATTTCATTTGCCGTTTTCCGTCGATGATTTCTCTTATGTTTATATTGAAAACCTGGAATATGTTTTCAACTGCAGGCAGGATTTGGTGTTCTAAATAATATTCTATGTCGTATTTTCCTTCTTCATCTGGAAGTTTTACTTTTTCTCTGACGAGTTTTTTTTTGTCGTGCGTTTCTGCAATGTAATATTCAATTAAATTTCCCTGGCTTATTGCAATTTTTTTTTCATGCATTTTTTTTGCAGCAACAACATGCGGAGAAATTGCCTTGTAATCTGACAAGGTTTTTTTTAATTGAGTTTTTATTATTAATTCTTCTTTATTTACTTCTCTTTGTTTTATTTTTTGGATGATTTCTTTTACATATTCCAATGCACTTTTTTCATTTCCATCTTCTAGGATTTTTTTTATAACTTTATTCTGAACATTTCTCGCGAGTCTGCACCAGTCTCTTCTTACTGTTTCAAATCCCCTGATTTTGACTTTATCATTATAGTCTATCATGGCGTATTTCTTTTTTGCTCCAACAATCCCGCCACGAGTTGTGACCCACAAACCTCTTTTAAAAAATCCATCTAATTCAAGCTCCATGACTCCTGGCAGTTCGTTGTTTAGCCTTTTTAATAATTCAAGGACCTCTTTTTCAGATTTTTTATTCATTGCGAATGCAACGCTGTCAGTGTCCCCAAAAATCACGTTATAGCCTGCGTTTTTTGTTTTTTCAATTGTTTCTTTGTTGTATTTTCTGACAAACGCAAGTATTGATGCTGATGATTCGTGGGAATAGTATCTTGCTCCGAAAAACGCAATGTAGCCGTGCGCCGAAGCTGACAAGACCTTGAAAGCGTTGCTCCTTGCTTTTGTAATCACATTCGGATTTTTTTTGTATTCCTGCTTGAATTTCTTTCTTTTTTCAAAAAGTTCTTTTAATAAAATCGGGAAAAATCCCTGGGTTTTTGTAAAGTAATATCTTACTTTCTTGTTTTTATCTAATATTTCCGGTGATTCATAACAATTTTTTTCTTTTTCTTTTAAAATTGTTGATTTTGAAATATTCATTGAGATAATTATGCTTGTATGCATGGATGTAAAATCAAAGACAGCAATTTTTTCATACAGCCCTGGTTTGGGTTCTAAAACAAATGCCCCTTCGACAGGCCCTATTGTCCGCCTTTCTGAAATGTCTTTTGGCAGAGGTTTTTTTTCTGGAATTTCATTAAACTTATCCAAGTTATGAAGAATGTAATTCTCGACGTATTTTGACAACCCGAATCTTGAAATATCAAAAATTGGCTCCTGAATTATTTTTGTGAATTCCAATAAATCCGGCCAGAATTTTTCAAAGAGACCTAATGTTAAAACAGAATCGTGCAGATTGTATTCATAATATTCGTTCCATTCTCTTTCTTCTAATTTTGAAGAATGTTTTATTTTAAATTCTTTTTTGCTATCTC
>Ga0210050_1004666_pt1 | contig 11279 bp, 6 predicted proteins | sample CryGey132114_all_FD_185463 | JGI IMG/M metagenome (GOLD analysis project Ga0210050, IMG submission 185463) | Groundwater microbial communities from aquifer - Crystal Geyser CG22_combo_CG10-13_8/21/14_all (SPAdes) (version 2) | ecosystem: Environmental > Aquatic > Deep subsurface > Groundwater ...
ATTTCATTAATCATAACAAGAACATCTTCCTTTTCCTTTGAAAGAGTCTCTTTTTTGTTCATTAATGAGTTGTATTCCTTCTCAACTGCCTCGTAAATTTCAAGCGCCCTCAAATTTACATTTCCTATGTCCTGAACCATTTTTTCAAACTGTGAAATTTCCTTTCTCAGCTCTTCTTCAGGCTTTTCAACAGTTTCTATTCCCTCATACTGCCTAAACTCCTCTTCCATTCCCGCAAATTCTGCTTTGACTCTTGCATTGTCCAGAGAAATAAGATTCATTTTTTGTTCGTGTTTTCTTGCTTCTTCTTCCTTGCCTATAACTTCAATCTCAATCTTCTGCATTTCATCGCTGAGCTTGTTTCTCTTATTGAACAATTCCTTAAACTGTGAATAGAACTGCTTTTCTTCTTTCTCTTTTTCCTTTAGGCCTGCTTCTGTGCCCTTCACACTTTCGCCGAGGGATTTTATTTCTTCCTTGAACTGGTGCTCTTCTTTCTCAAGCTGCTTCATTATTTTCTGCACATTGGAGGATTCGGGAGTAAAAATTGTTGTTATCTGGGTATCCATATTTTTCAGGTCATTTCCAAGATTTGATATCTCAACGCGAAGCTCTTCTTTTTTCTGCTCAAATGTATTCAGTTCGGCAAGGAGAGTTGGATTTCTCAATTCACCTATTTTGTTTCTCAAATCCTGCTTTTTTATTTTGAGCTGTGCCAGCTCTTTGTTCATTGAAGAAACTTTTGTAAATATCTCATTGAGTTCTGTTTCCTGCTGCTTTAGGTCATCCTCAATTTCTTTCTTTATCTTTTTTGTAATTTCAAGATCGCCTGTTTCAAGATGCAGGCTTTTTTCAGTCTTGATTATCTCTCCTTCGAGCTCTGCTTTTTCCTGTCGGAGGTGAGTTATCTTTTCCTCAATTTCCTGTCTTCTGTTTTCAAGAACTCCTGCAACTTTCTGCGTATCAGCAAGCTTTTCTTCCAGTTCATTGATATCTTCGCCAAGCTCTTTTTCTTGGAATGCAAGCCCATGGTCTTTCTTGTTTCTAAAGCCTCCCCTCATTACTCCGCTCTTATCAGCAAGGTCACCATCAACGGTAACCATCTTTGCGCTTCCTACTCCAAGCCTTCTTGCAACGTCTATATTATCAACAACAAGAGTGCTTCCAAAAACATATGAAAATGCTTTCTTGTATCTGCTGTCAAATGTAATAAGGTCAATTGCAAATCCCTGCACGCCGTTTGCTGATTTCATTTTTTTTGCGTCAGCTTCAATCGGCTTGTCTTTTATTTTATTTAAAGGAATGAACGTTGCAACTCCCAGCTTGTTTGTCTTAAGATATTTGATGCATTTTGCAGCAGTTGAATCATCGTCTACAACAATGCTTTTGAGGTGCGTTCCTGCCGCAACTTCAAGTGCAGCTGAATATTTGCTTTGTACTTTTCCCAAATCGGAGATTGTGCCGTAAACTCCCCCAAGCTTTCCTTTGTTCTCAAGAATTTGCTTTATTGCTTCTCCGGCTCCCAGTCTCTCAGAAATGCTTGCGTTTTTTGCCTGAAGCTTTGACAGGTCTTCCTGATACTTCATGATGTCTCTTCTTGCATTCCCGAGCTGTGATGCGAGGCTTACATCCTCATTTAGAAGCTTGTTCAGTTCAAGTGTTGCAAACTTGAACCTTTCTTTCTTGTTTTTCAGCTCATCCAGCTCTTTCTTGTTTTCTTTTTCAATTTCGTTTACTTTTGCAATTTTTTCGTCGAGTGTTTTCTGCTGGAACTCCAGCTTGTCTTTTTCCCTCAGAAGATTCTGCTGCTGTTCTCTAAGCTGCTGGATTTCCTGCTGTTTTTCATCTGCCTTCTTGTCAAGCACTTCGATTTCCTGCTCTATTGTGCCTGCAGCATCAATTTTATGGTCTTTTCTGAAAGAATCTATCTTAAGAAGTATTTGTGACAATTCGCCTTCTTTGTTTTTCTTTTCAGATTCAATTCTGGATTTGTCTCCTGTAATCGCGCCTATTTTTGCAGAGAGTTCCTCGTGATTTTTCTGGAGCTGTTCTTTTCTTGACTCAATTCTTGAAAGCTCATTTTTCGCAGATGCTATTTTTGTATTGTATGTAGCAAGGTCAACCCTCAGCTGCTCAACTTCTTTGTGAATTTTTATCTGCTCTTTTTCCCCTCTCTTCTCGACTTCCTCATTGAGCTTCTGGATTTCTTTTCTGTTTGAATCAATCTTTGATTTTAACTCATCAATTTTTTTCTGGACAGCATCTGTTTTTTCCTTTATTCCAGTTATGTCCTTCTCAAACTTATTCTTCTCTGCAAGCTTTTTGTCCATGTTCATTTTGATAAGAGAGGCCTTATTCTGATGAATTCTGCTGCCAAGCTCCTTGTATTTCATGGCCTGGTCTCTGTCTTTTTTCAGTTCTTTCAGGTAAGTTTCTCTTTCTTTAAGGATAATTTCAGCCTCAGCAACTTTAGCATCAACTTTTTCCAGCTCTTTGAGTGCTTTCTCTTTTTTCTGCTCGTATATTGAAATGCCTGCAATTTCTTCAACAATTCTTCTTCTTTCTTCTGCTGTCATTTCAACAAGCCTTACAATGTCACCTTGCAGAATTATGTTATAGCCATCAGGATTTATCCTTGCCATACTCAATAAGTCAAGGATTTGCTGTCTTGTTCTTGTCTTGTCGTTTATTTTATAGACAGACTGCCCAGAAGATTTTACTATTCTTGTTATCTTGACTTCTTTTTCTTCTGTAGGGAAAGTATTTTTTGTGTTATCAAAGAATATACTTACTTCCCCCTCTTTTGCAGCCTTTTTTGTCTTGCCGCCATTGTAGATAAGGTGGGAAGCTCTTTCAGCCCTAAGCCCTTTTGTAGAGCCTTTTCCGAGAACAAAGCACAGTGCATCAAGGACATTTGACTTGCCTGAGCCGTTAGGACCGAGGATAACATTAAACCTGTCGCCAAACACAAGCTCTGTCTTATTTGCAAAAGACTTGAATCCTCTGATTATCAGGCTGTTTATTTTTGTCATGTTACTCCTTGTTACTCTATAAAATCTGCATAATTACCCGTTTTTTTATTTCTTTTTCTGTATTCCTGTTTCCTTATTGATATATAAACATTTTGCTGTGCAATATGAGAACCAGCATATAATCAGGAGTAAAGTGATAACAGCAACAAAGCAAAGTTAAGTCAAATCATTTTTCTTCTGCTTTTGACTGTCTCAAATATTTTTTTATTAGGAACCTATAAATAGCCTCATATTCTCCTCATTTATTTAGAGGCAGTATTATGAAAAGTCAATTGCAAATATTAAGAATTGTTATTATCATTTTAATTGGATTTGTTACTTTGCCTCCTGCTTTTGGTGGGGAGATTTGTGATTATCTTACTAAAGATATCGGACTGTCAATAGGGACCATTATCCCGTCTAATATTCCTTACAAAAATGAAGTGTTTAATGTGTATTCTGGTCAAGGCGCTGTTGAAGGAACATTTATTATTGTTGATAGTATAGTGACTGAATATGAATGCGGAGCTTTATCTGAAAAGAATACTTATGACATCTTTGTCAAGGATAAAAAAACAGTTGAAGATCTTGAAAAAGCAAAAAATAAAGTAGACGCTTTCAATAATGCTCTTGGTGATTCCATAGAAATAAAAGGAAAATTTGTTGGAAAGAAGATAAAAATATTTTTCACTGGCACTGCTTTGTCTATTGCTTCATGGTTCTCGTAAACATATTTTTTATTAAAAATTTCCAAGACTCATCTGTCCTGCCTTTTCCTTTGCTGTTTTCCAGCTTGACCAGCTTTTTCTGAATATTTCTGCATGCTTATTGTAATTTTTTTTCAGAAATGCCTGAGTAACAGGGTCTGAAGGGTACCCAGAACCAAAATTAATTTTTATTTTTTCTTTTATCTTTTCAATTTCAGCATCTCTTGTGACTTTTGCAAGTATTGAAGCTGCAGAAACAACAGGATAGTTTGCATCTGCCTTGTGCTCTGCAACGATTGTTGAAGAAACATTTAGCAGATTTGCAATATAAGCCTTGTATCTTGCAATGTTTGTGCTCGGGCAGTCAAGATATGCAGTATTTGGCTTTAGAATATTAATAATTTCTGCGCTTTTCTTTGCTTCAAGCCAGTTAAGGTTGTCGCCTTCTTCTGATTCAACTGCCATGTCAATTTCTCTTGGTTGTATAATCAGAATTTTGTAATCTTTCACAATTTTGATTATCTCATCAAAAAGCCGTTCCCTGACAGCAGGTGCAAGAACCTTTGAATCTTTTACGCCAAGCTGTTTCAGTGCTTTCTCTTTTGAAGCATCTATTGTAACTCCTGCAATAACTAACGGCCCAATTACAGGACCCCTTCCTGCTTCATCAATTCCAAGTATTATCGGCATTCTTGTTTCTCCGTTTATGCATTATATAAATTTTTATGTATTTATTTCGCTGGTTTTAATTTGAGATTGAAAGTTTCCACAATTCCTCAAAATGTTTTTTGTAAACAGATATCATCTCCCTGTTATATGTGAGCATTACCTTGTATTTTTTTTCAGTATAAAGAAACGTAACCATGACATGGTCTGAAATTGCAACACATGCAGGACCGGAAGTTATCCTGTCCAGAAAATTAATGTTAAAATTTTTCCATTCTATCATTCTGACATCGAAATATTTCATTGAATCCGGGTCATTGTATGCCATCAGTCTTGCAGGGATTTTATTTTTCAGCCTTTCCTTGTGCCACTTGTTGCTGAAATCTCTGCCATAAATTTGTGCGAGAGCCCAAGAAAATCCAAAACCGACAAGCTCTTTTGATTTTTTAGAAACAAGCTCCATCCATGCACGCTTAATGCCTTCGACTCCCGTATATATTTTAATTTCCCTTCCCCAGACGCTGTCAAAAAAAGCATTGTTGTTCTCAGCTATCTCGCTGTTTTCTATCATTATCCCTATGGGATTATTAAGCCATAATATTATTACAGTAAGATTTCCTGAAGAAAATGTAGTGGTTGAGGAATTTTCTTCCTCATTAAGCAAGCTGAGTTCTGCAAATGGAACATCGACATTTTCATTAGTAAGCACCCTTGCTTTTGCTTTCTCAGACTCTCTTCGCTTGTTCCAGATTTCAAAGAAATCACCCATGATATTTACAAAGCCGTTGATTGTACCGTGAATTAATATTTCTTTTTTCTCTTTGAGAAGCCTGTTAAGAACTGTCCTGATTCCTTTTTTTGAGGAATAAACTTCAACTTTGGGGAGGTTGGTTTCTTTCAGCTTAAGATTTTCAAGCTCCGGAAGCACTGATTTAACCCGCTCTTCTTTTTCTTTTAGTAAAGATAAAAGATGGTTAGGTTCAGCAGCAACAAAGTATTTCTTGTTGTCTTTGACCATGTAGCTTACCATGCCAGTGCCTATCAGCTTCTTGAGCCGGTCATAAGTGAATGTTCTATTAGTATTTGTATACTTTGCAAGTGAGCTGGCAGTAGACTCCCCAAGCTTGAGAAGTGTAAGGTAAAGGCTGATTTCAGCTTCAGTAAGACCAAACCCTTTCAATGCAATTTCTGGCTCCATAAATACAACAAAATACACAGTATATTTAATATTTTTGTCTTATTTTAAGACAACATAATTATTTATATTACCATTACTAAGTAGTAGTTACAGATATGAGATATCGTATAATTCAAAATTCGGGGGGGTACAAATGATAAAACAAGAAAGACAGGAAATTTACAAGAGTATAGAACAGAAAATAGGAGGCACACCATTAGTTAAATATCAGGGTTTTGTTCCTAGAGAAAACAGTATCTGGATTAAAAGAGAATGTGATGCTCTTTTTGGAAGTCATTACGACAGAGTCTATGCTGCTTTGTTTAAGCATTACGAAGAAACTGGAAAAATAAAGCCAGGAGACAAGATATTGGAAACAACTTCTGGCGCTGCAGGAGTTTCATTTGCAGGAATTGGAAAATTATTAGGATATGAATGTTTTGTTGCAATTCCTTCAGGAGGAGAGAAAGCTAGAGAAAATGCTATCAAAGAACAGCTCGTAGATGATAGTCATATAATTTACACGCCTTCAGAAGAATATATCAGCGGCTTTCCAAAATTTTTGAAAAGGTTTCTTGCTGAGCACAAAGATTATTTTTTCCTCAACCATTCAATGGGACCAAGAAGCAAAGAAAAGCCTGATGAATATACTGACAACAAAATAACACTGGGTGCTATGGCAGGTATGGCAGATGAAGTTATGGAAAAAATTGACACAGATTATTTTTTGCCTGCTGTTGGAAATGGCTCAAGTGTCTTTGGACCAGGAAAAGCTTTCAAAGAAAAATCGCTGGCAAAAATTATTGCATTTGAAACAGTCCAGTCAGCAGCAGCTTATGAATTGAAGTATCCTGGAAAATATGAAGCAGAATTCGGAATAAAGCCAGGCACTTTGGAAAGACATCACCTCCCAGGCACCAGTTACCAAGGAATAAATTTCCCCCATATAATTCATGCTATAATGGAAGGTGTAATTGATGATGTTGTTTTGGTAAGTGATAAACATATGGATAAAGATTATCATGAAAAAACAGGAAAAAACAAAACAAGACAGCTGATTCATTATGATACTGAACTGCCAGAATCATGTGACCTTGGAAGAACAGGCATGGCTGGACTGGCAATAGCTCTCGAAATGGCAAAGAATGTCAGGAAAAAGAACTTCCTGATTATTGGCTATGACAAGATTGATAGATATGACAACAGAATTTAGAGTTGCTTAAACTGTTTTTTCTTTTTGTTTCTTTCTTCTCAGTTTATATGACAAAGCTTATAAAAGGGTTGAAGTTAGCATTTATATTATATTATAGCGGGGTAGGGCAGTCAGGAGTGCCCGGCGGGCTCATAACGCTCACTGGCGTTCGCTATCGGAGCGCCAGAGACGTCCGAAACCCGCAGGTCAGTGGTTCAAATCCGCTCCCCGCTATCCTTTTAATTCTTAGAAAATTATTTCAATTTTATTTTCAGTCCGGGAGATTTTCGAATGAAATGAGAAATATCCCCCCAGCTTCCGTGTCAAGTGAGGCCACTTGGTTCTAAATCCGCTCCCCGCTATCCTTTTTACAAAGTTCTTGTAGATTAATTTTCAGGTTCAGGAAATTTCTGAAAAAGCCAAAAATAAGATTACCAAGTTAAATATTTCTTGACAAACTTGTTGTCATTTCTTACAAATACTTTTCTTAATTCATCAGCAAATAATATCAGCAATGCAAATGGTATTGAGAGAGATAATTCAAAAAGTGTCAAAGGACCTGTACCAAAGAACGCTTGAGCTGGAGGGAAATATAGTATTATTGAAAGCAATAATAATTCAACAATAATGCCAAACATGACAATTCTGTTGCCGGTAAAGCTGTTCCAGAAACCTTTGTTGAAAATGGACTGCCTTCTTGTTCTGCATATGAGAACATCTGCAATTTGGCAGATTATTATGCTTGCAAAAAATCCTGCCACTGCTTTCATGTATAAAGGATTATTGAATGCAAGCTGCTGGCCCCAGACCCAGCCTCCTGAAAAGAGTATAACAAAAAATGAAAAAAAGCCTGCTGCAGCCTGCAGCATTCCAACCCAGCCATATGAAATAAAAAGCAATTGTGGTGTTAAAAGCCTCTCCTCTTTTTTTCTTGGGGGATTATGCATAACATCTGTTTCAGGCTTTTCTGTTCCGAGACCTATTGCAGGCAGCATATCAGTTCCTAAATCTATTGCAAGTATCAATATTACAGTCAGTGGAAGAGGTATCGCCAACAGAACAAATGCTATAAAGGGGAGTATTTCAGGAACATTGCTTGTCAATATGTAGGCAATGAATTTTTTGATGTTGCCAAATATAGTTCTTCCCTCTTCAATTGCATTCACAATTGTTGCAAAATTATCATCCAGAAGCACCATATCACTAGCTTCCCTTGCAACTTCTGTGCCCATTATTCCCATTGAAACACCCATATCTGCATTTTTCAGTGCAGGTGCATCGTTCACCCCATCGCCTGTTACAGCCACTACTTCACCCATCTGCTGCAGTACTTTGACTATTCTCAGCTTGTGCATGGGATTTGTCCTGGCAAATATCAAATTGTCTTTTTTGAGAACCTCCATTAATTTTGAATCGTTCATTTTATCCAGCTGCTCACCAAGAAAAACATTTGATTTTCCCTCAATTTCAATCATCCCCACTTTTCTGGCAATTGCTTCAGCTGTAAGCCCATGGTCTCCGGTTGTCATAATAACCTTCACACCTGCAGCTTTGCATTTGATTATTGCATCAGGAACTTTCTCTCTTGGAGGGTCCATTATCCCGATCAATGCAATAAAAATGAATTTTTCTTCCTGTGCTTTCTCAGTTTTTGTTTCCTTGTAAGCAAAAGCAAGAACTCTTTCTCCTCTTGATGCTATTTTTTCATAGTGGGAAAGCAGATTTTTTCTCATTGATGGTGTCATTTTTTTTAGCTTGTTTTTATGCAGGACATAATTACATATGTGCAATACTGTTTCTGGTGCCCCTTTCAAATAAGCCGTTTTTCTGCTGCCGGAAATATTTGTTGATATCATTCTCTTTGTTTTTGGATCAAATGGAGTTTCATGCACTCTTTTGTCATTAAATACAGCAACATTATGGAATCTGCTTGAAAATGACAGAAGGCATGTTTCGGTCGGGTCACCCATAAATTTTTTTGACTGTAAATCAAAATGAGAATTATTGCAATAGACCATTATTTTTTCCATGATAGAAAAGCCGGGGGTTTTTTCAATTCCTTTGTCATAAGAATTTTGCTCTTTCAAATCCAGGTAAACTGTATTTACTTTCATTCTGTTTTCAGTTATAGTTCCTGTTTTGTCAGTGCATATTACAGTTGTAGAGCCTAATGTCTCAACAGATTCCAGATTTTTTATAAGTGCATTTTTCTTTGCCATCCTTTTTGATGCAATGCTTAAGCACAGCGTTACAGTTGGCAATAACCCTTCAGGAACATTCGCCACAATTATTCCTATTGCAAAAATCAGGCTTCCTGTAAACTGCTGCCCTATAGACACACTGACTGCAAAAAAAACAGTTCCGAGAAGTATTGCTATAAATGAAATTACTTTTATAAAATGTTTTAATTCCTTATGCAAAGGCGTTTCTACATTGCGGGTTTCCTTGGTAAGCTTTGCAAGATTTCCAATCTGGGTATTCATGCCGGTTGCATAAACAACTGCTTTGCCATTTCCAGATTGAACAAGAGTTCCGGAAAAAACCATGTTTCTTGATTCAAGAATATTTTCATTTGTGAATTCAAGTTTTCTAAGCTGGGGCTCTGATTCGCCTGTTATTGAAGAATTGTCAACCTTGAGATTATTTTGTTCAATGAGTCTGCAGTCTGCAGGAATTTTATCTCCTTCAAACAGCAATATTGCATCCCCTGGAACAAGGTACAAAGATTCAATTTTGGTTCTTTTGCCGCTCCTTATTACCTGTGCTGATTCAGGAAGCATATTCTTGAAAGAATCCATTATTTTTTCAGACTGATATTCCTGTATAAATGTAAAAATTGAATTCAGAACTACAACACCTGCAAGTGCAATTGCAATGTATAAATTCCCATTGCCTGGTGATATTTTTTCTGCTATGAATGCTAATACTGCACCAGACATCAGCAAAAGCGCAAAAAAATTAGTAAATTGTTTGAGAAATTTGAATATTGCAGGAGTTTTATTTTTTACTGTAAATTTATTTTTGCCGTATTTGTCAAGTCTTAAAGCAGCTTCTTTGTCTGAAAGGCCTAAATCTGAAGAAGCAACTCTCTCATAAAGTTCTGTTAGCTTTATTTTGTGCTCATCAAACAGCTTATTTTCTGTTGGTTTGTTTTCAGGTTTCATATTAGATTATGATACATGCCTTTGATAACGTTATAAATTTTTCCTTGTATTTTTTATAAAATAAGATTACAGATGGAATTAGAATAGATATATTATTTTGAATATTGCTTTATATTTTATCTTGAATATTGCTTTATATTATTTCATATTATTTTAGAACATGCATTTTCTTCTTCCGCAAAGCTTTTTAAATTCCTGTGAATTTTTACCCCCCATGAATGACTTTGTAATTACAGCAGCGATAATTATAGTGGTTCTTATACTGGCAAAGCTTTTCGGAGAGATTTTTGAAAAATTCGGCCAGAGTGCAGTTCTTGGTGAATTAATTGTTGGAGCAGTTCTCGGTCCGAGTTTGCTTTCGTTAATAATACCTGGCCAGAACGAAGTTCTTGTGTTCCTTTCAGAAATAGGAGTAATTCTGCTTTTGTTTGAAGTTGGCTTAGAATCAAATGTTTACAAGCTTCTTAAATCAGGAGTAACATCAACCCTTGTTGCTTCCATGGGAATTGCAGCCCCGATGTTTGTCGGCTGGCTTTACTTTACCCTGGCAGGCTATTCAAGCACAGTAGCATTATTTGCAGGAGCAACCTTTGCAGCAACTTCAGTCGGCATAACAATGCGGGTCCTTTCTGACATGAAGAAAATTGACACAGAAGAAGGAAGAATTATTCTCGGTGCAGCTGTAATTGATGACGTTATCGGCCTTATCATACTTTCAGTTGTCGCAGGCATTGTTGATGCAGGAAAAGTTTCACTGCTTGGCATTGGAAAAATAACATTTTTTTCAATTGCATTCCTGGTAATAACAACATGGATTGGAATAAAATATGCACCTGCACTTTTCAGATTAATTAATAAAATGAAAGTCAGGGGAAGCATTGTTGTTCTCGCATTTGCAATGAGCCTTATTCTTGCAATCTTTGCAAACCAGATTGGACTTGCAACAGTTGTAGGTGCATTCGCAGCAGGATTAATTCTTGAAAGAACAGAGCAGAGAGAACATATATTATCAAGCATAAAGCCTGTTTCAGATATGTTTGTTCCTTTCTTCTTTGTAATGGCAGGAGCTTATATGCAGCTTGAACTTTTGGGGGGCATGAAAAATCTCGTTTTGATTCTTGTTCTTACAGTAATTGCAATTGCAGGAAAACTTGCTGCAGGTTTGGGTGCTGTTGGAACAAAAGCAAACAAGTGGGCAGTGGGTGTAGGAATGGTTCCAAGAGGAGAAGTCGGCTTGATTTTTGCAACATTTGGATTGAGTTCAGGTCTTATTGACAATCAGCTTTATGCAGTTCTTGTTATGGTGATAATCCTGACAACATTCATAACGCCGCCGATATTGAAGCCAATAATGGCTAAAAT
>Ga0210050_1004669_pt1 | contig 11265 bp, 9 predicted proteins | sample CryGey132114_all_FD_185463 | JGI IMG/M metagenome (GOLD analysis project Ga0210050, IMG submission 185463) | Groundwater microbial communities from aquifer - Crystal Geyser CG22_combo_CG10-13_8/21/14_all (SPAdes) (version 2) | ecosystem: Environmental > Aquatic > Deep subsurface > Groundwater ...
CACTGCAAGAGAATGACGAATCTGTTGAGAAAAGCAATTCAGTCGGTCTTAAAAGCAATCATCCATTTCAAAGAAAATAAAGAAACAGCACTTAGGGATGTTCTTGAGGTAAAAACATACAATAAAGAGACAAAAGAAGAATACAATAAAGCATTAGAAAAATTATACGGCGGAGAACTTACGATAGATGTAATAAAGATGAGGGAAATTTACAAGCACATAAGGGACTGTGGAAAAGCAACAGCAGAGACATCCAATTATATAATGGAAACAATAGTTAAAACAACATAAATAAAGAATCAGAAATAACTAAATAAATTTAAATGAAACATAATTAATAGACACGTTGCAAAATAACCTTTTCACATTTAAAATTTATTAATTTTCACCTTTAAAATTTTTAATTTGCAACAACTCTAATATATAACAATTATAAAATTAAATATAATATAAAATGACAGATGTAAAAGATATAATGAAAAAAGACATAATGACAATAGACATGACAAAGACCATAGAGGATGCGTTAAATGAAATGATTGACAAAAAAACCGATTATCTGATTGTTGTTTCAAAGGATAAAAAGCAAAATCTGGGAGTTGTAACAGAAAGGGATATAATATACAGGGCAGTTAAGCAAGGTCTTGATATGGAAAATATTCCAATAACTGCAATTATGACATCCCCGGTAAAAACAATAAACGAGAATGCGGGAATCAAAGAACTGGTTGAATCACTGGAAAGCAAAAAAATAAGAAGAAGGGTTGTTATTGATGACAAAAGAAATTTTGCAGGCGTTGTAGATATAAAGGATATAATAAAGGCAATAAAGTAAGGAAAGTTAAAAATTTAATACATTATTCAAAAATTTAAACAAACAAGCAAAGTGGAATTAAATTTAAATAGCGTAAAGGATACATTCATTCCAAGAGATGTTCCTTTCTACGGGTTGTTTGAGAAGCAGATTGAAAATATAATTGAAGGTGCAGAGGTATTTAAAAAATTTATAAATACTAATGACAGAGATGAGAGGGAAAATTTTCTGGAACAGATTACAGGAATAGAAGACAGAGGGGATCAAAAGAGATTTGAAATCAGCAAGGCACTGTCAAAAACATTTATTACTCCTATAGACAGAGAGGATATAATGGACATTACCACTTCACTTGACGAAATTTTAAATTATATCCATACTGCGGCAAAGGAAATAAATATATATGATGTAGATTCAACCGAAGGCATCAAAAAAATAACCGGAAAAATAATAGATTCAATTAAGGAATTAAAAGAAGCGGTTCATCTGTTAAAAAGCAAAAAATATGATGAAGTTTTTAGGCATGCTGTAACTGCAAAGACATTCGAAAACGATGTTGAGGATATTTACATAAAAGCGCTGAAGGATATGTTTGAAAAAGACGACCGGAATGAAAATTTAGGGCATTATTTAAAGACGAGAGAAATTTACAGGCACTTGAGTAATACAGCAGATAAATGCGATGAGGTAGGAAATGTTTTGCTTGATTTAAGTGTAAAGATGATGTAAATTCAGGGAGGGTAAATTTATTTTGTTTTTTCTTTTTTGTGTATTTTTTACTATATCGCTAAAACTTTGTTGGATTTTTGTATAGCTATCTCTAACCCCATTTTATATAATCAACCTCATCCCAATCCGTCTTTTTATCATCACCATTTTATATAATCAACCTCATCCCAATCCGTCTTTTTATCATCACCATTTTATATAATCAACCTCATCCCAATCCGTCTTTTTATCATCATTTTTATATAAAAGTTAAATTACATAAGTATACAAAAATCTTTGAGATTTTCAATCTTTAAAAATTTACAAAATTTTAAAATACTGAAACCTTCGGTTTCAATCTTTAAAAAATCTGTGGGATTTTTTAAATACTGAAAACTGCAAGTTTTCAATCTTTAAAAATCTGCAAGATTTTAAAATACTAAAAATCTTTGAGATTTTCAATCTTTAAAAATCTTTTGGATTTTTAAATGATATTTCAAAAAATTTTAAAAAATATCTCACAAATTAATTATCCCGATTTAAAAAGATGAGCACCAAATAAAAAGTAATTATGTAAAGTTAAGATATAACCTAGAAAATGCAGGGTTTTAAGCAAGAATACATATTATCCTAATATAATTTTTACATCATTCAATCCATAAGTTTTAATGTGCTAACAAGTAATAGGTAAATGAGCAAGAAGTATGTTTTAATGAGGCATCATAAATTATAGAAAGAACAAAATATTTTTCCATTTTTGGAATCTGATTGCTACAAAACCTATCCAAGCAACAGCGAGGTTATAATACGATAAAAAATGAAACAAAACTGTTATGAAACAAAACTGTTATGAAACAGAATTGTTTCAAAACAAAACTGTTATGAAACAGAATTGTTTCAAAACAAAACCGTTTCAAAAAACAATCATTGTTCGGCTAAATTTTCCTTAAACGCATCAACCGTAAGCAAAGAAATCAAAGATATTCCTTCTTTGGCTAAATTTTCCTTTGCTCCTTCCAATCTATCAACAATTGTGATAACCTTATCCACAACACAATTAAACTCCCGGACCGCATTTACTGCTTTAAGAACAGATGCTCCTGTTGTTGTAACATCTTCAACGAGCACAACATTGCTGTTTTCCTTTAAATTTCCTTCAATTAATTTTTTTGTTCCTCTTTTCTTTTCTTCTTTTCGGACAAAAAATCCCTGAACAGGCATTCCCCTATATTTACTTTGGACACATATTGCAGCAACGAGCGGAAATCCTCCAGTTTCCATACCTCCGACATAAGCAACATCCTTACATTGAACCATAATAATTTCAAGCATAACTTCTGTTATTAAATTTGCACCTTCCGGGTCAAGTGCAACCGGCTTCATGTTAAAGTAATAAGAACTTTCCTTTCCAGAAGCCAGTTTAAAATTTTCTTCTGTATTAACCACCAATGCCTTTTCTTTGATTAATTCAATCAACCGTTTCTTTTTTTGGGCATCCATTTTATGAGTAAGTAAATTATTAATATTACTATTGCCACAGCAGCGAAGGATATAATTGATAAATTTGATAAATTTTGTTGTGTTTCTGGCAGAGATATTGATATGGTAAAAAGAACCGTGAGAAAGGTGAGAAGGAATATATAAAGAGGCATAAAGGTTGTGAGTAGATTCGTCTCATCTGCTCTTTCCTTATCATAAATTTTCCCGGTATGCTCTTCAAAATCTTTAAACGATTCGTACGCGTGATTGAATGCTTCTTTAGTGCTGACCCACCAAAATTGGGATAATTATATATTTGTTTTTTTACTAATATTTCTAATATTTTTATAAATATTTGAAAAAACATAGTTTGTAATAGCACCAATAAGACATTATGCAATTTTACTGAAAATCTTTGAGATTTTCAATCTTTAAAAAATCTGTGGGATTTTTTAAATACTGAAAACTGCAAGTTTTCAATCTTTAAAAATCTACAAGATTTTAAAATACTAAAAATCTTTTGGATTTTCAATCTTTTGGATTTTCAAATGATATTTCAAAAAATTTTAAAAAATATTTCACAAATGAGGTTAATTTAAAGGGATGATCACATAGCTTTTCTAAAAATTTCTGTGCTTTTTGGGAGAGTTCTACGGCACACATCTTAATTTATTCGCTTCGGTTTCTCTTCTTTAAGGTCATTCTCCGCTTCCGACAATGACTATATATCATCATAAGTCAGTATACGATCTACATCAACTAAATGTTTTTTTATCTCTGTTATTTCTTTCATTATGTATTCAATGTTTTTGTTCATTATTTTAAAAATCAACAGATTTTGAAAATATCCGAGCAATAGCGAGGTTATAGTCATTTTACTGACTTTTTGCAGTAAAATGACTATACTCGTAAATTTGATAATGGTACAAAAAGTTAGCAAATTTACTATATATTCAATGTTACGTTTTCTTTTATGTTTACTAAATTATTATTTTATTATTTTAACTTTTAACTTAATAACCGCTGTTCCACAACATACTTCCTAAAATTTTAGTTATACTCTGCGTTTATCTTAACATAATCATAACTTAAATCGCATCCCCATGCAGTTGCTTTGCCTTTTCCTTCATTTAAATTTAGCACAATTCTTATATTTTTTGCCTTCATTATGTCCCAGTTATCTAATTTATTGATAATTCCGTTGTTTAAAATTTCAACTGCCTGCTCGTTATCAATGTCCTCAAATTTCAAATCAACAAGGTCAAAATTTATTTTTGCAACACCTCCTGCTGCACCAATTATTCTTCCCCAATTTAAATTTTCTCCGAAAAATGCGGATTTAACCAAATTTGAATTAGCTATTGCCATGACAATTTTGTTGGCTTTGCTCTTTGTATTTGCTCCTTCAACGACGATCTCTAAAAATTTACTTGCGCCTTCTCCGTCGGCAACAATCTTTTTTGCAAGTTCATTTGTTGAAAATTTAAGCAAAAATTTAAAGTCATCAACAGTGCAATCCATTGTTCCGTCTGAAAGTAAAATAGTGCAGTCATTCGTGCTCATACATCCGTCAACAGAAATCATATTAAACGATTCGCCAACTGCTTCCTTCAAACATTCGTCTAAAATTTCTGCATTATTGCAATTTTTAAAATTTGCATTTGTTGTTAAGAAACACAGCATCGTTGCCATATTCGGGGCAATCATTCCAGCACCTTTGCAAATCCCACCTATTTTTATTCCTTTGTATTCATAAGAAATTTCCTTAAATTTAGTATCTGTCGTCATTATCGCTTTATTTGCGTTCCTTGAACTGCGGACATTAATATTTAATTCTTTAACGATTTTTCTTATTTTTTCGATGTCCATCCGTTTTCCGATAATTCCGGTTGATTCGCATAAAATTTCATTGGAGTTTATATTTAATTTTTCCGATGCAATTTTACACATTTCTCTGGCATCGGCGAGTCCTTCCCGGACACAAGCGTTCGCATTTCCGGAATTGGCAATTATTGCCTTAATTTTTTTCCTTTTTTTCAATAAATTTATATCGTATTTTACGGGATTTGCCTTTATTGAATTCTTTGTCCAAACAGCCGCACAATCGCATAAATTTTCATTCCATATCAAAGCTACCCCATATTTTTCCGTTTTAATCCCGTTCGCTTTAAATTTGTTTATACAGATTCCGTTATTACAGGACTTTATTTCATTTATTTCATCCATTTTCTGATTAATTTTTTGTATGAACAATAAATTTATTTCAAAATTATGATTTGCTGAATTTATAATAAAAAACACAGGTATCAGATTTTTATGATTTGCTGAATTTATAATAAATGTTTTAATCTGGTTTGTATATCAGTTTTCCCTTAACATTGATTTCCACATGTGCATCTTCCTTAACAACGCTTTCTGTTCCGAAATTCATTATCCTGAAAGCTTCATCATATTTAAATCCAGATGGGATTTGAATATCTCCGAACAAAGTGGGGTGATTATTTTTCGGAATTTCAAGATTTACTTCTTTAAAATACCTGCGGACTTGCCTTTCATCAAGCCGGCTTATTGGAATGTGTGTCGCATCAACAAAAAATTTCTGGTTTAAAGACAAATCCATCGGAATATAGGAAAAACTATCCCTGTCGTAAAACTCAGCCCATGTGTGCGGCTCAAATTTCCCGTATTTCGCAAAGCCCAATACATATCGGCAGGGAATTTTAAAATATCTGCAAAATGCGATAAACAACGTTGAATAATGAACGCAATTTCCGATCTTATTTTTAAAGAGCCATTCTGCACTTTTCATTTCGTCAATGTCGGTGTATCTTAAATTTAAAAAAATCCATGTTGAAATTTTATCTGCAGTTTCTCTGCTATTCTCTGCATTGAATCGGTTAAGAAATTTTTTTGTATCATCTGAAAGAATACAATATCTGCCTAAATTTAAAAATTTTTCAGGATTTGAATTATGCCGAACTGATTTATACGCCTGATTTTTTACCTTAAAATAAATTTGACAGGCCTCTTTGTCTCCCTTAATGTAGTCCTTTCTGAAATTTAAAATTGCCAGTCCGTCTTCAATTTTGCATTCCTGATATTCGTTTTCGCATCCGAAAATTTTAGACATCAATATCCTGTGATAATCATCTTCAACCGGAACTGGAAAACAAACGGAAAGCGAATGCGAATCATTAATGAAATTTGCCTTCACCTCAATAACCAGTTCAATTAATGCATCACTTATATTTCTGTTATATTCGCCGGAAATTTTTTCAGAAATTTTACCTGTAAGCTTACCCATAAGTTTATCTACAAGTTTATCTATAAGTTTATCCGTAATATTCATTTCTTTAAAAGCAATTGCCCTTATTTTAATCAGTTAAATTTGTTATTTTAAAATATCAGTAGTTCCGAACACATTTGCTATGATAAAATAAATGATTGTATTAATAAAATTTAACAATTTAAAAATATTAAAAATTATTTGGAATTATATGCATTAAAAGCGTTAATTTAAAAAAATTTCCAAAAAAAGCAATGAATTTAATAAATGTGTTAATGTTGTTAAAAATGTTGTTAAAAATGTTATTGAAAAATTTGGGTAGAAACAATAAGCAATATAAAAATATATTACTGCTGAAAAGTCTGAAAAGTTAAAACGAGCATTGTCACGGCCAAACATAAACTTCAATCCAAAATTTGTTAATGAAAACATTTCATTCGGAACTACTGAATATATTAAATTGAAATTTTATCAGATTAAACCTGTCTTTTATCAGATTAAATTATGAATATAAAAATATTACTGCTGAAAAGTCTGAAAAGTTAAAACGAGCATTGTCACGGCCAAACATAAACTTCAATCCAAAATTTGTTAATGAAAACATTTCATTCGGAACTACTGAATATATTAAATTGAAATTTTATCAGATTAAACCTGTCTTTTATCAGATTAAATTATGAATATAAAAATATTACTGCTGAAAAGTCTGAAAAGTTAAAACGAGCATTGTCACGGCCAAACATAAACTTCAATCCAAAATTTGTTAATGAAAACATTTCATTCGGAACTACTGAATATATTAAATTGAAATTTTATCAGATTAAACCTGTCTTTTATCAGATTAAATTTCAGGTGCTCATCCCTTTAAATTGGGTTAATTAATTTGTGAGTAATCTGTTCGCTTCTAACATCGTTTTTTTATTTTGGTTTTCCATTGTTTTCAAAAATGTTTATAAAAATAATAGTAAAAAACAAATATATAATTATCCCAATTTTAGTAGGCCAGCACCTGAAAATTTAATAAATTTGAATGAAACCAACAACCACAGATAATGAAAAATCCATAGGTCTTAAAGTTATTTCCGCCTTTTTCTTGAAAAGAAAAACGCTGGCGAAAAAGAACACCAAACCTCTGAAAATTTAAATAAATTTAAATGAAACCAACAACCACAGATAATGAAAAATCCATAGGTCTTAAAGTTATTTCCGCCTTTTTCTTGAAAAGAAAAACGCTGGCGAAAAAGAACACCAAACCTCTGAAAATTTAAATAAATTTAAATGAAACCAACAACCACAGACAATGAAAAATCCATAGGTCTTGAATTTTATTCAAGCGACACAGAAGGAATCGGAGGAACTATAAAGAAAAGTGCTGAGGATTTTAAAGTGAATGAGGATTCTGATGTTGAGAGAGACGAAAAAGGAGAACATTTATGTCTGCTCGTTGAGAAGAAAGACCTGACAACCGAGAATTTTATAACAATAATTAAAAGGGAATTAAATATTAACGGGAGATTTATTGGCTATGCAGGAAATAAAGATAAAAATGCCACCACAACCCAAAAAATTTCAATCCCGTACGCAGAGGAAATTTTGGGCAAAATAGAAGGATTGTCTTTAATTTCGGATAAATTTAAATTTAGAATAATTGAAAAATTTCGGATTAAAAGAAAGATACGACTTGGCTATTTAAAAGGAAATTTTTTTGAAATTTATGTGAGGGACTGTAATGGAAATAATCCAAAAATAAATGAGAAAATCAGTAAAATTTCAGGAGAAATTTTTCAAAGCGGAGTTCCGAATTATTTTGGAGTTCAGAGATTCGGGACAAATTACGATACCCACATTTACGGAAAATATCTGGTTCTTCGCGAATATGAAAAACTGGTGGAAATGCTTAAAAGCGATAATTTGTTCAGCAGGATGATTAGAAATACAGATAATGACTCTGTAAAAACAGTAAAAAATCTTCCTTTCTTTTTCCTTGACATCTTCATTGCGGGTTATCAGAGTTATCTGTTCAATAAAATTCTATCCAAAAGAATGAGAAAATCCGGACTAAATAAAATTGAATGTGATTTTGTCAATTCAAAAAAAGAGGTTGTAATTCCAATAATTGGCTACAAGTCAAAATTTCCGAAGGGAGAAACGGGAGAAATTATAGATAGCGTTATGGAAAAGGAAGGAATAACAAAGGAAATTTTTAAGCATGAAATAAAATTTTTGTCAAGGAAAGGGGATTTACGGAAGATAAATTTAAATTTTAGGGACTTTGGTTATGCAATGGAATCCGGAGAAACACCTGACAAAAGCGATGTCAGGTTTAAATTTTGGCTTGAAAAAGGAAATTATGCGACTGTGCTGTTAAGAGAATTTTGTAAAAACTGAAAATGGAAATTGATGTTGGTCAGTATCGGGAAGCTGGCAGATATGCTGGCAAAATGGCTGAAGGAGAGTAATGGGCAACTGGATCAGCAGATAAATTTATGCAAAGGACGAAACAATTCTTTTAAATCCACAACATTTAATTTATAACCAAAATTTCCGACTCAAAATAAAAACTAAAAACGTGTGTCAAAAAGGGGTCCGATTTTTAAAGTTGGGACTATGAACTGCCTCCACAATATTAATTGAATTAAGATATTTGCTAGCGATAGAGCGTTACTTGAAAGTATGAAATCAGAAGCAATGATGTTTGCGGATGTTTGCGGACTGAATGCTCGCATTATATAATGATTTCAATTTGAAAAGAACAGTTGATTTAAGGCAGGAAGGAGCCGGATTAATAATAAATTATGAAGTTGTTGATATGGAAAAAATAGGAAACAGAGAGTGTTATAAAGTTGAACAAAAGATCACAACTGAAGCAATATATGAGCAGATGAATAAAGATATTGCACAAATACCAGAAGCACAAACGCTAAAATCAACAATATGGGTCAATAAAAGTGAAAGGATTACAGCGAAATCACAATCAAAAGTGGAAGATAATGTTATGGAAGGTGTTTTGATTGAATAATTTTTGGTAAAGGAAGTAAATAATGAAGTAGGGTTGTAAAAAGTGATAAAAACACAACCGATCTCACAACTACATTTTATAAGATTAAATTTTCCAGAAAAATTTCTTAAAATTCCTTTACCCACATATTTGCCACTGTAAATACCCTTCCGTCAAAATACATTTCCTTATCCATCTGCGGAAATGTGCCTTTATCTATCATTTTTCTCATATCTTCTCTTATATCTCCGACACTGCCGCTCGCTTTTATTCCCAGTGCAGATGCAAAATTTGAGGCAGGGTCTGCATCTACAGCCAGAATTTCTCCTTCAATTTATTTGTTTTCTTTAAGTTTGGCAGTGGCTTTAACGAGCAACGCAGAAACCACTGAATATTTCAGTTCGTATTACAATATTGTTTGTTTGTCTATTCACATAGTATTACAATGCTGACCGAATATTTTTTGTATTCTGTGCTTTCCCTTTAAACAGTTCCTTTCTTCTCGCTTCAAGCAGATTATTTTCAGTTCCCAAATATTCTGCAAAACTTTTAATTCTGTTGCTGTATGTACTATATACATCGGGAAAATATGTTTTATACTTCAAGTCCCTTAAAAGATGGTGGTCTATAATAATTTCTGCGTTTGTTTTTTCTAAAATTTCATTAAGATTTTTTCCAGAAATTTCTAAATTTTCTCTTTTAATTCTATAGCCAGCAAGATATGAGGCGATGCCGTCCATAATGATTAAATTTGGCTGCCCGGAAATAATATAGTCTCTGCTTTCTTCATCAACAGCCCCGCCCGCATCCGATGTGTGTAAAATTTTAAAATTTCCACCTTCACTTTTTTCTTCTATTGTTGTCATTAATACAAAACCAAGTTTTGTTCCCGGTTCGCCGTGTGGAAATGGGCTTGAAAATTTTATTAAGGTATTTCCAAATTCGTAATTTTGGTTGTCGCAATATATAAGTTCGCCCATGTTTTTAAATTTATCTTCAAAAATTTTCTTAAATTCGGTTCCTCTTACCTGCTGGCTTTTATTTATATTGCTTTTTATATCCTTTGCAAATACCTTTTTTCCTTCATAAAAATTTTCATCAGGGTCATAGTGGTCATAATGATAATGTGAAATTGTGATAATATCGCAAATATTAGCAATTTCTCTTATCCTTTCCTTAAAGTGCGACAGCATATTCCATTCCTCATCACTTGGTTCTAATCCGTATCGCATCCCCAATGCCGCACCCGGGTCAATAAAAATTTTAACATCTGTTGTTTCTACAAAGACAGCAAGCGACCTTACTCCAAGTGACTCAGAGCATACAGGAAATACTTTCATTTTTAACAATCAATCAATCAATAAATAAATAAAAACAATAAAAATTTATCTGCATTTACTAAATTTTATAAAGAAAAAAGTAACTATTCGGAGGTATTAAATTTATGTTGTAACTATTCATGAGGTGCAAAAATTTACCTTTGAAAATTTCAAAAAATACTAAAAAGTCAAAAAAAAAAAAAACATTCGTAATTTTCAAAACGAAATTTTGAAATACTGAAACCTTCGGTTTCAATCTTTAAAAAATCTGTGGGATTTTTTAAATAATAAAAATCTTTGAGATTTTCACAATCTTACAAAATGTTCTGAACATTTTGTAAATACACAAACAACAGTGAGCGTATTTTTTTGGGTAGCTGGATAGTGGTTATGTGTTTTTTAAAATCGTAAATTGACAAATTAAAAGAAAGGAGCATTTTATACGGGTGATTGTAATCTGCTGATGTAAAATTTCTTACCTATATTTCTAATTTTTATTTTTATGCTGCATTCTAATTAATTAAACTATGTGTATTTAAGATGAAAATTTTATTTATCCATGCAGACTACATAAAGATAGAGGTTAAGAAAAAAGCAATAAGTGATGCAGATGAAATAAACGCCAAAAATTTAGAAGCAAATGAATGCCTCGTTGTATGGA
>Ga0210050_1004676_pt1 | contig 11248 bp, 6 predicted proteins | sample CryGey132114_all_FD_185463 | JGI IMG/M metagenome (GOLD analysis project Ga0210050, IMG submission 185463) | Groundwater microbial communities from aquifer - Crystal Geyser CG22_combo_CG10-13_8/21/14_all (SPAdes) (version 2) | ecosystem: Environmental > Aquatic > Deep subsurface > Groundwater ...
CCTAAAATTTTTCCTAAAATCCAGGTTAAATTCATTGTAGGAGAAAGTTTAGCTCTTAATTCTGCTCCCTGATTTCTCTCTAAAATAGTTGAAATACTAGTCAACAATAAAGCAGTTAACAATAATACTATTGCTATTGCCATCGGAGTAATAACTGAAACTTCAGTTGAAGCATATAATGGTTCTTTGGTTATTTTTAATGGCCTTACAATTGCATCAGGTGAAACAGAACTCAAATTATCCAGTTTAGCTGAAAGCTCCTGCATCTGATTTTTTGTTTTCTTCAAATCAGATAAAATTGATTCTCTTGAAGCTTTTGTTTCTGAAACCATTGACTTGATTTCATTTAAAGTGGATTCCATTGAATTAATTGTGGTTTTAAATGACTGAACACTTTTATTAGCTGAATCCAGTTGAGAGCCAACTTTAGTTAAATCATTTAATGTTTGGCTTAATTTTGTCTGCGTGGTGTCAATATCAATTACTGCTTGATCTAATTCATTTATTGTTTGACTCATTTCATAAATCAATGAATCAATCTGGTTTTCAGCTGAAATAATCTGGTTAATCAGGTAAGCCGGAACACCTAATGAGTTTGCATTGTTTCTGATGCTGGTTAACTGGGTTTTCAATGACTGAAGCTGGTCTCTGTAGCTGACTAATTTGTTTCTTTCGTTTTGGATTTTAGTTTTATAATTAGATAGATTTGACTGAGCTTGATAAATTTCATTTCTTGTATTACTAATAGTGTTTTTTGCGTCAACATAATATGAATCAAATTCATTTAACTGGGATTTCATTGAAGTCAAGTCAATTGCATTAACTTTGTATTCAAGGTTATCTAAAGTGTTTTTAGTGCTTTCCAGTTGATTAATGAAATTCTGTATTGTGTTTATTTCCTGGCTTACAGTTGTTTTAATTGTTTCAATATTATAAATCATTTCCTTTAATATCTGTGTTGCTTTTCTGTAGCTTACTTCGTTTAAAATTGTTTCAGTTACAAACAAAGTGACTTGTGTTTCAAGCAAAGTAGAGTTATCATAAATTAATTCCAGGTCAACTGATTCATCTGTTTTATTTATTTTCCCTACAATAATCCCAATTTTAATATCTCGTTTGTTCATTGCTTCTTCTAATGCAGCTTCTGAACCAAATTGAATTAATTTTATTAAACCTTTTTCTTCTCCTGCTTTTCTTTCATATTGTCTTAGACTTGAAATAAGTTCTTGTGATTGGTCATTGTTTTCTGGAACAAGAATTCCTATTTCAACTTCAGAGAAACCTGTTCCAGTTCCTGTAAAAATATTAACATTCCCAAACGCAATGCCTATTGCAAGAATTGTTATTATTGGAAAAAAGAATATCAACATTAAAGAAATCTTTTGGGTTTTAATTAATTTCAGTTCTTTTAATGCTATTGTAAATAATTTCATTTTATTCTCCTTTTTTTTCTTTTTTCATTTTCTTCATTTTTTTGATAAAATTTTTTTCTAAAAATTTGTTATTCTCCTTTGGCTGCTTTTTTTATTCCTTCAATTTTTCCGGTTAAATTCAAAAACACGTTTTCTAAGTCTGGTTCTTTTATTGTTGTTTTTGTTATAGTAAAACCATTTAATGAAATCAAATTATTTATTTTAGATAAAGCATTCATTTCTTGTTTTCCTTTATACACAATGCTTATTGTTTGTCCTTCAATGTGAACTGATCCTGCTAAAGCTTTCTTTAAGTCTGACTTAATTTTTTCTGTCGGAGGCTTGTCTAATTCAAACTTAAAGTTTTTTTCTCCTCCAAAACTTTCAATTAAATCATAAGGGCTTTTGCATACAACAATTTTTCCTTCTAAAATCAATGCAATTCTGTTGCATAATTCTTGTGCTTCATCCATGTAATGCGTTGTAATAAACAAGGTTTTTTCTTTTTCTTTTAATTCCAGTAATTTTTTCCATAACAATCTTCTCATATCAGGATCTAATCCAACTGTTGGTTCATCCAAAAAAATAAATGACGGGTTATAAATCAAAGAACAGGCTATATTCAGCATTTTTCTGTATCCTCCTGAAAGATGTTCTGCTTTTCTTTTCCTGAAAAAACTTAAGTTCAGCCAATCCAATAAAAAATCAATTCTTTCTTTTAGTTCTTTTCTTTTAATTCCATACAATGACCCAAAAAAAGAAAGGTTTTCTTCTACTGTGAAAAACCTGTAAAATGCGTCTTCCTGCGGAACAAAAGCAACTTTTTTTCTTAACTCCAAGTCTTTTGGATTAAATTTTCCGAAAAAAACTGCTTTGCCTGCATCCTGCGAGCTTAGCCCATTCAAGATTTTAATTAAAGTGCTTTTGCCTGCTCCGTTTGGCCCCAACAAGCCAAAAATTTCTCCTTTAAACACTTCCAAGTCAATGTCAACCAAAACTTTTTGTTTTCCAAAAGCCTTAGAAATATCCTGTGTCTTTAACACTGTCTGGTTAATCATGTTATTAATACTTTAAAACTACTATAAAAACTTATTTACATTCTAAAGCAAATCTTTTACTTTATTAACTTTTTTGCTTCAAGATATTTTGGGTAACATGAATTTAAAGAAAGAAATAGTTTCAGAGCTGTCAAAAATCCTTTCCCTAGAAAAAGAAAAAGTTTTTGATTTGCTTGAAGTTCCTCCATCCAAAGAACTAGGAGATTATTCTTTTCCTTGCTTTAAATTATCAAAAGAATTAAAGAAAGACCCAAAACAAATTGCTTCAGAATTCAAAGAAAAAATTGATTTAAAAAAAATTAGTTTAATTAATTCAACTGAAACTAAAGGCCCTTACTTAAATCTTTTTTTGGATTATTCTTTTTTAGCAAAAAAATTAATCCCTGAAATTTTAAAAGAAAAAGAAAAGTTTGGTTTAACTTCAATTGGAAAAAACAAGAAAGTAATGATAGAGTATTCTTCTCCTAACACAAACAAGCCATTGCATATAGGTCATTTAAGAAATGATTCAATTGGAATGAGTTTAAGTCATTTGTATTCAGTTAATGGGTTTAATGTAATTAAAGCAATTCTGATTAATGACAGGGGAGTGCATATCTGCAAGTCAATGCTTGCATACCAAAAATTTGGTGAAAGAAAAAAACCGGAAAAAAAGTCTGATCATTTTGTCGGAGATTATTATGTTTTATTTAACCAGAAAGCAAAAGAAAATCCTGAATTAGAAAAAGAAGCATTGGAATTGCTTGAAAAATGGGAAAAAAAAGACAAAGAAACCTGGTTGTTATGGAAGAAAATGAATGACTGGAGTGTTAAAGGAATTTTTGAGACTTATAAAAAATTTGGTTCTGAGTTTGATGTAATTTACAGGGAATCAGAGTTATTTGGTGAATCAAAAAAAATAATTGAGTTAGGTTTAACAAAAAAAGTTTTTGTTAAAGACCAGGAACAAAACATTGTGGTTGATTTGGATAAATTTGGTTTAGGAAAAAAAGTTGTGTTAAGAAAAGACGGGACAGCAATTTACTTAACCAATGACCTGATTTTGACTCCTGAAAAGTTCAGAAAGTTTCCTTTGGAAAAAAGTATTTGGGTTGTCGGCTCAGAACAAAACCTTTATTTTAAACAGTTATTTAAATCTCTTGAACTGCTTGGCTTTGATTGGGTCAGCAAATGCCTGCATTACAGTTATGGAATGGTTTTTCTCCCGGAAGGAAAAATGAAGTCAAGAGAAGGAACAGTAGTTGATGCAGATGATTTAATTGAAGAACTAATTGAACTGTCAAAAAAAGAATTAACTAAAAGAAATCCTGAACTAAAAGAAAAAGAATTAAATTTCAGATCAGAAATAATTGGTTTAGGCGCAATAAAATTTTTCCTGCTGAAAACTGATGCAATGAAAGACATTTATTTTAATCCAAAAGAAAGCATTTCATTTGAAGGAGAAACTTCTGTGTTTATTCAATATGCTTTTGCCAGATGCAAAAGTATTTTAAAAAAGACAAGCAAAAAAAAGAAAAACAAAAAATTATTTGAATTCAGGGATTTAACTGAAGAAGAAAAAAACCTGATTTCAAAGCTTTCATTGTTTCCGGAAAAAATTTCTTTTTCTTTTGATTCTTTGTCTCCGCACATTTTATGTCATTATCTTTTGGATTTAACTTCAACGTTTAATGTTTTTTACCAGAACTGCAGGGTAATTGATGAAAAAGAAAAAGCAAGTGATTCAAGGATTGCTTTAGTTGAAAGCACTTCAATTGTTTTAAAAAAAGGATTAAATTTATTAGGAATACAAGTTTTAGATAATATGTGAAAGTGATTTTTTTTATGTCAAAAAAACTGAATTACAATGAAATGCTTGAAAAACTTTTGGATAATTATTATTCTTACAATAAAAAAGAATCAAGTTTTATCAAAAAAGCTTTAAAGATTTCAAAAGAAAGGTTTGCATTGAAAACTGGATTAAAGTTTTTGAATAAAAACTCAAAAGAAGAGTTTGGTTCAGAGTTAATTTCTAAAGCATTCTGGTATTCAAAGAAAAAGCATTTAAAACAAAAAAGAGTTTCAGGAGAACCTTATTTTATTCACCCTTATAACACTGCATTATATTTAACTCAGTTAAAAATGGATGCTCAGTCTATTGCAGCAGCATTGCTTCACGATGTAGTTGAAGACACTGAAACAGCAGTAAAAGAAATTAAAACAGTTTTTGGAAAAGAAGTTGCTTCTTTGGTTGAAAGCTTAACTAAATTAAGGCAGATTGTAACAATAAGCGACAGAAAAGAATACAATGTTGCTTTACAGAAAATATTGCTTGCTACAACAAAAGATGTAAGGGTTTTATTGATTAAACTGGCAGACAAATACCATAATCTTAAAACACTGCAGTTTCTTCCAAAACAAAAACAAATTATGATTGCTTCTCATGCATTAGAATTCTATGTTCCTTTAGCAAAAAAACTTGGTTTGCATGATTTAAAAGATGATTTTGAAGAAATTTGTTTTAAAATAATTAAACCAAAAATTTATGTTAAAATAAGAAACAGGCTGAAAACCAGCACTAAACTAAAAGAAGATGAAATGAATTTAATGATTAAAACACTTGAAAAAAAACTTTCTAAAGCAGAATTAAAAGTTGATTTCACTAAATACAGGAGAACCACTTACAGTACTTTCAAAAAAATGACTCAAAATTTCAAATCCTTTACTGAAGTACAGGATTCAGTTGTTTTAATTGCTTTAACTGATACAAAAGAACAATGCTATGAATTTTTGGGAATCCTGCATAACACTTTTTCTCCTATTCCATTAAAGTTCAGAGACCATATGTCTATTTCTCAGCTTGACTTGTATAAATCAATTCATACTACTGTTTTGGGGCCAAAGCATTCTCCAATCAAAATTTATATCAGAACAAAAGAAATGCAGTCATTGATTAACAAAGGAGTAGCTGAACTGCTTAGAGAATCAGAGATAGATAAAAATGTTTTCAGAAAAAATCTTTCTTTGCTGAATAATTTAATGTCAATTAATATTGATGAACTTTCAACTGAATCTTTTATTGATTCACTTAAAACTGATTATTTGAAAGACAGAATTCTTGTTTTTACTCCTCAAGGAAAAATAACTGAACTTCCAAAAGATGCATCAGTAATTGATTTTGCTTATGCAGTTGATTCAAAAACAGGGGACAGATTAAAGAAAGCCAAAGTAAACGGAAAAAATGTTCCAATATGGCAGAAACTTGGAAACGGAGATTTAGTTGAAGTGATTGCAGGCAAAAATATTAAGGTTTCAAAATTTTGGAATAATTTTGCTATTTCAGCTAAAGCAAGAGAAGAAATTCAAAAACATTTAAGAAGAAAAAAAGAAAAAAAACAAAGAATGCCTTTGGTTTCAATTGAATTCAGGGCTTTTGACAGGGTTGGCTTAATAAAAGATTTTGCTGACGCAATTGTTGAAGCTAATGCAAACATTTTTTCTGCTGAAATAAAATCCAGTTATGAAAGCAGAATTGGAAAAAATTCTTTTACAATTGAATTAAGTGACCCGATAAAACTAGAACAACTAATAAAAAGAATCAAAAAAATCAAAGGAGTAGTAGATGTTAAATCCAGGTTCATCGAATAAAACGTTTCGCCGTTTTAGCACGATGCACGGCATTCGCTGTGCTCAGCCGAGCTGAAATCAATTCATTTAATCATTTTTTCTAATTCTTTTTTGTTTTCTATTTTTCCTCTGGCAAAAAACCTTTTTTTAAAAAAAAGCTTTACCAAAAAAAAGGAACTCTTTGAGTTCAAATTAATTCTAAAAAAGTTTTTTTAGTTTTTCTTTTTCAAAAACTTTTCCTCTGGCAAATTTTTCATTTCCCCCGCCTTTGCCTTTTGCTTTAGAAAAAATTTCCTGCAATGTTTTGTTTGCTTTGTATTTTGATTTAATTCCTTCAATTACCAAAACAGTTTCTTCATTAATTAAAATAAATTCTCCTTCAGGGTTTTCTTTTGCCAGCTTGTCAGCCAAAGAAATAACTGCTTTTTCCGGAACATCATTTAATTCAATAAAATTTCTTCCTTTAGGGTTTTTTACATTAATTTCTTTTTCTGAAAAATTTCCTTTATTTATTTGTTTTCTTAATTGTTTCCATTCATTAATTATTCTTTTATTTGATTCCAGTATTTTTGTTTCAGGGCATCCAAGCAGTTCAGCGGTTTCTTTGATTATTTGTTCTTTTTCCTGAATTAATTTAATTGCATTTAATCCAACAGAATAAGTTATTCTTTCTATTCCGTCTTTGATTCCTTCTCTTTTAATTATTTTAAATAACCCTATTTCTCCGGTGTTTTTAATGTGTGTTCCTCCACAGGCTTCAACATCATATCCTTTAACATTTAATATCCTTAATTTTTTTCCTGGAACTGCTCCTCCTTGATATAATCTGAAACCAAATTTTTGTTCTGCTTTATCTCTTTCCATTTCAAAGTTTTCCACTTCAACGTTTTCCTGTATTATTCTGTTTGCATTAAACTCAATTTTTTTGATTTCTTCAGAAGTAATTCTCTTAAAATGAGTTAAATCCAAATGCGCTTTATTTTCTTCTTTTTTGCTTCCACCCTGCCAGATATGATTTCCTAAAACTTCTCTTGCAGCAGCATTTAATACATGTGCAGCAGTATGATGCTTCATTATGTTATGCCTTCTTTTCCAGTCAATTTTTCCTATTACAGTCATTCCTGTTTTAAATTTATTAATTTTTTCCATTTCATGCATTATTACTCCATGCTGCTGCTGTGTATCCAAAACTTTTATCCCGTTTATTTCTCCAATGTCCCCTACTTGTCCTCCGCCTTCAGGATAAAAAGCAGTTTTATCTAAAATCAAGTAATCATCCATTTTGCCTGAAACTTTTGCCTGAAATTCCTGCATATACCTGTCTTCGTAATATAAAGGAAAAGTTTTTTCAAAGTCAATTCTTATTTCCCGGGTTTTTTCTTTTTCAATTTCATCTTCTTTTGCAATCATCTGGTAAAAGTTTGCCGGAATGATTACCTGAATACCTTTTTTTGCTGCAATTTCTTTAACTGTTTCTGGTGCAATACCATCTGATTCATATAAAGTCATTAATTCGTTTGAGCTTAATTCTTTTTTTTCTTTTTTTGTTTTTTCTATTACTGCACTTAATTTTTTTTCTGCGTTTATTTTGCTTGAATTATATTTTTTTTCTTCTTCTTGTACTATTTCTATTGCAGTTCTAACTCCTAAGCTTATTTCTGAATCAAGTTCAGTTAAATGCAGTGCATGATTTTCAATTATTTTGCCATAATCTAATCCAAACCCAAATTCTTTGTTGAAAGCAAAAACTCTTCTTAAAATCATTCTTAAATTATATCCCCCGCCTGAATTTGACGGGAGCATTCCGTCGTTTGTAGTGTATAAAATGTTTTTCAGATGATCTGCAATAGCATACAGTGCCTGTAATTTTTCTAATTCAGAAAAGAATTTTTTGTCTGCCCCGATTTTTTTTGTAATCAATGTTTTTTGTTTTTCATAATCTTTTATTTCGCTGTCAAGTATTCCTGAAAGCTTGGCGTAATCTGAAAACATTTTTTCATCTACTTTTATTCCTGTTTGTTTTTTCATGTCCTGAATTGCTTTTCCAAAAGTTAATTCATATGAAGTAGGAGAACCATTAGTAAACCATGCAAGCCTTTCTAATCCTGCTCCCATGTCAATTACTTTTGTGTCTAGTTCCCTGAATTTTCCGTTTCCCATGTCCTTGTATTGCATGAAAACAATATTTCCTAATTCAACTCCTTTAGAACAATATTCAATGCATGGTCCAAAAGAACCTCCACCCATCCAGACATCTTCCTGAAAAACCAAGTCTTTTTCTTTTATCCCTAAAACTTTCAAAACATATTCATAATCATATTTTATTGCTTCTTCTTTCCAGTAAAATAATTTATTTTTTTTGTTAAATGCATGCTGGCCAAACATTACAAAACAAGTGTAATGCCTTCCGGTTACCCCAACATTGTTTACGTCTCCAAACCTGATGCTTGTCTGCGGAATAATTAAAGGGTTTGCAGGAGGTTCAATTTCTCCGTTAACCACATAAGGCTGAAAATCAATTATTGATGCATTAGTAAAGTAAAGGTCGTCCCGCCATCTGCTTACAGTTGGATATCTTTTGATTGAAGTATGCCCGTGTTTTGTAAAATAGTTTTCAATTTCTTTCCATGTCTCTACATACTCTAATTTAGTTGTTTTTTGTCCGATGAATTCATATCCAACACAAGTTGAGTCAGCACAAGTTTTTCTTGAATGATCAACAGTCCAAAAATTTCTTCCGCAACTCTTGCATTGCTTTCTTTCAAAACCTTTTTCTTTAAAGAATTTTAAGTCATAATGTGTTTTCCAGTCCTTTGAAAACTTTTCTCTTAATTCTTTTTTTGATACACTCATTTTCTCGCCTGAATTATATTAAGAAGAAGTACAAGTAATTAAATTTATTGGTTTTCTAACTAAAATCCAGTGAAGAATATGCTTTCATTTGCTTTTTTTTAAGCGCCATTTTTTGTTTGATTCTTTTAAATGAATTTTTTTTAGCTTTTTCAAGGACTTCAGGTTTTTTGCCCGCTATTTTAATCAAGTTTATTTCTCCATCAATTGTTCTTTGTAGAGCTGCATATAAAGGATCTTTTCTTAGAAGTATTCTGCTTGTTCTGCCTTTTTTTTGTTTTCTTGATTTAACCCTGTTTGATGTATTTTGTCTAACTCTTTTTGGCGTCATGAAATAACTAGTTGTTTTAAGTAATTAAATTTATTGGTTTTCCGAGTTGCTTTGGAAGGGAACGCATTATCTTCGCTTCGCTCGATAAAGCAGTATAGTTTATTTAAAATCAGTTTTTGTTCAACCTTTTTGAAAAAAAGGTTGTTTTTTTGATACAACTTTTTGTAAAAAACAGCGGGACTGAGCGCAACGAATGCCACGCATTTTGATACAACTTTTCAGCTGAAGGCATTTTTTTGAGTTTTTTGGTAAAGCTTTTTTTCTAAAAAAGGTTTTTGGGGTTGTGGAGAGTAAGCCGCTTTTTGTTTCAACCTTTTAGCAAAAGGTTGACGAAAATTTTCGCCAGCCTTTTTTCAAAAGGCTGTTGCCGGCATTCACCTAAGCGTCTTAAAGACTTGCACTCCCAGAACTTATTTCAGTTCTGTTTAACCCAAAGCACGTTTCATCCTTTTTCAAAAAATCTCACAATTGGTCATAGTAATTTTTGGAAAGGTATCGTTTCTGCTCTTTGGGAAACCTTCTCAGGTTTGTTTTTTGGGAATGAGTGAGCGGACTTTCCTCAGCGCCACAACGCCTGCTCGCGTTGGTAGAGCGTCCAGCATAAAGCTGGACTGCCTTACTTTGCTTACAGACAATGGTACCGTCAGCCGGTCTTCCACTACCCTATATAATAATACAAAAAGCGGTTTTTAAGAGTATTTTTTTAGGTTTTTGAGGTAAATTCCTAACAAAAGAAAAGATTTTTAAAGCACAAACACGTTTAAAATAATAGAACAAAAAATACTTTTATGTATAATCTTTGAGGTGAATAAATGAAGAAATTAATTTTAATTAGTTTAATTTTACCAGTATTATTTTTTGCTGGTTGTATTGGTCCAGGGCCAGTTCCTGAACCGCATGATGAATATCCAATTAGTTTTAATGTGTTTCAGGAAGGAATTGAATCAGGAGTAACTGAAAAAACTTATTTTGTTATTAATAATGAAAACGAAATGAATGAATTATATCAAAAAATTCATAATTACACTAAAATGAATTATGATGTTCCTGAAGTTGATTTCTCTAAATACACTTTAATTGCAGTTTTTATGGGAGAACAACCTTCAAAAGATTATGAACTTAAAGTTGACAGAGTAATGGGTTTAACTGGAATAAAAAAATACATTAATGTTTATGTTCAGGAAAGAGTTCCCCAAGGAAACCTTGTTGTTGAATATAATTCAGTTCAGCCATTTGAAATAATTCAGATAAAGAAAACTGATTTAGATATAGAAGTTATCAGAAAAACAATTGAAGTAATTCCTGGTCACACAGAAGAACAAATAGATTTTTCTGTAGTTGAAAAAGAAATCAGATCAGGAATCACTGAAAGAAAAGAAATTGTAGTTAATAATTTAGATGAATGGGAAAATCTTTACAGTGAAATTCGGTCATGGCAATGCTTTCAAGAAGAAGGAGTTGAATGTGCTCCAATGGTTTTGCCTTTCATTGACTTTGACAGATACACTGTGATTGGAGTGTTTGCAGGAGAAAAAATGAATGGAAACTATGGAGTTGAAATAAACAAAATTGTGAGAACAAAAAGCGGGTTCATAGTTTATGTTCAGGAAACATACAATAAACCAGCTCCTGGAACAGGAGCGATTCAAGTTACAGTTCAACCATATGAATTAGTTAAAATAAAGAAAACTGATTTACCAGTTGACTTTGAATGGAAAGAAATAATTATTATTCCGGTTGAAAAGAAATAAATTAATCAGAAGGATTTTTTTCCTTTTTTTTTCCTTTTTTTCTCTTTTTTTCTCTTTTTTTTGTTTTTTTAATTTTTAGCTTAATTCCTTTGAATTCAGTTAGCTTTTTTAACTCTCAGCTATTATTAATCAGTAAACAGTTATTTTATTTAAATTAATTTTTGAGGTGGAATTAAATGAAAAATTTAATAATAATAGGATTAGTTTTTTCTGTTTTACTTTTTGCTGGATGTACAGGGC
>Ga0210050_1004682_pt1 | contig 11242 bp, 10 predicted proteins | sample CryGey132114_all_FD_185463 | JGI IMG/M metagenome (GOLD analysis project Ga0210050, IMG submission 185463) | Groundwater microbial communities from aquifer - Crystal Geyser CG22_combo_CG10-13_8/21/14_all (SPAdes) (version 2) | ecosystem: Environmental > Aquatic > Deep subsurface > Groundwater ...
TGCGCCTATGACTATGCGCCTATGACGCGACGCATATAACTCTGCGCCTATGACAACAGGTTAAATTTAATGATATGCCAGATTGCGGCAAAACCGTCTTTCCAGTTTATCTTCTTCCCTTCCTCGTAAGTGCGGCCGTAGTACGAAATGCCAACTTCATAAATCCGCCAGCGCCTTCTGTAACCGCCAGAAAGCACAGTCCCGCCATGCGCGATTTTCGCGGTCAATTCCGGCTCAATGCCGAATTTTTTTGATTCCAGAGTATCTTTGAAGCTGTCCACAACCTCTTTCCTGAATGCCTTATAGCAGGTTTCCATATCCGAAAGGTTCAGACCTGTAAATATGTTTGAAAGCATCGTAAGAAATTTATTCGCGAGATAATGCCAGATGTAGAGCACGCGATGCGGGTCGCGGCCGATAAACCGCGAACCATACACTACATCGGCATGCCCCGATATAATCGGGGAAAGCAGGCGCGAGTATTCATTCGGGTCATACTCAAGGTCAGCATCCTGAATTAGAACAATGTCGCCGCTTGCCGCCTGAAAACCTGTTTTCAACGCACCGCCTTTCCCTTGATTTTTGTCATGCAATATAATCCGAATACCTTCAATTCTTTCTAATATCTCCCTTGTACCGTCAGTGGAACCATCATCAACGACAATGATTTCTTTTGTCCGTACACCGTGTACAGAAACACCGCGAACGAGCCGTAGCAGCGTTTCAATGGTCTCTTTTTCGTTGTATGCCGGAATAATGACGGATAATTTCATTGTACCTAATGTTTAACTCAAAAATTCGCCAATTCGTTCCCGAATCCTATCAAGATTCCTAAGTGCGTCAAACCCCGCATTCGCGAAAAAAACAAGCGTCAGCGCTATAAACGCTTTGATTTCATCGCGCTTCTGAAAAATATCAAGCGCGCCATAGCCCGCAAATACCGCAAACATCGGGTACGCGAGAAAGCGGTAGCGCGTCTCAACGATAATACCGATAATCGCGAGCGGCATCATTAGAAGTATGATTGCCAAAAGCCGAGCGCGCTCCATCGTCTCCGGCGGCGCGTGCCGCATGCGATAAATACCCCAGAAACCAAAGATAAATAAAAAAATGGAATACAAAGCGGATAAAATAAGCGTCGCCGCCCTGCTGAACCCTTCCAGATGAAACCAAAATCCGGTCGGCCTAGCGAATGAAAAATAAATTGACGCGCGTTCCAGCGTAATTTTCAAAAATTCAATAGGGTGGAGCATGATAAAATTGAGCGCCGCTTGGAGCGCAAGCTTATTCCCGACGATTCTCCCTTGGCTCATATATTCTTCATTTAACGCGTAAGGTTCAAGCTCTCCTGTTGCGCCCGGATGATTGCCCGCCAGCAAGTCGTACCCAAACGCAAGGTTTGTCGGAATAAAGGTGCCATAGACTTCATAATTTCTCACAGTCCATGGCATAAATACAAACAAAAGCACGGCACAGAACACGGCGCATTCAGATAAATGCTTCCGGTATATGAAATATCCGGCAAACGGAATGAAAAGAAATGCCGCTGGGGTCCTAACAAGTACCGCGGCGCCTAACAAAAGCGCTAACACAATAACGCGCCACACCGCCCGCTCATCAGTATTCACATACCGAAAAAAGGCGTACACGCTCGCGGCGATAAGAAACACACCGAGTGTTTCAGTCATAAGCATTCCGTTTATCGTAATGAGATCCGGGGAAAAGCCGATAAGTGCTGCGGCAATGAGGCCAAGCGGCACACTCCATTCTGATGTAAAAATTTCTTTTGAAATCAAAAATACCAAAAAAGCCGTTGCAGCGGCAAGCAACGCATTCAATACCCAGACAATCCAAATACGATGCCCGAACACAGTGTACACGCCGGCTAGAAAAAATTCATACCCTGGTCCAACACGGAGTATCGCGATATCCTCATCATACGAAAGTGCCGTATCTTCTTTGTAGCCGTTACCTTCCGCAAGATTCCAGGCGATATTATCGTATGCCCGCGCGTCCACAGACGGCTCAATCTGAAAATAGAGAGAATATGCAAGTGATACAATGAATGTCGCGAGCACCACGAAAATAATCGCCGGTATCTGCCGTATATTAGAGGATAAACTCATGCACCAATATTACCGATATGATGCCGAAACGGCAAACTATGACGCGATGGTTTGCATAATATCCCGAACGAGATGTCCTAAAGAGTGATTTTCCGAAACGATGTTTTTAAGTGCCGGCACATCATCGGCAAAAGCGGCGAGTGGCAGTTTGTCCGCAAGTTCTTCCGGAGTCAGCATGCGTATCGTATGCGTCTCCGGAAGCATGCCGAAAAACGCTTCGTTTGAGGTGAGCACGGATATGCCGGACGCCATCGCTTCAAGGACCGCTTTATCCAAGCTCCCTGTTTCCGAGAGATTTACGAACACATCGCCTGATTGGTACAATGTTTCAATTTTTGAATATGGGACAGAGCCGATAAACGATATCTCTTTTTCAAGCGCTCCGTCGCGGACTGCGCCGGAAAGCTTCGCCAGATATTTTTCATCGTCTTTCGTCACCGGCCTGCCTGCAATTTTTAATTCAAACGAAATTCCCTTATCTTTCAAGAGTTTTGCCGCGTCAATCAGAATATGCAGATTTTTTACCGGCGTAATTCTTCCCGCGGTAATAATGCGCAACAAGTTTCCTTTCGCGTCCGTACGCTTCCCGGCTCCGCGTTTGAATTTTTCAATATCAATACCGTGCCCTGTTACCACAACTTTCCTGCTCGGAAGACGGAAACTTTCTTGTGAGGCGGTAAAGATTATATCAGCGAATTTTTCCGCAACGCGCAGTTTCAAATTAACACGCTTGTGCGTATACCATAGCGCAATCTTTTTTCCGAGCATTTTCCAGCATATTCCCGCAAGTACGATATATATCGGATTCATATGCACAAACGCCGTGTCATAATTACTCCGCTCTTTCCAAAGATACCGATACAGCCGTGTCAGATAGGTGAGCCGGCTTCTACCTTCATCTTTGCCGAGCGAAAGTACGCGGACATTTTTCGGCAAATCATACTCGCCTTTTTGTAAACAGATGACGGTAAGTTGTTCTGTATATTTTGCAAACTCTAAAAGCCATCGGTGAAAAAATCCGAGATTATCGTCGTTTTTGTCTACTTTTTGCGTAATAATAAGCAATTTCATATCAAAGTAACTACGTAGTACGCTATATAGAGTACTACGTAGTTACGCCGCACCGCTCCCATCCGGCTTTTATTCCGGCAAGATACTCCTCACGAGAAGGCAAAAATTCTTTTGGAAATAAAGGCTTTTCTGACGGTTTTTCGTTTTTCAGCGCGGCATATAGTGCTTTAGACAGGCAGGCGCTATCGCCGACCGGACAGATACCCGCATGCGAACCTGAAACGATATCACCTGCAATTCCGACATCAGTCGTAACGACAGCAAGTCCGGACGCAAATGCTTCAAGAAGCGCCAGACCATATCCTTCATAGTTTGATGTCTGCAAAAATACATCGGCAGTTTTGTAATATTCCACGACATCTTTTCGAAACCCTTCAAAAAATACCTTCTCCGCAATGCCGTGTTCGCGCGCGCGCGCCGAAAGCGCCGCGCGCTCCCGCCCTTCACCGACAATTAAAAGCGCAGTATCTTCCGGCTTGTCTTCGGAAACGGCGCGCGCGAACACGGCAAGCGCCAATGCCACATTCTTTTCCGGTTCAAGCCGCGATACCATAAGAACGATTTTTCCAAACTGCGGATATTTTTTATGTAAATCCATCGTCACGGGCGCGTGTTGAATCGCCGAGATATCCGTAAAAACAGGAAGCACGGAAATCGGCGCGCCGGTCATGCCGGTGATTGAACGCCGGACGCGTTCGGACACGACGCGTACGCAATCCGCCCGTGGCAGAAGAAACCGCGCGAGAAGCCGGCGAAGACGGTTCAAAAAACTGCCACGGACAAAATACGGGCTCATAACATCGGTGTGTATCTGAAGTTCCAGCTTCGCTCCGGTTCTACGCGCGATACGCCATCCGGCAAGTCCTTCAAAAAAATCCTGTGTGGTGACCGCTGTTATATCAGCAAACTGTTTTCCGATACGGACCGCGTCATATACATAGAGCAATCTGCTACGAGAATTTGTGGGATAGACAGTCACAGTATCAGATAACCGCGTAGCGGAATATCCTCTGCGGGAAAAAACTATTATATCCAGCCGGTCCGTAAACGCGCCATACTGAACCATCCGCCGCGCGACGGCGGATGACGCATCAAGTATGCTCTTGTCATTTGATATCATCAAAACTTTCATGAAAGTTTTTCAAATAAGGATGATAATTCACGAAGCATTTTTTCTTTTGAGAATTCCAGCGCTTTCTTTTGCGCGGCGGCGGAAAAGCGCCCCCGCGCTTCCATGTCACGAAGCGTTTCGCCTATCGCGCGTACAAGTGCCTCGCTATCACCATAGGCGACAAGCCGTCCGTGCACACCATCTGAAATGAGTTCGGGGTTACCGCCGACACCTGTGGTAACCACTGGTACAGAGAGCGCCATTGCTTCAAGAATTGCATGCGACAATCCTTCGTAGCCGGTATTCAATACAAAAAGGTCGGCTGCCGACATGTACGCAAGCATATCGTTGTGTGGCATTTTTCCTATCAAAAAAACATGTTGTTTCAATCCAAGGCGCGCGATTGCTGACCAAATATCGGTTTTTTCCGGCCCATCACCGATAATATAGAGTTTTGCGTCTGGAAATTCTGCTATGGTGTCGGGCATACTCTCAACAAGAGCGCGAAACCCCTTCCACGGAACAAGCCGCCCGACAGACACGAGTACTAGCCCCGAAATCCCGACTTTTTCCCGTGCCTTATCGCGCGGAAGAAGAATCATCGGCGGTTCAAACGCGTTGTATATAACAAGCACACGCTCTTCCGGCACACCCCAGCCGGAAACCAGAAGTCGTTTCAAGTATTGGCTAGGCACGATGACTCGCTTCGCGTGTTTCGCGACGAATGTTTGGACTCTCTTTCGCAGATACACAGAGAACCCGGCGTGCATACCCTGAAAATCTTCAGGAGATATAAAATCATTTCCACGATTCAGAAACTCTTCCCACGCGCGGTCGCCAACCACTTTGAGAAGAAACTTCTTGCCGAGTAGTCGCGCGGCGAAAAACGCCGGCAAGCCGGTGCCGAGCGGGTCCTGCGCGTACACTATATCCGCATCGCGCGCTACATATACGAGCCGGAAAAAATATATGAGATGCTTCACCCCAAACGGAGCGTTAATACGGTTCAATACTTCTACTGACACGGAAACACCGCGAGCCGGAAACTCGCGTACCAAAAGTTCGGAATAGGTCGCCGGACCTCCGACATCAGGAGGATAAAGCGGTGTTGCGATTAGAATTTTCATGCAATCTCGTTATACTAATGTATGTATTCATAAGTGTTCACCGAAAACATTGCGCAGACGGAGAACAGCATACTTCACACATATACCTGCACTTACTCTACCGACAGTCGGCAGAGAATACAACAAAAAAACTGCCGGAACGGTCACAGACCGTTCCGGCAGTCATCGTCAACCAATGTGCTGTAGAAAGAACTTCTTGTAAAGCTCCGGTTCATAAAACTTCAGATATTGTGCCACTTTCCCTCCTACTGCATTTGTAAAGCGCGCGCCGCGAGCTGCTTTCTTGTCTAAAAATTGCAATACCATCTTTTCCGCCATACGAACCATGCCTGTGGTATGTACAATTTTTTCCACTTCAATCACTTCGTAAGTGAATCGGGCGCCGTCTTTGCGTACAGGACATCCGATTGTACGGTCAACGCACAATGTAAATGTCGGGTCGCCAGCAATTCGGTACACATCACGAACAGTCTGAAACCGGACCACCGGAGCATATCCGTAGAAGCAGAGCAATCTACCGGAAAGCGGCGCGTGCTTCGAGATGCCGAGATGCCAGCGAATCGCGAGAGCTCCGTGCGCGTCAAGTGAGGATAATTCTTCATACGCGCTTAACCGGCCTAAGCAACCGTCGCGAGGGACTTTCAGCCCAAAGCTTGAAATGTGTTTGCCTTTTCGGTCGGTCTCTTTCCGAACACGAAGCCAGCAACCCCGCGACAAAAGCAAATATCCCGCATCTATATTATCGTAGTAGGTATCGTCTTGCCGAAATCTACCGGCAAATGTTGATTCATCAACAATAATTTTTACATCAGACAGCGTTTCTGGTTTTATTTTTCGTTCAAACTCTATTGTTTTTCCGGTCATCATGCCCCTCCTCCTCAATAGTTGAAAAGATTTTTTTGTCCATGTCTCGGGCTATTGTATCCCAGTCGTATTTTTTTTCAACCATCGCTAATGCGGCGCCGGCAAGACGCGCTCCGAGCGCAGGTTCTTCAATGAGTCGCCGTACCTGCTCGGCAATACTTTCAGGATTGTCCGTCTCGCACACGAGGCCTGTCTCGCCATCTTTCAAAAAGTCGGTAATACCGCCGACCGCGGTACCAATAACCGGCAACTCGGCAGCCATAGCTTCTATAAAAGCGGTACCCATACCCTCGGAACGCGACGGGCGGATGAATATATCAGAGCTGTGAAGAATCTCCGGCGTAGCTTCGTGTGCTATGTTCCCGAGAAATTCCACGCGGTTTAGAACGCCTAGCTCTACCGCAAGCGTTTTAAGCATACCGCGAAGCGGTCCATCGCCCGCGACACGCAGTATCACTTGAGCCGGCAAAAGCGGGAGCGCGCGGATAATATCGTCAACCGCGTTTTTTGCAACAAGTCGCGACACTGTAACAAGTACGGTCTTTCCTTGCATGCCGCCTCGCCTGCCGACAGAGTGGAACTTCGCAATGTCCACACCATTCGGTATTACATCTATCCGTCCGCGGTACCCCATACTTCGTGCAAAGCCAGCGAGATAGCGCGATATCGTTTGTACGATATCCGCCGTCTGAAATACGCGCCGAAAAAGCGGCGCGACAAGTCGGATGCGCAAACGCTTTGTCATATGCTCAACCGAGTCCCCTTCCTGAAGCGTCAAAATATATGGAATGTTCGGATGCCACCATTTGAAAAGTACTGCCGCAAATCCAGCGTACGCCATCATTGCCCATACCGCGTCATACCGACGCCTTCTATGAAGAAGGCATGCCTTCATACACGCGCGCACCGGATAAAAAATTTTCATTATGTACCATGGAAAAGATACCAAGTCCTCTGTTTTCGGCGCGCGCTTGGCAATACCGACACGATACACACCCACATTCCCGACACGCTCAAACTCCGGCAGACAAGCATCAAGCCGGAGCGTCACAATATCAAACTCATATTCCGGCAGACGGTCCGTAATATGCCGGAGCGCGAGCTCCGCGCCACCAATAAACGGATGGTACGCAAGTGAGAAAATGAGTATTCGTTTTTTCTTTTTATCGGTCATACGCTTGGTCCGCCGTGGTCTGTTGTCTCATCTATAATTGTATACCTGTCTCCTTCGTTTTCGCCATGCTTCCGCGAGAGTACCGCCCCAAAAGCGCCGGCAAGCGCAACCGCAAGCATTCCAAAAAGAAACAGAGCACCGCCACCGACACTACCGGCTTCCACCGCCGTAACTGCCGCGCCTGTCAAAGCGTCTCCGGCAAATGCCGGTGCTTCCGTGTCATATCCCTCATCCTCCGATATTTCGGGATGTCGGAATACCGCGGCGCCAGTGATAGGAGCCGTATCCGCATGCACAGCATCTACCGCATATGGCTCGCGTGGCACATATGGCGCAGGTGGTGGCGCAGGTAGCGCATACGATACCGCGAGCGATCCATTCGGATACATAAGCGCGGCATCAGACGGATTTATAAAAAAGAGACCGGTTACAGAGTACGGAAATATTATTTTCTTGCCGGAAAAAAGCACGGTATGCTCCGGCAACGGAAAGAGCGACCTCCCGTCGGATAGCTGCCAGAACGAAATATCCAGCTCACGCGACGAACGGTTCTCCAATTCAATAAGCGAATCAGCGCCTGTTTCCACGCGTGAAATAACAATGTCCGCCGGCTCGGCGGTTACAGTAATTCTATCTGTCGCGCTATATTTTCCGGATTGAACAGATACGAACACGGCATATACTCCCGGATACCGGTACGCGTGAAGCACATGTTCCCCTTTTGCTATCGTACCATCACCGAAGTTCCATATATAGTCCGCACGCGAAAGAGGCACGCCCGCCGTGCCGCGCGCGCTGGCACGGAACGCTATGTCGGCGCCAACAATAGCACGCCGGTCAAGTCCGCTGGACACGCTTATATCATTTGTGTCAGGCACCCATCCGGCATCGGATGACGGCGCATTATTCTCATAAGACGCGCTATCTGTTTCCGTGTCGTCGGTATATGTTGCTGTCGCGCCGCCCGCCTCATACGCCACGCCAGGAGTCGGTGACGCGGCAATCAAAACGCCGGAAACAAGTTGTAGCGAAGCGCCATCACCCGCACCACCGCTCTCCGAACTGTACGACACCTCACCGACAAGCGCGCCGTCTAGTAAAAGCCCTACAGAGCTCTCACTGTTTACCAAAGAAAAAGAGCTGTCAAACAATATGCCGGAAAAGCTCGGCCACTCGCTTAAAAATATTTCCGGCTTATCCGCAATAATCGCATATGCCCCAGCCAGTACGCTTCCATCACCTTGAGTAATACTCAACAGATGATTTTTCCCGTTTTCATAAAATTTCCAGCCAGACGATAAGTTAATTGACTCGCTTCCTGTATTCAAAATCTCAACCCATTCCCTGCCTTCATCGTTTCCTTCCGGATTGTACATTATCTCGGTAACAACTACCGAGCCGTGCACGAAAGACGGAATAAAACACAGCGTTAAAAATATACTAATTGACTTGTGATACGCCCGCATGCACCAATCTTACTCATCTCACCGAATGAAAACAAATCCGCCCGAGCCACACCCGGCGCGAATATACGACACGCTGTTATTTTTCAGACAGTATTTTTTTAAGCACATCTTCAGGAACCTCGTTTGTGTTTCCGATCGGCGATTCCGGAATATTGTCTTTCCGTGGCAGTTCGCCCGCGCCGGCAACACCTTTCCGCGCGGATATTTTTTTTCTCCGCGGTAGAATTACCGGCGCGTCTGCGACAGGAGGGGTTTCGGCAATGGTTTCAGTAGACGCCGATATTTTCGTCTGCGTATCGTGGTTCGTGTTCATAATTCCGGAAAGCGTCTTTCTCAATTCATCTAAATGCGGGCGCGTCGCGGACTTTTCGTCTTCTTTTGTCGATTTTCCTATCATTGTCCGACCTCGTGAAGAAAGAGCGGAGAGCGACACCGGACGCGCCGTGTCTGCCTGTGCCTGCCGCGGCGCGGCAGATGGAGACAACGGTGCGACGCGCCGCCCTTGCGCGGAGAAACGCTTCTGTACAACAGGTCGCGGCACCGCGGATGGAGCACGCGGTAGAACACGGCGCGGCGGCGCTGTCTCTACAACACTTGCGCCAACTGAAGTTGACGGAGACACACGCGAAGGCACGGACGCCTCCGTACGAGCACCACCTGAAGAGGCAGAAGAGGCCGGCGCAACTGGAGCCCACGCGCGCTGGCGAGCCGTCTCGGAAAACGCTGCGCCGACACGAGCTGGCGCGACAGACATATCCGTATGTTGCTTATTGCCAATGGGCTCACTCGGTCGTGGCGTGGCTTCGGTCACAGTTTTTTGCACAGGTGGCTCATCGCGAGGAAGATGCCTTTCGGGCGTACGGGGCGGGCGAGCTGAATTAGTAGAATCATCTGCAACCGGATGCGCAACGCGCTGGGAACTTTTTTTATCCGGCTCTACATGCTTTTCGTGCGTATGCCACGCCAAAATTTTCTCCTCAACTTCAGCGCGCGGTTTTGCGTAGTGTTCGCGTGTATATGCGATGACTTCGTTTTTGTACGATGATTCCGGCAATCCAATCGGCGGAAGCGTAGTCGCGGAAAACGGCGCGGACGACACGCCGTCTATCATAAGCTTCAAGTATACCTGCGCAAACCCGAGAGACACCATATCGTCCTTAGTAAATTTCGGCGCGAATTCACGCTCAAAAATTTCAGCGTCAAACGCACCAATACGGAATGTTACCATTGTCCCAACATTTCCAAAGACTGCCGCGCGCACTTCCTCGGGCATCTGCTCCACATACTGATGCGCAATCGTCAGGTTCAGTTTGTATTTTCGCGCCTCGGACAAAATATCGGCAAATGATTCATTTGCGAACGATTGAAATTCATCAACGAAAAAATAGAAATTTGGCAGGCGCGACATCTCTTCTTCCGGCGCGTCCGCTCGACTCATCGCGGCAAGATATATTTTAGTTACCAACATACTGCCCAAAAGCGTCGCGTTTTGATCTCCCACTCGTCCTTTGGAAAGATTCATGATGAGAATTTTTTTCTCATCCATGAGCTTTCTAATGTCAAAAGCCGAATGCGGCTGGCCGACAATATTCCTCACCAGAGGATTACTCGTAAACTGGCCGATTTTATTCTGAATCGCAGGTGTCGCTTCCTGCGTATAACGGTCAGTGTACTTCGCGTATTCGTCAACCCAAAACGATTTCACCGACGGGTCTGTGATGTTGTCAACTACTTTCTTACGGTACTCCTTGTCAACATACATGCGATTAACACCGAGCAGAGTCGCGTCCGGATACTCAAGCAGTGCAAAAAGCGTATTTGACAAAATGTATTCCATCCGCGCGGACCATGCGTCCTGCCAGATTTTTTTAAAAACACCCATTAGCCCAGACACGACGAGATGCCGCTTGTCGTATCCCACATCTTCCATGATGTTAAATGACATCGGGTAATCGGTATCAAACGGCGCGAAATATACTATATCCTTGATTCGTTCTTCCGGCACATATTCAAGGAGTTTCTCCGCCGTACCGCCGTGCGGGTCAATAAATCCAACACCGTTGCCGTCTCGGATATCCTGTATCGCCATGTTTTCAAGAAGCGTGGACTTGCCCATGCCGGTCTTTCCGATGACATACATATGCCGCGTCCGATCGGCAGCCTTTATACCGAATTTCTTGCGCGCGTTCCGATAATCCGTTTCGGCAAAGTAGGTTATATTGTTGTTATTATTCGAAGGAAGGGCCATATACATGTTTTATTGTACAACAGATGCAAGAAGCCAACAAAGTATAGGCCTGCCT
>Ga0210050_1004685_pt1 | contig 11240 bp, 10 predicted proteins | sample CryGey132114_all_FD_185463 | JGI IMG/M metagenome (GOLD analysis project Ga0210050, IMG submission 185463) | Groundwater microbial communities from aquifer - Crystal Geyser CG22_combo_CG10-13_8/21/14_all (SPAdes) (version 2) | ecosystem: Environmental > Aquatic > Deep subsurface > Groundwater ...
GGTTGTGTGCCATATGAAAGTAGGCCACTTATATTTTTGTAAATTATCAATTGAATTTTGAAGATTAAATAAAAATTTCAATAAATAATATTTTTGATTATAAAATTTATAACTTAAAATTTTTTGTTTTAAATTTATATTTGTATTTTAAATTTATTTATGAAAAATTTAATATAAAAGAGGTGGCTCATTAGTCTAAGTACAGCGGTAGCTTTTAAAAAAGCTCCATAAGATTTATATAGATGTAGCCACCACTTATACACAGATTATTACACAAGAATACGATCTACTTTGTAGATAGGTTATTATAGCAGTCTAATTAATAATTCACAAGAATAAAAGTGGCCTACTTTCATATGCTACATAACCTATAAATATTATAATATTTAATTTTGATATTTCAAAAAATTTATTTGCTTAAAAATATAATTTTTAAGCAGATTTTTAAAAAATATCTCACAAATTAATTATCCCAATTTAAAGGGATGAATACCAAATATTGTGGAGGATTCATTATGAAAATTTTAGTTGATATTGGGCATCCTGCACATGTCCACGTGTTTAAAAATTTTATCTGGAATATGGAAGGGAAGGGAAATGAAATTTTAATAACAGCGAGAGATAAAGATGTTGCACTTCAACTGCTAAATGCTTATGGGTTTGAATACAAAAATGTCGGTAAATATGGGAAAAGTTTATTCTTAAAAATGATGGATTTACCAAAAATAGATTATAATATGTATAAAATTGCCAGAAAGTTCAAACCAGATATCTTAACTGGATTCGGATCAGTTAATGCGGCTCATGTTTCAGCATTATTAAGAAAGCCATGTATATTATTTACAGATACAGAACATTGCCCAGAACAACAAATTTTGTATCGTCCATTCATAAGTGCAATATGCACACCATCCTGCTTCAAAAAAGATCTTGGAAAAAAACAACTTCGTTTTAATGGCTACAAAGAACTTGCTTATCTTCATCCAAACTACTTTAAACCAAATCCAGAAGTTTTAGATGAATTAAATTTAAGTAAGGACGATAAATTTATAATAATGAGGTTCATCTCATGGGAAGCAACACACGATGTTGGACTTAAAGGCATTGAAAAAGGAACAGAACTTGAAATAATTAAGACATTAGAGCAGTATGGAAAAGTATTTATCACTTCAGAAAGAAAACTTGATAAAAATCTAGAAAAGTATAAAATTCCTGTTAGTCCGGATAAACTGCTATCTTTACTATATTTTGCATCGCTGTATATTGGAGAGGGCGGAACGACTGCTGTGGAAGCTGCTATTTTAGGGACGCCTTCAATACATATAGAATATGGCGATCCGAATAAGCCATCCGCAGCAAGCATATTTTCAGGCAATTTTCTTGAACTACGGGATAAATATGATTTAGTATATATGTTTCCTGACCAAAATGAAGCGTTAAAGAAAGCCATTGAAATATTAGAAAATGAAAATTCAAAAAAAGAATGGCAAAAGAAAAGGGAAAAACTCTTGAATGATAAAATTGATGTCACCAAATTTATGGTTGAATTTATTGAAAATTATCCTGAAAGTTTTTACGAATATCAAAAAACAAAAAAAGATGGATGTAAATAAAATAATGGTTTTATCACCCCACACAGATGATGGGGAAATTGGTGCAGGGGGCACAATAGCAAGATTAATTGAAGAAGGAAAAGAGGTCTATTATGTAGCGTTTTCAAGCTGTGAGGATTCATTACCACAGGGATTTCAAAAGGATACTTTAAAAGAAGAATGTATTAACGCTACAGGAATTTTGGGAATTTCAAAAGAAAATGTTACATTACTGAATTACAAAGTTAGATGTTTTCAATTAAATAGGCAGGAAATTTTAGACGAAATGATAAAACTCAATAAAGAAATGTCACCAGATATTGTTTTTGTTCCTTCATCTTATGATACTCATCAGGACCATCAGGTTATTTATAATGAGGCGTTAAGGGCATTTAAAAAGACATCTTCCATCTGGGGTTATGAACATCCATGGAATAATTTGACATTTACATCAGATATATATATAAGGTTAGAAGAGAGACATATCCAGCAAAAAATAAATGCCTTGAAAGCATATCGTTCACAGGACTTTCGTCAGTATTTTGATGAAAAATATATAAAAGCAATTGCTTATGCAAAGGGAGTTGAAGTAAATTTTACGTTCGCAGAAACATTTGAATTAAAAAGATTGCTGATAAAATGAGCGGCAAAATATTAGCGATACATCAACCAAACTATATCCCGTGGATTGGATATTTTGATAAGATATCAAAGAGTGATATTTTTGTTCTCTTTGATGATGTGCAGATACCAAGAGGCAAATCATTTGTAACAAGAAATAAAATACTGGCTCCCAATGGACCTATCTGGCTGACTGTTCCAGTAAAAGATAGAGGTAAAATGCTTAAAATAAATGATGTTGAAATTGCTGAAGGAAACTGGAATGAAAAACATTGGAAGAGTATAGAAGTATCTTATTGTAAGGCACCGTTTTTTAATGAATTTAAAGACGATTTTAAGGCAATTTACATGAAGAAATGGGTAAAACTTTGCGAACTTAATGCTGAATTAATAAAAAAAATTATGGAAATACTTGAAATAGATACTAAACTTGTTTTCTCTTCAGATGTTCCAGTTAAAGCAGATAAAAATGAAAGAATAATTGAGATAATAAAATATTTTGGTGCAGATATTTACATTAGCGGTAGAGGCGATGGATCACAAAGATATGTAATTCCAGAGGATTTCAAAAAAAATAATATAAATTTAATATTCAATGAATTCAAACATCCGATTTATAAGCAAAACTATAGAGAATTTGTTCCAAATATGTCCGTTATAGATTTGTTGTTTAACATGGGAGCTAAAGCAAAAGAATCTATATAATATTTTAAAAAATGTGTGGAATTTGCGGTTTTAACAGGAAGGATGAAAATCTATGTAAATCAATGATTGATACATTAAAACATCGTGGCCCAGATGATGAAGGATTTTATTTTGATGAAAATGTGAGTTTGGGACATAGAAGGTTAAGTATAATTGATTTAGCTTTGGGGCATCAGCCAATCTATAATGAAGATAAGTCAATCTGTATTGTTTATAATGGCGAAATTTATAATTATAAAGAAATAAGAAAGGAATTAGAAAACAAGCATAAATTTTATACAAATTCAGATACTGAAGTTATAATTCATGCTTATGAAGAATACAGCTTTGAATGTGTTAAAAAATTCAATGGAATGTGGGCATTCTGTATTTATGACAAAAATAAAAATTTATTGTTTTTATCAAGAGATAGATTTGGAATAAAGCCACTGTATTATCATTTTGATGGAAAGAATTTTATATTTGCATCCGAAATAAAAGCAATTTTGCAACATAATGTAAAAAGGATACCTAATGATATGCTTATTTTTGATTGTCTTTTTTATAATATTGTTGATCACACAAATGAGACATTTTTTAAAGGAATAAATAAGGTTCCAAAGGGAAACTCAGCTATTTTTAATATAAAGGAGAAAACATTGAAGATGGAAAAATATTGGGAAATAAAAGTACATAAAGAAGATAATGAGAACACATCTACAAGCGTAAATAAAATGGATGAGATAAAGGATATTTTTTTTGATTCTGTTAAATTAAGATTAAGAAGCGATGTGCCAGTGGGTTCATGTTTGAGCGGAGGTATTGATTCATCATCCATTGTATGCGCTGTTGCAAAGTTAACTGATGGCGAAAACACCCATAATTTAAATACTTTTTCAGCTGTTTTTCCCGGAAAAGAAATAGACGAAAGCAAATACATAGAAGCAGTCGTTGAAAATACAAGTGTAAAGCCAAATTTTGTATCTCCATCGGGAGAAAAGTTGATGAAGGATTTAATGGATCTTATATACTATCAGGAAGAACCATTACCAGGCGTTGAAGTTTATACTCAATTCCAGGTTATGAAATTGGCGCGGGAAAAGGGCTTAAAGGTCTTACTAGATGGGCAGGGTGGAGATGAAATATTGGCTGGTTACTTATACTTTTTTGGATACTACTTTAAAGAACTACTAAAAAAAGGTGAATTATTAACCTTAATAAAAGAAATGATGTATTACTATAAAAAACATAAACGTTTTTATGAAATCGGGATGATGTTGTATTTATTTTTGCCTTACTCTTTTAAAAGATATATATTTAAAAGAGAAAATAAATATGTGAATAAATCATTTATAAATAAATATCTGAAAAAAAGCACATATTTTAGAGATTTCATTGATGCAAATTCATTAAATGATTCATTATTAAAGCACTTTGAATATAAATTAGAACATCTTTTAAAATACGAGGACAGAAACTCCATGGCATTTTCTATTGAAACAAGGCTTCCCTTTTTAGATTACCGACTTGTTGAATTCCTTTTTTCTTTGCAGTCATCATTAAAAATAAAAAATGGCGAGACCAAATTTATATTTAGAGAAGCCATGAAAGGGATATTGCCTAATGAAATATTAGAAAGACAAGATAAATTGGGATTTGCAACCCCGGTGAATGAATGGATTAAATTACCTGAAGTGTCTGAATTTATAGAGAATATAATAAACAGCAAGAGTTTTGAAAAAAGAGGTTATTTTGATGTAAACTATATTAAAAAATTATTTCATAATAAAGATAAAAGAGGATTTATATGGTCTAACTGTGAGTTTATATGGAAAGTTGTACTTTTGGAATTGTGGTTTAGAATGTTTATTGATAAACAAAATGAAAAGCAAAAATTTACTAATTATAGCGAACAGTTTTCCGCATAAAAATTGTTTGTATGGAGGAATATTTGTTAAAGAACAGATAGATGCACTTGCAGAAAATTTTAATAAAATTTACATTATAGCTCCAACACCACATCTTCCAGAATTTTTTGGAAGATTTGAATGGATTCCTGAATGTTGGAGAAAAGGAATAAATCCTATTGATTATTCATACAATAACATACAGGTTTATTTCCCAAACTTCTTTATGCCTCCGCTAAATTTTCTACGAGAAAAATATGCCGAAAGCGCATACAAATCAACATTAAAACTTATTTTAAAGGAAAATATAAATTTTGATATGATCCATGCACATTTCATCTATTATGCAGGATATGTTGGTGCGAAATTGAAAGAGAAGTACAAAAAGCCATTAATTATTACGGGACACGGGAACGATGTTTATGAATTGCCATTTAGATTCAAGAATTTTGAAAAAATGGCAAAATATGCTCTTGGTAATGCAAATTATGTAACAACAGTAAGCAAGAGCAATTATGAAAAATTGATTGAACTTGGTGTAGAAAAGGAAAAATGTATTGTTATTCCAAATGGATACAATGAAAAGATATTTAAACAAATTTCTGAACAGGAATGCAGAAATAGATTGAACATTCCAGAAAACAAGAAAATTATTGTAAGTGTTGGCATGTTGGAAGAAATAAAGGGACACGAATATTTGATAAAGGCGATGAGAAAAATTGTAGATAAAGAGAAGGATGTTTTATGTATTATAGTTGGTAGCGGACAATTAAAATCAAAATTACAGAAGTCAATAAATAATCTGCACATTGATGATTATGTAAAATTAGTTGGTGCAAAACCCCATAATGAAATTCCATTGTGGATGAATGCCTGCGATTTATTTGTTTTGCCAAGTTTGAGTGAAAGTTTTGGTGTTGTCCAGATTGAGGCAATGGCTTGTGGAAAGCCAGTAGTTGCTACAAGAAATGGTGGCAGTGAGGAAATTATTGTAAATGAAAATTTAGGATATTTGGTTGAACCAAAAAATCCGGATGAACTGGCAAAGAAAATTTTGCTTGCACTAAATAAAGAATGGGATGAAGAATACATTTTGAACTATGTTAAGAAATTTTCATCAGATGAAATAGCAAAAGAAACATTAAAAGTTTATGAAAGAGTACTTCGTTAAGATGAGGGTCATAATATTGGGGCAGTATCCTTTGGATATGAAAAAAATAAGAGGGGGGGTTGAAACCTGTATAATTGGTTTGGTAAATGAATTAAAAAAATATTCTGACATTGAACTTCATGTAATAACAAAAGAAATAATGTGGGAGAATATAACAAAAGTTGAGGACAATGTGACAATTCATTATCTTGCATCGCCTCCGTTGCCAAGATTTGTTACTATCAAAACGATTGACCAACATAAGACAATAAAAAAAATTAAAGAATTAAAGCCAGATGTTGTGCATGCACACATGACTGCAGGTCCGGGTTATTGTGCATTGAAAAGTGGGTTTCCAAATATTGTAACAGTTCATGGAATTACAAAAGAGGAATATGATCCGAAAATACGACCGGGATTGCTTGATACAATAAGGCGAATGGTTGCTGTGCCTATGGAAGATTATGTCTTTAAACATGCAAAGGTCTTAACAGTTGTTAGCTATTATGTCAAAAAGAATATTAAACCATTCTGTAAAGGAGAAATCTATATCATACCAAACGGTATCAGAAATGAATTTTTTGAGATTGAAAATAATGAAATTGAAAACATGTTGCTTTTTGTTGGTGGCATTGAACCAAGAAAATCTTTATTGAATTTACTCAAAGCAGTTAAAATAATAAAAAAAGAAATTCCGGATGTCAGGTTGCATATTGTTGGGAGCGTAAGAAAACAAAGATATTATAATTCACTGGTAGAGTATGTTAACCAAAATAATTTAAATGACAACATAATTTTCAAAGGAGAATTAAGTGATGAAGAAGTTAAAAAAGAATTTTCAGAATGTTCTGTCTTTGTTCTCCCATCAAAAGTGGAGTCGTTTGGAATTGTTCTTGCAGAAGCAGAAGCATGCGGAAAGCCTGTTGTTGCCTCAAATATTGGCGGGATTCCATATGTTATTGATGACAATGAAACCGGTTTTTTAGTGGAATACGGCGATATTGATGGTTTTGCAAACAAAATTTTATTATTACTAAATGATAAAAATTTAAGAAATAAAATAGGAATTGCAGGAATGGAAAAAGCAAAGCAGTTTTCAAATAAAGATATTGCCAAAAGATATTATAACTTATATAACGCAGTAATTCATAATGGAAAAAGAAAGTAATTGATCATGGAAAAGGAAAATAGCAAATCTGAAAGAGAAGGCATTCCTGAAAAAATAAAAGAAAATTTAGATTTACTTATCGCATCAGGAGGAGTCCTTCTTGGAATTTTTATTATTTATATGTCTCTGGCTTTTAATATTCACCAGCAGGATATTGGAGGAGCAATTTTAATTGCTTCAGCACTATACATTTGGTTAAGAAAAAGATTGCTTAAAGCAAGTGAAACCTTCTTGTTTAAACCAACAAAAAAATTTATATATATCAACAACATTATCTTTTTTGTTGCAGTTAGTTTAAGTGTGTTGCTGCTTCATTTTACTCTTTATTCCAGACCCCCACTTTATTTTATACTTGTTGCTGTTGCATGCTGCTCAGTTGCTCTTGAAATTCTTTACTCAAACAAAAAATGGAGTGGATTAATTTTAATTAAAATTTTATTAATTGGAATTAATTTATATGGCGGAATTTATTACGAATTCCCCGGGGACATAGTTGGTGTGGATACACGACTTCATAACTATATAACAGAGCAAACTATAGAACAGGGACATGTTATTCCTAATCAACCATATTTTTATTTTCCAATATTCCATACGCTTGCTGCACAAATGAACATTTTAACCCCTTTAAATGTTTATGACTCAATTTTTTCATCAACAACTTTTTTGCTGGCTTTTTCTGTTATTTTTATTTTTCTATTAGGGAAAAAATTGATAAATACAAGAACAGGACTTTTAGCCGCACTTATGTTTGTTTTTGCAGATTGGGTCATTGGATATAGTTTACCTATTCCAATGTCTCTTGGATTTGTTTTTTTTACAATAATTTTGTATTTGCTCATTATAAATATACCTAAACCCTTTATTAGGAGAATTGTTGCCTTTTTTTTATTTGTTATTTTAGTACTTACACATACAGTTGCCGGATTTGTGATGGTTGTTGTAGCAATATGTTTTTATGTATTTAAAAATGCAAATAAATATTTAAATAACATTTCTTCTATTAAATTTGCAATTTTTGTGAGCACAATAATAGCATTTAGCATAATGCTTTTAGGTTACTGGATGTATGCCTTTGAGTGTCCGACATGTAATTCCTTTCTTGATTATGGCATAAATGCTTTGTACATGGGAATAACGAAATACAGTATAGCTTCTGAAACTGAAGAACTTGCCACAGTTCAAGAAAAAGTGTCCACCTATGTTGCCTCAAATTATTTTGAATACATGCTTGATCATTTAGGTTATCTGATTTTTTTAGGAATCGGGATAATAGGAACATATATATGGATTAAAAGTAAAGACGAGTTCAAAGTTCCACTATGCATCACCATGGTTGTCCTTTTTGCTTTTATTTATGGATTCAACCTTGTTGGCATTACAGCAATTATGCCAACAAGATGGTTTATATTTGCCTATGTTATTCTTGCCATTGTTTCTGCTTATGGATTATTTAAATTAATAAATCTAATTAATAGAAGATTTGCATTAATGTTATTTTTAATTACAATTTTTTTAATGTCTTTTTTCATGATTGCATCAACAATTTCAAATAATGACAGTCCGTTATACCATAAAGAGCATGTAAATTTATGTGCGTATAAGCAATCACAATTAGAAGGCATATCCTCAATACATGAATTTTTTAACGGAACTTATGGACCAATAAGTTTTTATGGCAAAATAGATCCAGCGATATTATCGGTTGATTACAATTTCAGCAAAGATAAAGATAAAATGTATGTAATAAGGAAGGATGCGTTTATATATCCAAGATTGTGGACAACCGAGATTAAAAGAGCCGGGGCAGGTGCTACGCCATATATACTTAATGAAAAATTTAAAAAAAGAGTTGAATTAAATAGCAATGAAATTTATGATAACGGAGAGGTTTGGGGGTATGTGATTAAAGATTAAGGAAAAAGTGAGATAAAATGATTAAAGAAATAAAATGGAAAACATAAAGATTACAGATAAGATTACAGAAGAACAAATAAAGAGAATACAAAATATTCTTAAAAACACAGACAAGCAAAAAATAAATATCAAAGGTGCTATAGAATGGTTTGACAAAGTTTATATTAAACAGATATCAAAATTTATTGATATAAATGATAAAATATTATGTGACTGTGCATGTGGTTATGGGTGGTTTTCTTTTGCGTATCTTTTAAACAGAGAAAATAACAAGGCGATATGTATTGACTTAGACAAAAGGATTTTAGAAATTGCAAAATCTATTTCAGAGATTCTTGAAGTACGGGATAGGATAAAGTTTAAAATAGCAGATATAACTAAATTACCTTTAAACTCAAAGAGTGTAAATATATTTGCATCTATAGAAACCTTGGAACATGTTGGAGACAATCCAGAATTACAAATGAAATACTACTATGGGCAGGAAAAAGATAAAGTTATGATGATGTTTAAAATTCAGCGTGAGCTCCAATTAATGGCATTAGAAGAGATAAATCGTGTCACATCGGAAGCAGTAATTATTGCGACACCTAACAGATATTATTTCAAAGATCATCATGACACTGGCTTGAAATTTGTTCATTGGATGCCCAGATACATTGGAATACAATACTCCTTGAAATTTTCAAAAGAAGGATACTTTCATGCACCGCTTCATAGCAGATTTTTATCTCATAATGGAAGTTGAGAATACACTATCCGGTTTTAAGTTGGCTACGCCTTTTTTTTGTTTCAATGATGTCAAAGAGTATATGCAAATATTTCCAACATATTACCCATATGGTGTGGGTGGCGGAATTATGGATTCTGGAATTAATGGTATAAAGTTAAATTTACTGAGAATAATGTTTTTTATTTTAGGTAAAAACAGCAGATATTTTCTACCGGGAATATCGGGCATTTATATTAGTAGAGATACAAAAAATGAAAATAATTCAATGGATAGATAAATTTAATCCTCCGTTGGGTGGGGGCCCAACATCAGTATTGGCATTAATCAATGACATGCAGGATGTTAAATTTGAAGTAGTAGCAAATGCAGTGTATTGCCACCCTCTCATTGAAAAATATTCCGGAAGTGCGATCATCAGTAGTTTTTTGCCTTATGATATTACGGGCCACCTTAAATACAAAGGGATTTATAAAGCCCTTCTGCTACCCTATAAAACCCTATCAGAATATATAAGATTTAAAAACAAAAAAAAGTATTTGGAAAAAGCAGATTATGATATTCTGCATGTTAATGGGCCTGAAATAAATTATGGATTTACAACATTTGACAGATTGCTGCATAACCCTTTTTTTCAAAAAATAACAAATTTCAAATTTGTAAATAAACCAAAAATATTAACATTACATGGAACGCCATCATTGGAAACAAATAATCCCGCAGACTTTTACAATGAAAAAAGAATGATTGAAATGTTTGATAATATTATATGTGTTGAGGGATACATCTATGAATATGTCAAAAAATATGCGGAATCAAAAAATGCAAAAAATGTCTGGTTCATTCCAAATTTTGTTGATGCCAATAAGTTCAAATATACCCTGCCAACTTATAATGAAAAGCTAAAAGTTCTTTTTATCGGAAGGTTAGACCCGACGCGTGGATTGGATTTACTCTACGGCCTAATCAAAAATCTACCGGAATATATTGAATTACAAATAATTGGATCGGGCGCAAGTATTAAAATCAATGAACTTGACTCACTTATTGATAATAAAACAAACATAAAGTTTTATCCAAACATCCAGAATGAATTAATCCCAAAATATATTGAGAATGCAGATATTATCTTAAATCCCGTAAAGGTTGAGGGCATATCCCGGGGTAGTTTAGAATCATTGTCATGCGGACGTCCCGTAATCATGCTTGACAAGGGCAACAGGTATCCAACGATTCACGGTAAAACTGGTTATCTCATAAAAGAAGACATTAATGAACTGCTTTCTCTACCTGAATACATTAATGACAACAGAAGCGAATTAGAAAAGTTAGGAAGAAACGCCAGAAAAATTGTTGAAGAACAATTCAGCACTGATGTTATAATTCCAAAAATCAAAAAAATATATGAGAATTTATGTTATCAATAAATCTAATGAAAATGATGAAAAATAGAAAAATAAAATTATTGTTT
>Ga0210050_1004691_pt1 | contig 11232 bp, 5 predicted proteins | sample CryGey132114_all_FD_185463 | JGI IMG/M metagenome (GOLD analysis project Ga0210050, IMG submission 185463) | Groundwater microbial communities from aquifer - Crystal Geyser CG22_combo_CG10-13_8/21/14_all (SPAdes) (version 2) | ecosystem: Environmental > Aquatic > Deep subsurface > Groundwater ...
AAGCTGAATGTGAGATACTGAAAAATCTGTACCGCGATCATCTGCGTCTCTATAAAAACTTCTTTCAGCCCATCATTCCCCTAATTGCCAAAGAGAGAATTGGCGGGCGCGTCAAACGGATTTACGGGAAACCAAAAACCCCTTATCAGAGAATTATGGACGACCCAGCCATGGACGCGTCAGTCAAGCAACAGCTAACAGAAATTTACCAAAAATTAAATCCGGCCGAGCTGAAGCGCAATCTGAAACGGGCGCAGAATCTGCTTTATGAAGCCTATTGTAAAAAACAGAAACCGGCGGCTACGCCGCTGAAAAAGGTCGAAAACTTTAAAAAACTAACTCCTCGTTCAGCGACATTTTTAATTGCAGAACCGATGGCGGTTCAGCGATAATTCTTAATTGCTTGACACGGCGGCAGAAAAACAAAACCCCCTTAATCAGGCTGTCCAAAAACTCGAAAATTCGTCATCCCCGTGAAAACGGGGATCCAAAAATAATTTAATTTTAGCCAAATATTTTTTCTGGATTCCTTCCCCGCTTTCGCGAGGACTGAAGGCCGCAGGAATGACGGTATTTTTTGGACAGTCTGACAAAAATTAATTTTAATCTTGCCATTCGCTCTATTTTTTGCTAAAATTATAGTATAAAAATAAGCCCGGAATAGTGGCTTGGTTTTTATGTAAAAATAGCTAATATTAGAATAAAAAATAATTTAGATAGTTGAATAATTCAAAGTAGTTCAGCGTCTATCAGCGTATATTCAGCGTTGTCAAATTTTTATCGCTGAATTATGCTGAATAAACGCTGAAATTACATTAAAAATAATTGTTCAACACTTTTTTATGGTTAAAGAAAAACCTGCTAAAAAAACCACCACTGCTTTAAGCTATGGCGCTGAATCAATCACGGTACTAGAGGGCCTGGAGCCGGTGCGCAAAAGACCAAGTATGTACATTGGTTCAACTTCGGCTGCCGGGCTCCATCATTTAATCTGGGAAGTGGTTGACAATGGCATTGATGAGGCAATGGCTGGTTATGCCACGGAAATTAAAGTTATTCTCTTGGCCAATGGCATGGTAGAAGTGGCTGACAATGGCCGCGGTATTCCGGTTGGCATTCATAAAACAACCAAAGTTTCTGCCTTAGAAACTGTTTTGACTAAACTCCATGCCGGCGGCAAATTCGGCGGCGGCGGCTATAAAGTTTCCGGCGGACTCCATGGCGTCGGCGTTTCGGTGGTCAACGGTTTAAGCGAATATTTAAAAGCCGAGGTTTACCGCGAAGGCAAAATCTGGCAGCAAGAATACCAGCGAGGCAAACCTCTTAAAAAAGCTAAGCCAGTTGGCACTACCAGAAAGACCGGCACGGTCATTACTTTTAGGCCGGACGCGCAAATTTTTGAAGAATTAGAATTTAACTGGGGCAAAATTTTAGACCGCCTGCGCCAGCAAGCCTATTTAACCAAGGGTATTACCATTAAAGTCACTGACCGCCGCTCTGGCCATCGCAGTAAAGATTATGCCTTTTATTTTGAAGGCGGCATCAAGGCCTATATTAAATCTTTAAATCAAAATAATCCAGTTAAAAATGAAACTATTTTTTACATTGAAAAAGAAATTAATGATTCAAAAGTAGAAGTGGCTTTGCAATATAACGATGGTTTTAATGAAATCGTTTTGGCTTTTGCCAATAATATTATCAATTCTGAAGGCGGAGCTCATTTGATTGGTTTTCGCACTGCCTTGACCAGAACTTTGAATAGCTATGCCCGCAGCCAAAATCTACTTAAAGAAAAAGATGAAAATCTTACTGGTGAAGATGTCCGAGAGGGTTTAACCGCTATTATTAGCGTAAAATTAACCAATCCGCAATTTGAAGGCCAGACCAAAAGTAAATTAGGCAATGCTGAAATAAAAACTTATGTTGAACAAATTTTTGGTGAGAGTTTTAATATATTTTTAGAAGAACACCCCAAAGAAGCAGAAGCTATTATTGGCAAATGTCTGCTCTCGGCTCAAGCCAGAATTGCTGCTCGAACAGCCAGAGCGTCAATCTTAAGAAAAGGCGCTTTGGAGGGCATGACTTTGCCCGGTAAATTAGCTGACTGCTCCAGCCGCAAGCCAGAAGAAAGCGAACTTTATTTAGTTGAAGGAGATTCGGCCGGCGGTAGCGCCAAGCAAGGCCGCGACCGCCGCTTTCAGGCGATTTTGCCTTTGCGCGGTAAAATTTTAAATGTAGAACGAGCGCGGTTAGATAAAATGCTGGCTAATAACGAAATTAAAAATCTAGTCATTGCTTTAGGCACCAATATTGACGAGCAATTTGATTTGGAAAAACTGCGCTACCACCGGGTGATTATTATGACTGATGCTGATGTTGACGGCGCTCATATCAGAACTCTATTGTTAACCTTATTTTTCCGGCATTTTAATCCCCTGGTCCTAAACGGCAACCTTTATATTGCCCAGCCGCCGCTTTATCAAATCAAAAAAGGCGCAACTGTTAAATACGCTTATTCTGATTTGGAAAAAGAAAAAATTGTCAAAGAACTTGCTGGCAGTGCTAGTGAAATTACGGCAACAGAAATAGAAGAAGGGGCAGGAGATGCTTCGGCGAGCGAGGAAACGCCAGAAGAAGAAACAACCAATAGTAGGGACAGATTGCAATCTGCCCCTACTAAAACGCCGGCCCGTTTAACAATTCAGCGCTACAAAGGCCTGGGAGAAATGAACCCCCAGCAGCTGTGGGAAACCACTATGGAACCAGCTAAACGAGTGATGAAACAAATCACGGTTGAAGATGCGGCGCGCGCTAATGAGACTTTTGAGATGCTAATGGGCGGGGATGTTGCCCCGCGCAAGCATTTTATTCAGACACATGCTAAAAAAGTGGAAAATTTGGATATCTAAATACGAATTTACGCAAATATGCATAAGACCTCTTTATATATAAATTGAAATTTATAGAAATTTATAGAAATTTATTGATAATCTGAATAATTTCCATAAATTTCGCGACTGGAGCGAAGCGTAAGGAGCAAATTTCTATTAATTTCTATTAACATCTGATATTTGCTCGCTTCGCTCGCGAAATTTGAAAAAATTATCACAAAAGCTTATTTTGCAAAAGGTCTCATATTTGATTATTTTCTCTCTTTTATCTTCTCTTTTACTTCTTCAATAAACTCCTGTTTGCCAATTTCTCTAGTTTGCTTCTCTCCCCTATCTCTAACACTTAACTTGTCAGAAGATACTTCTTTGTCGCCAATAACCAGCATATAAGGAACTTTTTCGTTAATCGCTCTTCTAATTTTACTGCCTACGGTTTCGTTGGAATCGTCTATTTCAACCCTGATATTTTGCGCCTTAAATTGTTCGGCTAATTGGTGACAGTATTTAACATAATCAGCGCCGACAGAAATTATTTTTGCCTGAACCGGCGCCAGCCAAACCGGAAAAGCGCCGGCATAATGTTCAATTAATACCCCGATGAACCTTTCAAACGAACCAAACAATGCGCGATGCAACATGTAGGGCCGCTTTTCTTTGCCGTCTTGGCCAATATAAGTCATATTAAATTTTTCTGGCAGATTAAAATCATACTGCAGAGTTGAACATTGCCATTCGCGGTCAAGGCAATCTTTTATTTTAAAATCTAATTTAGGGCCATAGAACACTGCCCCGCCTACGTCTTTTATGATGTCCAGTTTTTTTTCTTTCGCCACCTTTTCCAATACAGCTTCGGTAAAATCCCAGCCTTCATTATTGCCAGCGTATTTATCCGATTCTGAATCCCTCATGGAAAGATACACTTTATAATCATTAAAACCGAATGATTTAAAAATATAAATAATAAAATCTAAAACTTTTTTTAGTTCTTCTTCGGCTTGTTCTTTGGTGCAGATAATATGGGCATCGTCTTGAGTAAAACCGCGCACCCTGGTTAGTCCCGATAATTCACCAGATTTTTCATAGCGATAAACTGTGCCACATTCTGCCCATCTTATGGGTAATTCGCGATAACTTCTATGCTTTGAATTATAAAGTATAACGTGAAAAGGACAATTCATCGGTTTAATTAAATATTCTTCCTTGGTCTTGGGCTTAACGCCTTTCTGCGCCTCGGCTAAACTTTGGCCCACTTCTAGCGGCGGGTACATACTATCATGATAAAATCCCCAATGCCCGGAAGTTTCCCATAATTTTCTGCTGCCAATATGGGGTGTTCTGACTAATTCATAGCCGTTTTTTAAGTGCTCTGAATGCCAAAAATCTTCCATAGTTTTCCAGAGCATGGCTCCCTTGGGATACCACATCACTAAGCCCATTCCTACGACCGGATCTATTAAAAATAATTCAAGATCTTTGCCTAACTTACGATGGTCTCTTTTTTCCGCCTCTTTTATTAATTTCAAATGTTCATCTAATTCTTGCTTGGTGCTAAAAGCTACACCATAGATGCGGGTTAGCATTTTGTTTTTTTCATCACCGCGCCAATAAGCGCCGGTTAATTTAGTTAATTTAAAACTGTCCGGCTTAATCTGGCCGCTTGACGCCAAATGCGGTCCGCGACATAAATCAATAAAATCCCCCAGATGATAATAGCTCACTTTAGTTTCGCCGGTCTTTTTTAAGTCTTTAATCAACTCTTCTTTATAAACTTGTTTATTTTTCTTTTCTTGCGCTAAAGCTTTGGCAAGCGGTAGTTCTGACTTAATAAATTTTAAATCTTGCTTAATTATTTTTCTCATCTCTTCTTCTATCTTAACTAAATCCTCCTCGCTAATTCGCGTTGGCGTAGTTTCGCATTTATCAGTTTTATCTTTTTTGAGCCGTCTAAGAGCTGGCGCATTATCAAAATCAAAATCATAATAAAAGCCATTTTCAATCGCCGGACCAATGGCTAATTTAGCATTAGGCCACAATTTTAATACCGCGGCCGCTAATATATGAGATAAGCTGTGCCGCTTAATTTCTAAATCATTATTTTGTTTAGTCATATTTTTTCCTCTATCATTACGGGCTTGATTTAAATCTATCAGACTGTCCAAAAACTCTGTTTTGTCATTTCGACCCCGATCCGCCAGCTGGCGGAGAGGGGGAGAAATCTTTAATACTTGGCTAAGAGCGACTAACATCTATTAAAGATCTTTCGGCCTTCGGCCTCAAGATGACAATTTTCGGACGGTCTATAAGGGGGTTAAAAAATTTAACCTCCCCTACCCCTCCTTTAGAAGGAGGGCTTTACACCCCTCAATGACAATTACATCTTCATTTTAAAACCCCATCACAAAAATTTGCTAGAGAGTTGAATCCAACTTTCAAAAACAAATTTTTGGGACGGAGTTTATATTCCCGCGGTTCCACCCAATTTCCTCCGCAATTGCGGAGACACTCTTTGAGTAAGACTTAGCCCCGAATATTCGGGGTACCGTTTTACCGGCACTGTGTCTGGTAAACACAGCAGTTGCCTTAATATTTATTTCTTATTCAAAAATTTTTTAAAAAAATTATATGGCGACTTAATGCATTTCTCACAAAAAACATAAGACATATATAAATCACCTCCCAATTTACGGCAAGGATCGGATAAATTAATATTAAATTTATCCATCTTAATAGTTTTACCGCATTTATCGCATTTATATATAGTCGCCATAAACTTAATTTTATTCTTTTTTAATTTCTACTTTAATTCTATCAATTAAATTAGGAACTTTTTGGATGAATGAGGGGTAAAATTTAATTTCATAGCCAGCTATTTCCGGAATATTAGATAAGTATTGATTTAATTGCTCGCTGGTCAAGCCAAGTAATTTATTCCTATCAATAACTTCTGCATCCTCTCGTAAAGCCATCTTGCCGGTAAAGGCGGCCTTGATAGTGGCTATGCCTTGACTCAAGCCATAACTACTTAAACTATAAGTGATATTTTTCTTGCCAAATTCAATTAATTCTTTATCATCCGGCATAACCGAAGTTAGCTTCTCTTTGGCAAATTGATAAATTTTCTCGTCAGCAAAAGCCACCGCTGTCACCATCATCTTCAAGCTCAAGGTAAATTGCTCTTTTTCTTCACCGATTTTACTGTCAAGTTCTTGCGTAATAGAATTATTATCTATTTCATAAATCACCTGGTCATAATCTTTAAAAGCGCTGTTGATTTGCTCTTTGGCTTTAGCCACTAAACCTTCTTTTAAATCCTTTGTCGCCTTATCAATATCGCTTTGCTCTATTCTCATTTTAACTTTTTCAGAATATTTCATAGCCTCCTGGCTCTGGCCATAAATTTGCTCCTGCAACCCTGCCCATAACCCGGGAATGGTAAATTTAGTTGGTCTGATAGCCATTTCTTGGCTAGGTTGGTCAGCATAAACATCAACTTCAACCTGGCCGCCAGCCGGCACATTAATTGTCCCTTTAATTCTGAATAACTTGCCCTCCGGACTAAGCAATCTGGTAGTAGCGACCAAAGGTTGATTTTTACTATAATTATTAATAATAGTTACTTTACCAGTAACTTCCTGGCCCAATACCTCTTTACCGGTTGTGTTATATGTTTTTGACTCAAAGACTTCAACTTGTTTGACAGTGCCAAGAATAACATTATTGCTGATAGCAGTATTTTTAGTTTGGTCATAGACATCCAGCGTCAAGCTGCTGGTAATATTCTCCTGATTAGGAATTAAAGTAATTGATACTTTAACTAAAGAAAAATAAAATATTACTGCTACTAACAAAACCGTTAAAACAATAAAGCTAACTGCAATCTTGCGATAAATATTTAGCGGCTGGCTCTTTTTATTGCCGCTGGATTTAGTTGAAGCCGAAAAATTGCCCTTGGGGGCAAGGGGGCGAAAATTAATTCCACCGCCTAAAGCGTTGTCCGAGCTATTTTTCGCTTTGGCCGTCAGCTTTTTACTCCTTGATTTTTTTACTGGAATTTTTATTAATTGGCTGCTGTCTACCATATTGTTTAAATTTATTATAAATTAAAAATAACACTTATTAATAAATTTACCTTTGAAGCGCGACACTTTTGCTCCTCTCCTTACTAAGGAAAGGCCGGGTGAGATTTGGTTTTTAACAACAAACGCTTTATTCACTAAACCTCCCCTTAATCAGACTGTTCAAAAACTCGAAAATTCGTCATCCCCGTGAAAACGGGGATCCAGAAATAATTTAATTTTAGCCAAATATTTTTTCTGGATTCCTTCCCCGCTTTCGCGAGGACTGAAGGCCGCAGGAATGACGGTACTTTTTGGACAGTCTGAAATAATCAGTTAAATCAGGAAAAGGTGTTGCGCTTGAGAGGTAAATGTAGGATTTTCTTAATAACTATACTCTAACAACTTTTAGATATTTTGTCTATGATTATGTTTACCCCGTTAAAGAACGAAAATTTCTAACGGGATAAACGGGGCTTATTTAATAAATCCTCAATTGATTTAACTAGCAATTCATCATATTTAACAGAAAATCCTGTTTCAATCAGGCTCGTAGAATCAGTTGATCTAATTTTAAAATAAACTTTTTTGTCACCTTTACTTTTTAATAATAAATCTCTTAGCTGGCCTAAAACAGCCTGATTTAATTGCTTGTCTAAAAGCAAATAAAGATTGGCGCCTTCAAGTTGTAAATAATTTGATTTTAAATTATTTTCCCGAACTGCTTGACCAAGCGGCGCAACCACCTTGGGCGCTAAAAAATTTTTACCATTACTGGAGCCATTTAAATTTCTAGTAAACTTATTAATAACTTCACCGGCAGTATCAGTGGTTAATTCAGCCGCCCGGTTGCATAACAGCTTAATCTCCCGCTCTTTATCTGATAACTTGCCCTGGCAAATTATAGCCTTGCCATCCTGCCAGATATTAGCAGTTTCTTTAAGCAAGCTGGGAAAAACCAATATCTCGGTTGAGCCGGATAAATCCTCTAGTTTGACAAAGAGCATTGATTCATTAGTGCGAGTAATAACTTTCTGAATTTTGGTAATAATGCCGGCAATAAAAACCTGGTAATCTGCCAGGTGTTCAGTTAAACGTGCTATAGGTAAAATTAAATTATTTAAATATCTCTTGTAGTCCAAAAAGGGATGTTCCGTAATATAAAGGCCGAGGAGTTCCTTTTCCCAAGCCAATTTTTCCTGCTGTTTAGCTGGCAACGCGCTGTCTAATTTTACTTTGCTGTTAAGATTGAGACTGGGCAGTTCGCCAAATAAACTGGCTTGACCATTACTCCTAGACTTGCTGGTTTCCCGATTAAATTCCAAGAGATTCTCAATATTGCTTAACAGCTGGCCGCGCTCGCCAAATTGATCTAAGCCGCCTGATTTAATTAAACTTTCCAAAGATTTTTTATTCAAATCTTTATCACAAATCCTTTCCAAAAAATCTGATATATCTTTATAAGGGCCGTTCTTTTTCCTCTCGGCAATTATTACCTCGGCAATATGGTCGCCAATATTCTTTACTGCCTTGAGGCCGAAACGAATAATCTTCGGCACTTCTCCGTCTTTAACTGCTTTGTTTCTGGCTGTGCCTGATGTCACTGCGGTAAAGGAGGCAAACGACTGATTAAGGTTTGGCGGCAAAACTTCAATGCCCATATGCCGGCATTCTTCAATTTCAATGGCCACACGGTCTATATTCTGCTGGTCAGCAGTGAGTAAGGCGGCCATAAATTCTGTTGGCCAATGGGATTTAAGGTAAGCTGTCTGATAACCAATCATAGCATAACAGGCAGCATGACTTCGATTAAAACCATAGCCGGCAAACGGCTCAATAAAAGAAAAAATTCTTTCCGCCAACTGGCTCGGGATGCTGTTTTTAACGCAACCATCAACAAACTTTTCTTTCTGCTCGGCCAATAAATGGGAAATTTTCTTGCCCACCGCTTTGCGCAAAACATCGGCCTCGGCCATGGTAAAACCGGCTAAATCGCGGGCAATCTGCATCACTTGCTCTTGGTAAATTGCCACCCCGTAAGTTTTAGCCAGAATCGGTTCCAACTTGGCATGCAAATAAACCGGTTTCTTTTTGCCGTGCTTGCCGGCAATGTAATTATTGATCCAATCCATTGGCCCGGGCCGATACAACGCTACCATAGCGATGATATCCTCAAATTCGGTTGGCTTTAATTCCTTAAGATAACGCTTCATGCCGCTTGATTCAAATTGAAAAACGCCAGTGGTCTCGCCTTCCTGAAATAATTCATAAGTTAAGCTATCAGCTAGAGGAATTTTGTCAATATTAATCTCCAAACCGCGGGTATTTTTAATAATTCTTATAGCTGACTCAATAATAGTCAGATTTTTTAATCCCAGAAAATCCATTTTGAGCAGGCCAAGATCTTCTACTGGATGAAGTGAATATTGGGAAACAATCGTCCGGTCAGAAGAGGAAGCGTATTGCAAGGGCACATATTCTGTTAAAGGTTCTTTGGTAATAATAACCCCGCAAGCATGAGTGGAAGCATGCCGCGCCACGCCTTCTAGACGCCTGGCATAGTCTATAATTTTGCGCGCGGCATCTTCGTTATGGTAAATTTCCTTAAACTTGCTGATAGCTTCAAGCGCCTGGTCAATTTTGGAAAACAGGGGAATCATCTTAGCTAATTTGTCGCAGTAATCATAGGGGTAGTTTAATACTCGGCCGACATCTCTGACCGCTGCCCGGGCCGCCATGGTGCCAAAAGTTATAATTTGCGCTACATGATCTTTGCCATATTTTTCTTCAACATAACGAATAACCTCGTCGCGCCTGGCGTCGGCAAAATCCATATCAATATCAGGCATGGAAATACGGTCAGGATTAAGAAAACGCTCAAACAATAAATCATATTTTAAAGGATCAATATTAGTCACATTAATTAAATAAGAAACTAAGGAACCAGCCGCACTGCCCCGCCCTGGGCCAACCACAATTTTATTTTTCTTTGCCCAATTGACAAAATCAGCCACAATTAAAAAATACGACGACCAGCCCATTTTCTTGATAACCGTTAATTCATAATCAAGCCGCTGTCTCACTGTTTCGTCTATCTGCTCATAATTTTTCGTATATCGGTCGACTAAACCATTTTTGCTCCACTCCTCTAAATAACTATCACAGTCATAACCGGCAGGAACTGAAAAATAAGGCAATTGTATTTCACCCAGCTTGATCTCCAAATTGCAAGCCGCGGCAATTTTAACTGTATTGGCAATTGCTTCCGGCATATCTTTAAAAGCTTCAATCATTTCTCGGCTACTGCGGAAAGAAAAATTTTCGCCCAACATAATCATGCGATCGCGATCTTCTTTTTTTTTCTTAGTCTGCAGGCACAATAAAACATCCTGCGGCTCGTCATCCTCTTTTCCCAAATAATGAATATCATTAGTGGCCACAACTGGAATCTTCAATTTCTGGCTGAAAACCAATAATTGTTGGTTAACTTTAATCTGCTCTGCGTAATTGGGGTGATATTGCAATTCTAAGTAAAAATTATCTGCGCCAAAAAGCTCTTGGTACTCTAATAATCTCTTCTCGCATTTTTCCAATTTATCAGCCAAGATCAAACGAGGAATTTCACCAGCTAAACAGGCGGTTAAGGCGATTAAACCGTCTTTATGCCTGCTTAAAACTTCCCAATCTATTCTTGGTTTGTAATAAAAACCTTCCAGGTGAGCAATAGTAGTAAGCTTGATTAAATTTTTATATCCAGCTAGGTCTTTGGCTAATAAAACTAGGTGATAATTTCTTTCCTCTGCTTTGCTGTTTTTATCCAATCGTGAACCTGGCGCCAAATACACTTCAACGCCAATAATCGGCTTAATGCCGGCTTTCTTGCATTTTTGGTAAAACTCAATCACGCCATACATTACGCCATGGTCAGTGATAGCCAAACTATCAGCGTCGTTTTCTTTAGCCGCCCTGATTAAATCATCAATTTTGGTTAAACCGTCCAACAGCGAATAGTGCGAATGAGTATGAAGGTGAACAAATTTCATAAATACAAATTAATATACGAATAAAAACGAATTTAACGAATTATATTTATCCTTCTCCTTGCCATTATTATAATATATCATTTTACCAAAAAATAGCAAACAAAAAACAGGCCCAAAGCTGTTCTAATCCCCCTTCAGACTGTCCTTTTTCCCTCCGCCAGAGTCTCCTGAAAGGGACTCTGGCGCCCTTCTTAAATATTTTCACGGGGATGACGAATTTTCGAGTTTTTGGACGGTCTCTTG
>Ga0210050_1004693_pt1 | contig 11226 bp, 11 predicted proteins | sample CryGey132114_all_FD_185463 | JGI IMG/M metagenome (GOLD analysis project Ga0210050, IMG submission 185463) | Groundwater microbial communities from aquifer - Crystal Geyser CG22_combo_CG10-13_8/21/14_all (SPAdes) (version 2) | ecosystem: Environmental > Aquatic > Deep subsurface > Groundwater ...
TTAATTACAACCAATATTTTTGGCACAAAAACCACCAACAAAATAAAAACAAAAACGACAAAAGATATAGAAAAACTTAACATATTTATTTACTCTCATTCTAATGATGAGAAATGCTTTCGTCAAGCCTGATTTTTTCTTTACCTTGAAAAAAAATCTTTCATTACTTTAATAAACATTTTATTTTCTTGACTTGTTCCGATGGTGACTCGAAACCAGCCCTCGCTTCCATATTTGGGTTTATTGCCCCTCAAGATCAGACCTTTTTTCTGGGCATATTTAAGAACATCTTCGCCGGTTTTTCCGGTGGCCCCTGCATCAAATAGGACGTAATTGGCTCGGGTTGGAAAAACAACTATTCCGGGAATTTTACTCATTTCTTTTTCAATAAAAGCCACTTGACCATTGTTAAACTTGACTCGTTTTTCCAATCCTTTACGATCTTCAAGAGCGGTCAGTGCCGCCCACATGGGAATCGTTCCCACATTCCATGGCAAAAGAGATGCGGCAATTTTCATTGCCACTTCCCGGTCGGCCAGTAAATAACCAAACCGAAGTCCTGCCAGTCCATAAGCTTTTGACATGGTTCTGGTAATAATGACATTTTTAAATCTTTTAGTAAGTTTGGCTAAGGATTTTTTTAAACCGTCGTATTCAATATAAGCTTCATCAATAACAAATGGGATTCCAAGCTCGGCAATTCGGATAAATTCTTTCTCATCCATAAAATTACCGGTAGGATTATTTGGATTGGCAATAACGATCACTTTTGTTTTATCCGTAATTGCTTTAATAATCCCTTCAGGATCATAGATCATTTTTTTATCTTTGTATTCCATCGGAACGGAAATAATTTTTCCTCCAAATAGTTCACATCGCAGTTTATAGATTCCAAAGCAAGGAGTTTGTTGGATTACCTCATCTCCGGGACGCAAGAAAGCCCGATAGATCATATCAAAAATTTCGCTGGACCCATTACCAAGTACGACATTTTCCGGTCCTGCCAAGCCATTCATCTTGGCGATTTTTCCCCGGATAATTAAACCTTGATCAGGATAACGATTGGCCATCTTACTATATTTTGCAATAGTTTTTAAAACCTTTAATGAAGGAGGAATCGGATTTTCATTGGACATCATCCGATGTAGGGATGGTTTTTTCCAAGCCAGTTCAATGTGGTTTGAAACGTACATTTTTAATGGTTTGATCCAAGGCACATAGTACTGATCAACAGTTTTTTTCATATTTATTTTCCTTTAATTTTTAATTTTGACATTCTCTCTCCTACATAATTCTCAAGACCTGCCGAGGCTTGGGAAAACAGTTCGGCTGTAGATACTGTTGCAGGAAAAGTATTGAACTGGTCTACTTCCATACCGTTTTCATCCCATGCCTGTTGGATATATGGGATCTTGCTCATCTTGAATAAGACTTCTTCCGGAACGTCATCCAACAAAATTTCTTCTTTGAAGGTCAGATCTTCACAGCGTTTAAAAAGCGGCTCAAGAACGTAAGGAGGCATCGTGTAAACGATGTTTCCTGCAATTTTTTCCACGTCCCAGAAATGATATTTACCGTTAACCATTGGTCCGTCGCGCATTGAGCAAGCCAACATTTTACTGGGCATGGCGTTTTCTTCAAGTAATTGGTAGGCTTTTCGGAAAACATAGATACCTAGCCAATGTTTATCACTCCAGCTTAATTTAATTCCACGTCTTTCCGCTTGTTGATCTAGAACCGGATGTTCGGTCAGTCGGCCGATCATCATTGTAATAACGGCTCGCCATTTGCTCATATCAACCTTATTTTTTAATCCCAGTTCCATTCCCTCTTTAGCGGCTTTGGCAACTGCCCAAATTTGCGGAAGGCTAAAACAGGTAGTTACGTTGGTTGGAATTCCAAGGGATGAAAGTACTTTTACCACTTCTACTCCCTCTGTACTTGCTGGAACTTTAATCATCACGTTTGGGGCAATCGCTCTAATTTCTTTAGCCATTTTAATCATCTTTTCCGTTTCGGTGATCAGGCGCGGATCAAGTTGTCCAGAGATATATCCATATCTTCCATCAGTCGCTTTCCAAATCGGCAACATCATTTCAGCTCCCCTGCGAATTACTTCTTTATAAGTCAACATAAAATATTCATAACGACTTAAACCTTTATTTGCTCGAATCATATTGTCTACCCATTTATTCCAGAAAGGCAAGTCGCTGTTAACGGCAACAAGTGATAAAGGAGGATTGGTTGTACAACCGCGGATCAGGCTTTTTGCCGGATCGGAAATATTGTAAATCCTATTAAGTTGTTCTTTTAAAGCAGTTCTTTTGTTTGCAGGTGTGGCATCAAGCATTTTTTTTAACCAAGGCTTAAAAACGAGAGGAGAGGAATCCCACCAGATTTCCATTTCCGGATGAACTTTTGTCAGTCTGTCAAGGGCGCTCTGTATCATAGGTATTGACTTCAACGAAAGTAATTATAATAATACCTATTGGAATAATGCAACTGAATCTTCTGATGGAGATAATTATTTTTTTACTGCAATACTCCTAGCCCAATAAATCCAACAAGAATTAAATCTCTTTTAGGGTAATATTCCCCGACTGCTTGGCTGCGGGGTAGTTCATTGTTTAAAGTAGCGGGAAAATAAGACGGTTCCCCCATCTAAGTGATTATATTTCGCTAATGATTTCGAAACCTTTGAAGCTTCCTGTTATTGCTAGACCATATATCTTATTTTTGGCTATTTTTTTCTCACGGATTTTTTTAGCTGTTTCATTTATAGTTGCTCCTGATCCGATTGCATCATCAATAATAAGAATATTATTATAACTTCGAGCATCATTCACCATGATTGTTTGTTTTGCATTTTCTATTCTATCTTCAATCTTACTTAGCGTCTTTTGAGGTACAATCAAATCTGTTTTAATTTTTTGTAAATTAATAATCGGCAGATGAATATTCAGATTCTTTTCTATTTCCGCCATCAGTTGTATTTCTCTTTTGACCGTAGGTGGTACAAAACTCACAGCATTAATATTATATTTGATCAAAATCTTACTAATTTCTTTTTGAATACTTTCACAAATTTCTTTTATTAAAGTTTTATTTTGACTCTGCTTAGCATAAAGAAGCATCCATCCCAATTTGGTTTTTCCAAACCGTTCAATACTGTAAAAATCAAGATAAAATATCTTATCTACGTAAACCTTATCAAAACTATGTCTGAGCTTATAAGTTCCGTCAATCAAACCCTCTTTTTTATACTTTGCATATTTTTGAAAGGTTTTTTCATATTCTATGATCGTTTTTGGTAAAGGCAGATTATTTTTATCACACCAATACTTAAATCCATTCATCCCAGTTAGTTTTCCCCCCGTTGGAGTAATTATCAGGTAATTTTTCTCAACAATATGAGATTCTTGTTGGCTTTCTAAAGATTTTATTTCTGAAACTATTTGATCTTTAATAAAATAATATACAACCGGCGGTTTTCCTATTTTACCTATTTTTCCTTCTTCGAGTAGTTTTGGTAAATGTTTAAATAAAGCCTGTCTAGAAATACTTAGATATTCAGCCAGTTGTTTTGACGTAACTTGCTTGTGAACAATTAGATATTCTTGAATTTTTTGAGCCGTATCTGTGGTCATATGAAGATATTGTATCAAGTTGACAGTTGACTGTCAACTGTCAACTATCAACAACTTCTTTTGGTGATTGTCATAGTTTCCAGCATCGTTTTTGTTTCTTTATTCAAAGCCGCGGGGAAATAAATTTGATTTCTGCTCCCCGTAGCTGAAGCAGTTCAAACTTTAATTAATTAAGTTACTAATAGAATATCTTCTTCTACAGTCGGTGGTTCCCAATATTTTAAATATTTATCAAACATTTCTTCATTTATTTCAAAAGAATCTACGGTCGGATATTTACTTCGGTTAATAACCCTTTCTTTCATTTTCTCTACAGAGGTTTTGACATAATAAAAAATTGGCTTTGCTCCTACTTGTAGTATTTTCTTCTTTATATCGTCTCTTTGGGATTTAACCCAAAAACCTTCATCTATTATCACATCTTTTCCAGATTTTAGGATCTTGAAAGCAATATCTGTTGCCAGTTCAGTTATATTTTTGTCAAATACTTCAAAGTTCTTATCCGATGTTATTTTATTTCCGAAAATTTTTATTATCCATTCATCTTTAGTTATTCGTATTGCTTTTGTTTCTTTTTCCAGTTTGCGGGCATATGTAGTTTTACCTGCTCCTATAAATCCGCATATAACATAAGCGATAGGCTGTTTATTATTCATGAAATTATTATAACAAACGGAGAATATCAATATTTACATTGCTATGAAGCTTCAAAAATACATGGCTAGAGCATCATAACTCTAATATAACCACTCATTTGCAGGGATTTCTTTACTCTTCCGTAACTTTAGTGAAGGAGGGTCCGGCTTTATAGACTTGTAGCTCAAATCAGAGAGGAAATAGAAAACATCAAATAACTAATAACTCAGTTATTTCAATTTATTTTCTCTATCTTCAATTTTCTTACCTTTTTTTGTTAAATGTATCTGACCGATCAAACTTCTATTTATCCGGATTTAACAAAACCAGGCCCTCACCTTCTTAATCACTCTTGCTCTCCAAACTGTTGGATTTATATTTATCACGGACATACTCTGTTTTTTGCCTTAAGAAAAATAAAGCCTGGCGAAGAACTGACGATCTCCTATTTACTTAGTCCAAAAGACAAAACTTGTGATCCTTGTACTCATGATTGTAAATGTGGCAGTAAATCCTGTACTGGAACAATGCATTTGTCAAAAGGTAAATACAGACAATGGCAAAAATTTCAAAATAAAGAAAAGCAAAAAACTAAAATGGTTAAATTTATTTCTGGGAAGAACTTACCAAAACTTTCTTCTTATCCAAAAACAATCCCCTATAATCCGATTTATACAATTATTTTAAAGCAGACAAAAAACCATTAACAATTGTGAGTACAATTGCCGCGAGCAATGCCGTACCAAATCCTTCAATTTTGAAACCTGGAACAATATTACTTGTTATTAAAAGTAATATGGCGTTAATTACAAATGTAAATAAACCCAATGTCATAATGTTGATTGGGAGGGTCAGAATAATCAGAATTGGCTTAATAATGATCGTTAATATCCCCCAAACAACGGCAATAACCAATAATGTCTGCCACCCGCTTATTATCATTCCGGGAATTAAGTAGGAAGTAATATAAAAGGCAAGAGCGTTAATTAATAGTTGCATTATCATTTATATAATTATAACAATTTAAAACTATAAATCAGCTTCAAATCTTAAATTCAAATACTCAATCATCATCCTAGTTCCACTTATAATCGGTAGAAATGCCGCAAGTTGTTTTATCACGGTATTTTTCCATTGATCCGGATCTCCGAGGACCTTAGCCATTAAATCAAGATTCATGTATAGTGATTGGGCGGCCTTTTCGTCATTTGTTCCTGTAATTTCAAAAAATGGCGATGAAGTTTTATATTTATTATCCATAAAAAAAACATCTGCAACTCCGCCATCCCTTGTCGAGCATAGAAGAAGCCAATTGGCAATTGCTTTTTCCCATGATGTCCCACATGCTTCCCAACCTGGAATTGGTGTATTAAGAATAATATCTGCCCCTCCAAAATATCTGGCTAATTGCCAGTTGTAATTAACTACAAAATGAACTCTTTTTTTCAAGATTTTATTTTCGTCAACAACATGAAGAATATGTTGAAGTAGCAGTTTTATGTCATCGTCTTTCTGATGAGCTTTCCCCGATAAAATAATATGCATGTGATTTTTTTCTAAAATCCCCGCTAAAAGACTAGGATTAGAGAAAAGAAGTTCCGGGCGTTTATATGAAGTAAAACGTCTTGTCCATAAAATAATCTTTGCATCTTCAGGGATCACTACGGGTTCTCCATATTGATCTTGGCGTTCTGATAATAAATAATTACAAAGGTCTTCTTTAGCATGCTGTTTAATTTCTTGCATATGTGTAGTTTTCAGAAGATTTAATTTATTTTTATAATCTGAAGGAAGGAGATCAATGATTGGATCTCCTATTCCAAGCTGTCGATATTTATTTAGTAACTCAGGATAGATCCACCTATTGGAAATTCCGTTAGTAATAGATTTAAATGATATTCCATAGGAATCCTTAGCCTTAATGGCATGGAGTTTACTAACTGCATTACTGTGACCTGCAATCTTTAAAGCCAAACTACTTAGTTTAATTATTCCACCTTCTTTTTTAACCATATCAGCAAGCCATAATCTAAACTTAGTATTTCTTATATTGTTAAAAACATATCTGTCCATTTGGGCCATCGTCCAAATTGGTTCTGCCGCTGGTGAAAGAGTATGGTTAGTAAAAATTGTATAACTTCGGACTTTTATTAAAGCCTTGTCCATGCTCATTCCATTTTCCAGAAGTATATCTAACCAAGCAATACCAGCAAAAACTGTTGCCGATTCATTCAGATGGAGTATTGAAATATCAATCCCAAGCTTAAAAAGAGCCTTTACGCCAATAAACCCGAGCACGGTTGATTGATATAATCGATGTTCCGATTGTATGTGCCCTTCATAAAGAGCCCTCATTCCTGGCTCATAAAGCATGAGAAGAAGATTGCCATTCACTTTTTTACTATAAACATTTATTTTAATTTTCTTTCCGTTACTTATTAGGAAAGGAAGATTTATTGAAACTTTTCTAAAGTTATAGAATTCAGGTTTGGGGGCCTTAAAAAATTTTTCTTTTTGTAAAAAATTTTTGTCCATTTCCTGCTTCCATTTATATTCATAATAAAGACCTATTCCTACAAATGGAATTCCAAGCTTTCCAGAGAGAAGAACCCAATCCCCGGCTAAATATCCTAATCCGCCTGCCGCACTTAGATCAGAGACTCCAAACTCATTCGAAAAACAAACCCACGGGGCTTTTTTTGTAACTTTTGAAGAAAAATCAGATTTTCCCAGAGTATGACAGAGTTTTTTAAAACGTGAATGGTACAGGGGTTGAATCTCTATTTTGTTTAATGGTTTATTTATAGAAGAATACTACCATAAAATAAACCTCTATACGGTTTGGATACTATCTTATAAGAAAGGAAGGGTAAATTTATTCAAATAATTATCCTGAGTTTCCCAATTAGTGCGGTTTATTAAAAATCATTTTTACTGACACTGTGTCAAGACTTGTGAACTCTTAAGTTTTAAGTTATTTTATATATAATGATAAGTGAAATTTGTTTTTAGTATTTCCGGTATTTTTAATATGTTCTGTCTACAGAAAATATTGTCAAAATTCAAGCTGGATTTGAGAGAGAGAGAGAGAGTAAATCTCCCTCGTGGATTTTTTGTCGACTATTTTTTGCCGTCACAATCATAGTAGGAAGTTTTCTTTTCTTGCTGCCTATTTCTTCAAAACCAGTTAAAGCCACTCAAACTATTCTACAGGTGGAAATTCCCCCGCAGGTAATTGTCAATACAGAAGGACAAACAATACAAACTGTTTTTAGTAATCTGGGAAGATTGCCAACAGCAGAAAAAATCAGTTGGAAAGAACAAGGTCAAATAGTTGTCCCTAATGATAAGTTAATTCAAAAATTTTGGCTGCTTTCAGCTACGCTTGATTGGGAAAAGGCGGGAGTTATTTATAAAAACCAAACCATTTGGGAAAAAATCAGCTCGTTATTACTATGATCCAAGAACAGAATTGGTACAAAAATTATCACCGTTGGACTTATCATCGTCATTTTCATTGGGCGATTGTTTTTTTATTGGTTATGGTAATTGGAGGTTTCACTCTTGTTTATAAATTACAGGGTGAGATCGAGCAAGGCCAAGGGAACGTTTTGGGAACAACGACGCTCTATGCAACGGTAAACGCCGGTAGCCTGTCTTTATCTACTTCTAGTACCGCCACTCTTTCGGCCACTACGGTATCGGAGTCGGCCGGAAGTGCTACCGGAAGTACGGGAACAATTACCGCTACAGATAATCGTGGATCAGGTGCAGGATGGAGCGTGACCAGCACTTCAACCGATTTTTCCTGTTGCTCCGGTACCCACACTATTGCGGTTACTAATCTTGCGATCAATCCCAACAATAGCACTCTTGCCGGTGTCAATGGAGCTTCAACAACAGGAGTTACCGCCGGTTCATCACATACCTTTACAAGTACTATCGATTCAGCCACTGTTGTTTCGGCTTCTGCAGATAAGGGCATGGGGCAATATACCGTTAATCCAGCAGTAACATTAACTATTCCTGTAGGAGTTTATGCCGGCACATATACAGCGACGGCAACCATTACGGTATCATAAACCTATGAAAACCGCTCAAAAAATTATATTATTTTTTTCAATCTTCATTTTTTTCTTCTTTCTGCCTTTTTCTGTCTTTGCCATAGAAACTGGCACAATGGGAATTTATCCTACCTTTTGGGACAAGAATGACTTGAAAACAAAATCATGGTTTATTTATCAACTGGACAAAGGCGAGACAAAAGAAGATGTTGTCACCGTCATTAACAATAGTAGTGAAATACTAAACCTAAAAATTTACCCCGTTGACGCTAAAACTACCGCCGATGGTGCCTTTTCTCCCCTTATGGAAGATGAACCAAGAGAAGGTGTAGGGGCTTGGATTAGACTGCCGCTTGGCGAATTAACCTTTAAGCCTCACGAAAAAAAAGAAATTAAATTTTCCATTGCTATTCCTTCCGACGCACCCGTAGGAGAACACGCCGGAGCAATTATTATTGAGAACAAAAATTTGTCCCAAACCAATCAAGCCGGGGTTGGTCTAAATATTAAAGAACGGGTGGGAGTAAGAGTTTATGAAACCATCCCGGGTGAAAAAATAATTAAGCTTTTTTTAAAAGACTTATCTTTTAGAAAGATTGGCGGTATCTATACTTTCGTTTTTCAATTTAGAAACGACGGGAATATTATTCTCTATCCCAAAGCCAGCGTTTATATCAAACAATTATGGGGAACCAAAATAAAAACTTTTGAAAATCAGTCATTAGGCGCGATTTTCCCCGGGAAGGAAATTGGCGCACAGATTCGTTGGGAAGACGCACCGCAACTGGCGGTCGGAAGAGCTGAAACCACAATCGCTTTTGAGTCTCAAAAAATATCAAAAAACACTTGGGTAATTATTCTTCCTTGGTGGTTGATTATTCCTGTTTTGGCTGGAATTCTTTTGTTCGGCTTTTGGAAATTAAAATACCTCGTACACCATCATCAAAAATTTAAGGAGCTAATGAAAATTCCCGAAGAAGAGATTGAAGATCACCACCATAAAACTGTTATTACCATTGTTATTTCCATAACAATAATTCTTGCCGGCTTAGGTATTTTTGCTTTTTATAAAGTTATTACCACTTGGCAGCTTCGCCAAAAAATTGTCAACACCACTTCACCAGTAAAAATAACATTAACTCCCACACCTTTACCGCAGAAAAATATCCCATTGATCATTTTGAACGCCAGCGGTATCCGTTTTGTGGCCGCGAACACCAAAGAATTCTTAGAAAGTAAAGGATATAAGGTAAAAGAAATTGGAAACTGGGAAGAAGAAAAAGAAATAACGCTTGTCTCTTTTAATAAAGAGGATTTTGCCTCTGCTTCTGCCGCCATTGTTTATGATTTAAAAGAAATCTACACATTACCAGAGGCCAAGCTTGATCCAAAACAAAGGGAGAAGATTATTATATTTATTGGTAAGGATAAAAAATAAAATAAAACATCAATGCGCAATGAAAAAACTTTTTTTATTTCTAATTCCACTGGTATACTTTCTGTTTGCTTTCTTAATTTCCTCAAAATCTGTTTTTGCCCTCACTAATTTAGCTCGGCTTTCTTATACCAACAGTTCTTCAACTCTCTCTTCTTCTGGTTATGTGAGCGATACAAAAACAGTCTATCTTACCAACGCCGTCGGGGGGACAACATATACTGTTTACTGGACAGCAACTAATGTTACTTCAGGGGGTGGCACGAGTTTGTGCACCATTGCTGTCCCGGCATTGGGAAGTTCGGGCAGTTGTAATGTCACTATTCCGGCAGCGGCAAAAGGAACATACTACATGCACGTTGAAAGCTTGGTGGACAATTCCGATCCCGCATATACTTTAAGTTTTACCCTTCAACCCAAGATAACTTCTATTTCCTCATCATCAGGTTATGTTGGTGATACGGTTACTGTCTCCGGCACCGGCTTTGCCCAAGAAACAGTAACGGTGAAATTTGGCAGTTACACTTTTGGCACTTATGCCGTGGGGACAAACGGTAATCTTTCACTCACCACCGCAGTTCCGGATATGCCTTATGGATCCAAAAATATCACCGTCGAAGGTGCTTTAAGCGGAACAATTACTTACTTGGTTTTAACTTTTACTGTTAATCCAAAAATCTCTTTATCTGCTAATTCTGGGGTTTACAATACGACGATTACTGTGTCAGGAACCGGTTTTGATGCTTCTTCAACAATTACTATCACTTGGGACGGTTCGGATACGACCACAACTACTCCCTCAAATAGTCTTGGTAGCTTCTCTACAAACTACACGCCGCCCAATTCAGCGGGAGCGCACACCATTGCCGCCCACGATAGCGCCAGTCATACCGCCAGCGGCTTAACGTATGTTGTTATTAATCCGTCTATTACAATTTCCACCTCCACTGGTAAAGTAGGAGATTCAATCACTCTTGACGGAACTGCCTTTAAACCTTCCTCCACCATCATAATTACATGGGATGGAGCAAATACATCAACGACTACCACTAGCTCGTCAACCGGAACTTTTTCGAAATCTTTTACTATCCCGGAGGCGGTTTATGGAAATCACACCATTGGCGCCCACGATGCTGACAATAATTCTGCCCCAACCAAAAATTTTAGCATTACACCAAAAATTACCATTTCTTCATCCTCCGGACCAGTAGGAACCCAAATCACTATTTCAGGGACAGGTTTTGACGGATCTTCAACCATTACTTTAACCTGGGACGGAACGGATACTTCAAGCACAACCAACAGTAACGCTTCAGGCAGTTATTCTTCGCTAAACTATACTATCCCGACGACTACCGGCGGCAACCATAATGTCAATGCTCATGATAGCGCCGGACACACTGCCACCAACGTGGTTTTTACCATTACACCCACTATTTCTATC
>Ga0210050_1004706_pt1 | contig 11215 bp, 8 predicted proteins | sample CryGey132114_all_FD_185463 | JGI IMG/M metagenome (GOLD analysis project Ga0210050, IMG submission 185463) | Groundwater microbial communities from aquifer - Crystal Geyser CG22_combo_CG10-13_8/21/14_all (SPAdes) (version 2) | ecosystem: Environmental > Aquatic > Deep subsurface > Groundwater ...
ACAGCCTGACCGATAGCGATATCCGCCAGATCGCGGTCTATTTTTCCAAGAAGGAATTTGTCCGCGCCAAGCAGCAGACCGATGCGGCGTTGGTCGCGAAAGGCAAAGAGGTTCACGAGTATTACTGTGAAAAATGCCACTCCGAGGGGGCATCGGAAGCCAAGGATGATGCGGGCATGATGGCCGGGCAATGGATGCCTTATCTGCGCCAGGCCTTTGATGAGTTTGCAACAGGCAAGCGCCCGATTCCGAAAAAAATGAAATTGAAGTTTGATCAGCTCGCGCCGGAGGATATGGAAGCGCTGGTGCACTATTACGGCAGTTTTCATTGATTCTTCCGGTGGAGAGCCATAGTGAACAGTGAAACCGGCAAGAAGGGCATATTTAGAAGGATAGGATGCTCGAGTTGTGCTCGGTATGGTTGCGGCGCCGGGATTTCATTGCTGGTGTTTCTGTTGCTGGTGGGGGGGTTCTCCACGGCGCTGGAGGCGACCAACAGTTTGGAATTCTGCACTTCCTGCCACAGCATGCAGACCAATTTCAAGGAGTACAAGGAGTCGACGCATTACGCCAATGTGTCCGGCGTCCGCGCAGAGTGCTCGGATTGCCACGTGCCGAAGAAAGACTGGTTCGCCAAGATGTATCGCAAGGTGATTGCGGCCAAGGATGTGTGGGGGGAAATGGTGGGCACCATCGATACACCCGAAAAATTCGAAGCACACCGTCTGGAAATGGCCAAGCGCGAATGGGCGCGCATGAAAGAATCCGATTCCATCGGTTGCCGCAATTGCCACAGTTTTGCCGCGATGGACATCGGTGAGCAGGCGAGGCTTGCCCAGAACAAGCATGCCACGGCCGAAGGTGAGGGCAAGACCTGCATCGATTGTCACAAGGGGATCGCACACAAACTGCCCCGATTGCATTAAGGAATTCGTATTCCCCGATTGGCCGGCACTGGGAATCGGGGGTGGAATGGTAGCAACAGCTCGCGAATAGACATCGCGCGAAGAACCGAACCGGGCATATTCAGATTGCAAGTATCTGCCATGCCTGGAATTGTTGATTCAATGACTACAGGGAGATTCTCGTGAAAAATATAAAAGTCTGGTTCGCGGGGACGCTGTTGTGCGCCTTTGCGATCGGCACAGCGTCAGCGGTGCCATCGGCTACCAAGCCGAAAAACGATTACAACATCACCATCAACTACGAACTGGGCATGCACTGCACCGGCTTTGATTTCAGCTACTGCTGCGTGTTGCCGCCGTATAACTCGGTGCAAAGCCAGGTCATCAAGACGGCGAGAGGGCCGAGCAAGTTTCCCGAGCTTTTGGAGTCGGACAGCAAGGATCCCACCGTGCTGCTGGATGGCAAAAAACGCTTCCGCCTGGCCTACGGTCATGTGGATAACACCTACGCCGAAGGCGCAAAGCTGAAATACTGGGATGTCCCTTACGACGTCAACGGCGATGGCATCTATAGCGCAAACGAAAATGTCGCCAATGCCTATTTCACCCACCTCTATGTGTACAAGGATCTGAAAGGCACCAATCCAAAAGGAACCAGCGCGGACAAGGAAAAATTGTTCGTGGGGATCCAGATCCCGGTTCCGCGCGACAATGGCCCGGCAGGTGCTGCTGCACCGAGCCCGCTGAAAGGCGGGCATCTGCACTACACCGGCGATAAAGGCACGGTGGTTTACACCAAATCACCGGTGCTGGACAACGTGCCAATCATGTTGACCAACCCCGGCATCTGGGACGCGCTCGGATTGCCGCTGACCCCGTTCAATGACCGTTCCGTGCAGGATCCGCTGACCTTGACCGAGGCGGATATTCAGCCATTCCAGGAAGCATGGGTGAGCATGGTGGATGAAAAAACCGGCAAGCCGGTGATCGATTCCCACTCCGGCAAGCCGGTGCGTTTCGTCGGTACCAATCCGATCGATATCCCCAACTGCGCGAACTGTCACAGCAACAAGACAGCCAACGGCGACAAGTTCACCCTGTACAAACAGGAACGTGAATTCTGGAAAGGCCTGGGCGCAAGCGATTGGATCGCCAACCTGAAAGCGACGTCGGTTTCCATTCTGGAAATGCACGATGACCGCACCGGCACCGCCTTCATGAAGAATTACAACCCCAACAGCCGTTCCCTTGACAACCGTCTGGGACGCGACCCGGTGTTGTGCCAGAAGTGCCACGCGGATAACGTGATCGGTGCGTTGAATTCGAAGACGTTCAAGGATCCCAAGACGGGCGCAGATGTCACCATCTCGCCGCTGACTCAGGCGATCCATACCGTGCACCAGACCAAGCAGCCGTTGCCTGACTCGCATGGCCGTACTGCCTCGTGCCAGGGGTGTCACCCGGCGCACCGTCAGGATGGCAAGATGGAGCAGTATCCGATCACGCTGGATGGCAAGAATGCCTATGCGAATGGCGACAACCGCGATGCTTCCGGCGGCTGCTTTGTCGGACGCGATGTGCATGCCAACCGCAACAAGGATAAAGACGGTGCCGGAACACCGGAGCACCTGAACTCCATCGGCAAGTGGATCCAGACCAGTGTTTCCAAGATCGGCAACAATGAAGGCGGAAAAGGATTGTGGTGCACCAACTGCCATAATCAGTTGAGCCGTGAACTGTACCAGCGTGACAACTTGACCAACGCCTTCAAGCAGACCGGTTCCACGATCCGCAACAAGTCGCTGGAAGAGATTGCCCAGTCGATTGGTGTCTCCATGGACGATCTGAAGAACAAGTACATGGATCCCAGAGTTGTGCCCAACGCCAAGGGTGAGGACACCCCGGGCGCATCGGGCATTCTGGAAACCTGGGCAGCCAAGCGCATGGTGCCGGACATCGCGGTCATCGCCCTCAAGGACGGCGGTCCGCTGGTGAGCAAGGATGAGGATGGCGATATCAGCGTATCCATCCTGTCGGCCAACCCTGCCGTGGATATTGCACAGCTGAAGCTGCCCGCAGGTGCCACCGGTGCCACTGCGGTTCCTTACGACGCGGCAACGCACGGGCGTGACTACTGGCTGTCTCCGGGCGCACCGCACTGCGCGGACTGCCACGCTGCCCCGTACGTTGAAGGTCAGGGCGGTATGGCCTACCCGATCAACCAGCCGGGCAAATATAGCGTGATGCGCTACTCGAAAGGACACGCCGGTCTGTCTTGCCAGTCTTGCCATGAATCCACCCATGGTCTGTATCCGGTCACGCCTACAACCGATGTGACTTCGTACAAACAGGCTGCACAATACAATCCGGATGGTTCGCATGGCCCGCTGAAATGTGCCTCCTGTCACGAGACGAACAAGGCGGGTGTGCCGCTGATCGCCAAGAAGAAGGAGCATGTCTGGAACGGCAAGCCGATTCTGAACAATTTCGATCTGGCGGTAACCTGGATGCATGGTAGCGCCCCAGACCTTGGCGGTGCAGTGCCAAAAGACTAGGTTGTTTCGTAGTTGATGGTAAACAAATCGGGGGGTCTTGCCCCCCGATTTGTTATGTGTCGCAAGATAAAACCGGTACGGCAGCTGCATTGAGAGCTGCCGTACCAAACCAACGGGAAGTCAAAATATGTGGAACAGAAAATCGTCGTTGGCCTGTTTGTTTTGGGCAGTTGCCCTGATCTTTTTGCCCATCCCTGCCAGTGCAGCCGATCAATTGCTGGCGACAGTCGGGGGTGAGGCAATTCATTCACACGAACTGGAAATGGCCGTCGCCAGCTCGCCGTTTTACACACAATTCAACACCATGAGCGAAGATGAGCAAGCGAGTCTGCGCGGGGACATGCTGCGCCGTATCGTGTCGGCGCGACTAATGGCATTGGAAGCAAGGCGACTTGGCTTGGACCAGACGCCGACATTCAAACGCGAGATGGATGATTTCAGGCTGGGCTTGCTCTACCGCAGTTACATGGATAAATTGCGCGAAAGTGTAATCATTTCCGCCGATACACTTGCCGCAATGAAACAGCGATTCAAGGGGGATGCTGATGCGCTGGATGCGGCCCAATCATCCTATCGCTCCACGCAGTTTCGTGACCTGAAGCTCGCCGCACTGCGCCAAATGCAAATAGACAGCCATCTCCAATTTTTTGAATCCCGCATCAGCGCCGGCATCAAGTCCGGAACCGTCCTCATGCAAGCTGACGGCCTTCGTGTCGTCTATGGCGACATTGTGGACAATGCCCAGTGGAAGGAGCTGCCCAACCCGGAATGGGTCAAGGAGCAGCTGCAGAATCGCAGCGAATTACTGCTGGTCGCCAAATATGCCGAACGCGCTGGCGCAAATATCGACGAGCAACTCAAGCGCTACGGCGATGAGCGGCTTCCGTCTTTAATGCTGGAGAGAAAGATTAACGAGTGGATTCCGAACGAAGAAACCATGCGTGACTGGTACACCGGGCACCCGGAAATCGGGCGCATCCCCGCCAGCTACCACGTCGGGCAACTGGTCGTTGCCGGCAAAAAAGAAGCAGAAGCGCTACGGGCACGCATCGTTAAGGGCGAAAGCCTGTTCACCCTGGCTGGAGAACACAGTATTGACCCTGCGGGTCGCGAGCAGAACGGTGACATGGGCTGGATCGTGGAAGGGCGGGGCATGCCCGAATTGCTCAAAGCGATGGGGGCGCTGCAAGATGACGAGCTCAGCGGGGTGATTGCCACGCCGTCGGGCTATCACCTGATTATGGTGCTGGAACGGCGCATCGGCCGGCAAAAGCCTTACACCGAAGTGCGCGAGCGGGTGCAACAGATGATCGTTAACCAGAAGCTCCCCGCCTACATGGGTGACCTGGAAAAACGCTACCCGGTTGGGTGGAACTTGATGGCAACCCCGGCTGCAACGCTGCCCGCCGCCGCTCAATGAAGAAAACAGCAGTCATCGCGTTGGTCATGGCGATGTGTATGACATTGCCGGGTATCGGCGCAGGAGAAGCTGGAGTATCCATTCTGCCGCCCGCGTTCACGCTACCCGGTCTGGATGGCAAGCCGCATGCACTTAAAGAGTGGCACGGCAAAGTCATTCTGCTCAACTTTTGGGCCAGTTGGTGTTCGCCCTGCCAGACCGAGATTCGCGATCTGGTCGCATGGCAGACTGCATACGGCAAGCAAGGATTGCAAGTTGTGGGCATCGGCATGGATAACGAAGTGAAGCTGCGCAATGTGCATCGCACGCTCGAGATCAACTATCCGGTTTTATTCACTAACTCGCCGGCTGACCCCTTGATGTCACGCTTCGGCAATCGCGCTGGCATGGTGCCCTATTCCGTACTGATCTCGCGCGCGGGCGAGGTGGTTTACACCCATGCCGGGGTGATTACCCGGGAAATGTTTGACGAGCAGGTGATTCCGCTGCTGAGGTAACCCTGTTGCGCAAGCCGGCTCAGTGGTGGTGCAGGTCGATGAGTGCAAGTTCGGGCGTGGACGGTCGAATAAATTCCGGTTGTGTGCCGGAGTCTAGTTCGGTAGAATCGCGCCCTCGAATTTTTAGGTTAAAGGTAGTTCGTCCATGACAACCGTACGTGTTAAAGAGAATGAGCCGTTCGAAGTGGCGATGCGTCGCTTCAAGCGCACCGTGGAAAAGACCGGTCTGTTGACCGAGTTGCGTGCCCGCGAGTTTTATGAGAAGCCCACCGCCGAGCGCAAGCGCAAGCTGGCCGCCGCCGTGAAGCGTCATTACAAGCGCCTGCGCAGCCAGACGCTGCCGCCGAAGCTGTATTAATCCATTCTATGACTGGACGCCGCAATCCTTCGTGGTTGCGGCGTTTGCTTTTGTGAAAAGAGGCAGCGTGAGCTTAAAAACCCAAATCACCGAAGATATGAAAACCGCGATGCGCGCCAGGGAAACGGCGCGTCTCGGGGCGATTCGCCTGCTGCTGGCGGCGATCAAGCAGCGCGAAGTGGACGAGCGCATCGAGTTGACCGATGCCGACGTGCTGTCCATCATCGACAAGATGCTCAAGCAGCGCCGCGACTCAATTAGCCAGTACGCGGCGGCGGGGCGCCAGGATCTGGTGGATGTCGAAGAATTCGAAGTGTCCGTGTTGCAGACCTACATGCCGCAGCAGATGAGCGAAGCCGAAATCGCCACAGCCATTGCCCAGGCGGTTGCCGCATCAGGGGCGGGTGGCGTGCAGGATATGGGCAAGGTGATGGCGATCCTCAAGCCACAATTGGCCGGACGCGCCGATCTGGGCAGGGTGTCCGGACTGGTCAAGGCACAGTTGTCAAAATAGCACAACCTGTTATCCGCAGATTTCACAGATTAAACGCAAACTGCGTTGGCAAGCTGCTTGTATTTGTGGTTGCTCAGTAATCTGCGTGAATCTGTGAAATCTGCGGATAAAAGTTGTTGGTGTTTGATCGAGGCGGCATAAATAAACCGCAAATGAGCGAGGGCAGAGTGATTCCAAAAAGTTTCATTCAGGATCTGCTTAATCGCCTCGACATCGTTGACGTGATCGAGCGCTACGTCCCGCTCAAAAAAGCCGGTGCCAACTACGTCGCCTGCTGCCCTTTCCATAACGAAAAATCCCCCTCATTCACGGTCAGCCAATCCAAGCAGTTCTACCACTGCTTCGGTTGCGGCGCACACGGCACGGCCATCGGCTTTGTCATGGAACACGCCGGCACGGGGTTCGTCGAAGCGGTGGAAGAGCTGGCTCGCGGTGTGGGGTTAAGCGTGCCGCACGAGCAGTCGCAGGTCGCGCAGCACAAGATTGCACCCGATCTGTATGAGCTGATGCAGACCGCTACCCGCTACTACCGCGAGCAACTCAAAAATAACCCGCGCGCCATCAACTACCTCAAGGGGCGCGGCTTGAGCGGAGAAGTCGCCGCACGCTTCGGCATCGGCTATGCGCCGGACGATTGGCAGAATCTGAAAAGCGCCGTGCCGAATTATCAGGATGGCAGTCTGGTTGAGACCGGGATGGTGATCGAAGGCGAAGGCAAGCGCTATGATCGTTTTCGCGACCGCATCATGTTCCCCATCATCAACGTGCGCGGGCAAGTCATCGGCTTCGGCGGGCGCGTGCTGGACCGTGGCGAACCCAAATACCTCAACTCGCCGGAAACCGTTTTGTTCGAAAAAGGCCACGAACTGTACGGTCTGTTCCAGGCACAGAAAGCCATTCGCGCGCAGCAGCGCGTGATCGTGGTCGAAGGCTACATGGACGTGGTGGCGCTGGCGCAACACGGGGTGGACAATGCCGTCGCTACGCTGGGCACCGCGACCACGCCTTACCACGTGCAAAAACTGCTGCGCCTGTGCGACCAGGTGGTGTTCTGTTTCGATGGTGACAAGGCGGGCCAAAAAGCCGCGTGGCGCGCGCTGGAAAACGCGCTGCCGCAATTGCAGGACGGCAAGCGCCTCGGCTTTCTATTCCTGCCGGAAGCGCATGACCCCGACACCTACATTCGAGAATTCGGCACTGCAGCGTTCGAACACGAGGCGGAGAATTCGCTGCCGCTCTCCGGCTACCTGCTACGTGAACTGACGGCGCAAGTCGACTTGCACACGCAGGAAGGGCGCAGTGCCTTGCTCAAACATGCGCAGCCACTGCTCACGGCGATCACCGCACCGACCACCGCGCTTCTATTACGGAAGGAAGTGGCGTCACTGGCGGGCGTGACACAAGCCGAGCTGGAGGCGTTGTGGGCGATCAAACCGGTTGCTGTGCAGCACCGTCAGGCAGCGCAGCGAGTCAAACGCGCCAACCCCTCCAGTCTGCGCGCCATGCTGCGCTGTCTGGTCATCAAGCCGGAACTGGCACACGACATCCCGCAACTCTGGCAAGGCGAAGGGGCTGAAGGCGCGGCGGTCGCAGCACTGGCTGACTGGTTGCGGGAGTCTGCGGACGAAACGAGTACGGCGGCACTGATCCAGCATTTTCAGGGGACAGTGCACGAAACGGCATTCGCGGCGGTGCAGGCCGAAATCATCCATCTCGGCCAGGACTTTGATGTGATAACCGAGTTTGCCGACATCCTGCGCAGGATGCAGCGCGAGGCGGTCGAAACGGAGATGTCAGCCCTGCAGGAAAAGGGTCTGGGTGGCATGTCGGAGCAGGAGCGCGCGCGCTACGAGGCATTAAGCGCGCAATGGAGGCGGATCAGGACTTCTTCGAATTGAGTGAACTAAAAACCGGAGTTGGCCGCGGATGAACACAGATAAACCCGGATGTAACCTTGAGTTGCACCGGTTTGGAACTTCACCTGATTGAGGATGACCGGGCCTATAGTAATCCATCATCCGTGAAAATCCGTGTTCATCCGTGGCTAAATGTTTTTTCCGGGGTGATGTTTCGTTCGCGCAGGGAGTGACGCGCTGGCGTGGCCTAAGCTTCGGAAATGTTTTAAGAATTCGGGTATAATTCGCGCCCTTTCGGCGGCACGCCCGCCAACGATTAACTTGATTTTCGGGAATCGAGCATGGTGACTCAGCAAAAGAAAATATCCGAAACCGCAACGCCTAAACGCGCCAAAGCCAGGCAGGTAGCAGCGAGCGCCAAAGAACTGGCCGCCCAAAAGAAAGCCAGCGAGGCCGCCATCGCAAAAACAGTGGATAACATGCAAGATGTGGAAGAGCGCCGTACCCGCTTGAAAACGTTGATCCTGCTGGGCAAGGAACGCGGCTATCTGACCTTCGCTGAAATCAACGACCATCTGCCGGACATGCTGGAAGTCGAGCAAGTCGAAGGCGTGGTCAGCATGATCAACGACATGGGCATCTCGGTGTGCGATGTGGCGCCGGATACTGAAACCCTGGCGATGACGGACGCGGCGCCGCCGGTTGCCGACGAGGACGCTGCTGCCGAAGCGGAAGCAGCAATTTCCACCGTCGATTCCGAATTTGGTCGCACCACCGATCCGGTGCGCATGTACATGCGTGAGATGGGCGTGGTCAACCTGCTGACGCGGCAGGATGAGATCGTGATCGCCAAGCGGATCGAAGAGGGTCTCAAGCACATGATCCAGGCGATTTCTGCCTGCCCCGCGACGATCGCTGAAATTCTGGCGTTGGCCACAAAAATTTCCAGGGATGAAATGCGTGTCGATGAATTGATCGACGGTTTCATCGACGGCGAGGACGAGGCAAAGATCGGCAGCAACGAGGAAGAGGAGGAGACCGATGAAGCAGCCCATGAGGATGCGGATGACACCGATGCCGACGAAGAAGAGGATGAAGAAGCAGCGGCCGCCGCTGCAGCAGCCGTTGCGGCGGCCAATCTGGCGCAATTGAAGGCAGATGCGCTGGAGCGCTTTGAACGCATCGGTGACCTGTTCACCAGGATGGGTAAAACATACGAAAAATACGGTTACCGCAGCAAGCAGTACGACAAATTGCAGCAGCAAATTTCGGATGAGTTGATGCAATTTCGTTTCTCCGCCAAACAGGTGGACGCGTTGTGCGACACCATGCGAAACCTGGTGGAGGAGGTGCGCAGCGGAGAGCGCAAGATTCAGGATCTGTGTGTAAACAAGGCGCGCATGCCGCGCCAGCAATTCATCAAGAGTTTCCCTTCCAATGAAATTAATCTGGATTGGGTCAGGCGCGAGATTGCCGCAAAAAAACCATATAGCGAAGCCTTGTCGCGCCACGAGGCGGCCATCGTGGATCAGCAAAAGCAGATGATCGCGCTGCAACAACGGGTCGGTATTCCCATTGCTGACCTGAAAGAAATCAATCGCCAGATGACCAATGGCGAAGCCAAGGCGCACCGCGCCAAGCGTGACATGATCGAAGCCAACCTGCGCCTGGTCATCTCGATCGCAAAAAAATACACCAATCGCGGCCTGCAATTCCTCGATTTGATCCAGGAAGGCAACATTGGCCTGATGAAGGCTGTGGATAAGTTCGAATACCGGCGCGGTTACAAGTTTTCTACCTACGCCACGTGGTGGATCCGCCAGGCGATTACGCGCTCCATCGCCGATCAGGCGCGCACCATTCGCATTCCGGTGCACATGATCGAAACCATCAACAAGATGAACCGCATCTCGCGCCAGATCATGCAGGAAACCGGAGAAGAACCGGACGCCGCAACGTTGGCCATCAAAATGGAAATGCCGGAGGACAAGATCCGCAAGATATTCAAGATCGCGAAAGAGCCGATCTCCATGGAAACCCCGGTGGGTGACGATGATGATTCGCACTTGGGCGATTTCATCGAGGATGCCAACTCGCTGGCGCCGATCGACGCTGCGGTGTTCGACAGCCTGCGCAATGTGACCAAGGACATTCTTGACAGTCTGACCCCGCGCGAAGCCAAAGTGTTACGCATGCGCTTCGGCATCGAGATGAACACCGATCACACGCTGGAAGAAGTTGGCAAACAGTTCGACGTCACGCGCGAGCGAATCCGCCAGATAGAAGCGAAGGCCTTGCGCAAACTGCGCCATCCATCGCGTTCGGAAAAACTCAAGAGCTTCCTCGACGGTGAAAGCTGAACCCTTCGGGCCCTTAGCTCAGCTGGTTAGAGCAGAGGACTCATAATCCTTTGGTCGTTGGTTCAAGTCCAACAGGGCCCACCATACAGAATAAGGCTTGCAGCGATGCAGGCCTTTTTTCTTTCCATGCTTTTTTGCCCGTGTAGGCGCAGTGTAGGATTTTCCAGACTGTGCGGCATTGCTTCCATACCACCACCAAAAGAAAAACCGCCGGGCTATTTCAGCACCAGCAGCTTGCCGGGCATCCTTTACGCCAGCGCCGCGCATGTTTGATTGTTTGATTAGTGGTAACGATTACCACGTTTCATCATTTCGGAGTTTTTGTTACACAGCGGACAAATTTGCGCATTAGCGTTTTTTTGAAGGCTGGGCGCGGTCTATCCGAACCTGACCGCCCAAGATTAACCCTACCCCGCCCTACCCAAGCTCCCGCATCACGTCCCTGCAATCCGAAGCGCACAAACCGCTTGCCGATTCGCACCGCGCCACTGTTCAACCGCTCACACCATGCCACGGCAGGATGCGCAGTCAGTGCCTTCAAAACTTCCTGCAATGCAGCGGCTTCCGGTCGGGCGTGCTTTCGCACCACGGGCAGGGCATCACCTAACAGGTCAAACATGATGCGCACCAGTGAAAGCCAGTAGGCACGGCTTCCCCCGCTTCCCGCTTCGCCCGTTTCGCATTATTTCGGTTCAAACGGGAAATGCCCTTACCCGCTTCCCGCTTCCCCCTCTTCCCTATAGGAAGGGG
>Ga0210050_1004712_pt1 | contig 11204 bp, 12 predicted proteins | sample CryGey132114_all_FD_185463 | JGI IMG/M metagenome (GOLD analysis project Ga0210050, IMG submission 185463) | Groundwater microbial communities from aquifer - Crystal Geyser CG22_combo_CG10-13_8/21/14_all (SPAdes) (version 2) | ecosystem: Environmental > Aquatic > Deep subsurface > Groundwater ...
TTTAGTTTAATCTCTTTTTTCACTACCGGCAGTACCCATTTTAACTTCTCTTCTTTGATTGTTTTAACCATATATATGCTCATTCCTCCATTTTAGGAGAAACCGCCATATGTGTGTGCACATTACCTTAACCCCTTGACAAAGTAGCTAAAACATTGTCTTTTCTCACAAAAAAGATAAAAAAAAGAGGACCTTTTTAATATTATTTATTTTTTTTATTCTCTTTCTTTGAACAATCGCCCTCTGGGCGGGGAAGAAGAAATTCTAAAATAAAGTCTGAAATGAGAATGTTTTTAGCCGAATATTTTTAGAGCGCCAATCTTTTTCCGAGACTCAATCGCGGCCATGTTTATATCAGCGCCAGAGCCATACGTCGCAAAAGATATATTGTGCGACGCTATGCCCATAAAAAAATAAAGCCATTAAGCCTCCCCCCTACCAAATCTATCAAACAACAAAGTGACGCATCTTTTTCAGGCTTTTTATTTTGGAAATTAAAAGATATACTCAGAAATGTATTGTTCAAATTGAAATCATTGGTAATGTGTCTGAAAATGAGAATTTGTTAAAATGACCAAAACAACAAAACACAAAATCATACTTGGATGCACAATTGTTCTTACACTTCTTCTCACAAATCAGACAGTATATGCGTTTACCACAGAGAGAGATATTTTATATACATCTACGCTTGATAACCTGACTCTAAAAATCGACGTGAGTTATGACGAAAATGCGACAAATCAACCAGTAATTCTCATACTTGGAGGACATAATGGAACATTTTCGGGAACAGATATACCTGAACGATTTGCTCAATACGGTTTGTTTGCTGCCAAAGTTTATAAGCGTGGATTTAATGGATCGCAAGGAGTCTCTGATGACTCAGGGAGAGAGGTTTACGATATTATTGATGCATCTGAGTATATTAAAGAGAACTTCTCTGAGTTTATTGACGAGGAGAATATTAATGTTGTCGGATACTCTGGCGGTGGCGGAAATGTCTTTGGATTAATCACCAAGTTTCCTGATTACTTCAATACCGCAATATCATTTTTTGGTATCAGCGACTACGCAAGTTGGTATAACTTTAACACTGGGGCCAATCGCGGAGAGACTATTCAGACACGCGTTGGTAGTATACCGGAAGAGGTACTAGATAATTATAGTGCGCGAGCACACTATCTCGGGGCATCAAATAACCCATACACTAATATCCAACTATTCCATGATGCTCAAGATGCTATCGTACCTATTGAGCAATCTTATTTATTTCGCGGTAGTGGATTGGATAACATTGTGATGAATGTTAGTAATGAAGGAGACGCTATTCGATGGATTCACGGATACCCCGAAAATGGCACAGACCTTGTAATCGCAGAAAAAATGTTCATTCCCGGTATTGTTCAAGGAATACGGAAAAAAACCGAACTCGCAGAATTTGGCACCTTATTTGTTCCGGGGTATGTGAAAACTAAAGATTTCTTTATCATACTTGGAGATGGGACGAATGAGGCCGGCAATCTTGAGTATGATATAGATGGAACATTTAAAATCACAACAGTGACGGGTGACGCGGAGTTTTTATTCAAAAGATACAATCTTGAGCCTGATTCCGAGTATATTGTCAACAATACCGTGATACAGACAGACTCATCCGGCACGCTTACTATATCTGGTATTGTACCTAATTTCTACATCATAGGGCCAATAGAAATGCCCAAACCAAACGGACCATCGTCGCGACCGGAACTGATACCAACCCACGAACTATCAGATAATGATTTCATTGGGTTGATGAAAATTGCGAGAAATATCATTGTTTCATTTATAACCACACTATTGGAACCTATCAGATTTAACTTCAACATATAATATATTATGAGAGTGGTAACTTTATATATAGTTTTCTTTATTTTTATCTCTTTAAGTTCTCGGTTGATTGTAACCGGAGCCGATGACCAAAGGTAAAACAGCGGTTATTGAGGTTAAACCTCAAGGTTGAGGTTTAACCTCAATGTTGATTAAAAAAGAACCCGGGAGCGCGATTTATCTGTTTTGGCGGAAAGAAAGCTTATATGCCCTTGCAATTTCCAGCCGGAGTATAGCCGGCTTTTTCCGCTTCTTCCTTGTTTTCAAACCATATTTTATTTTCCTCTTTTATTCTCTCCGCTCCGGAGCACCACGGCAAATGATATTTGGAGCCATTTTTGGAGGCGACATAATTTCCTCCAACCGGAAGGAGAGTCTTCCCCACCCCGTTATTTTCTTGAGAGACGGCGCCTCCGGAAGAAACGGCTGAAGCGGAATTTATTATTTTGATAGCAGGTCTTTTTTCTTCCAGTTTTGAAAGACGTCCCAAACCAAAAGAAACAAAGGCCACCAAAGTAATAATCAGAGCCGTAAAGAGCTCGTTTTTTATCTTGATTTTTTGGACCAAATCCTTTACACTCATAAGGCTTATTTATCATTTTACTATAAATATTTCCAAGGCCTAATAGGGTCCGAAATTGGTTCAAACCGTAATGGCGCATCGTAAAGCCGGAGGAACGGCAAAAAACTTAAGAGATTCAAACCCGAAATATCTCGGTGTCAAACTCTACGACGGAGAGAAAGCCGGGGCCGGAAGCATTTTGGTCAGGCAAAGAGGGACTAAAATAGAAGCGGGCTTAAATGCCAAAGTTGGTAAAGACCACACAATTTTCGCTCTAAAAAAAGGAGTGGTAAAATTCCGAGAGAAAAGAAAAACCAGGTTTGACGGCAAAGTCGTCAGAAAGAAAGTCGTGGATATTCTCTAGTTTCCAGACTTTGTTCAAAATTCCTGACAGCTGCGGCTCGTACAATGGTTTTTTTCACGAACCCTATTTTTCTGCTTTATACAATTTTTACTTTATACAACAAAGAACGGTCTGTCAGCCAATCTTTGCCTTCGGTCGGTCGTCACGCACTTCATCACATTCCGTTCGGTTGGCTTTGCCGCAATTCTTCGCGTTTTACTTATTTTTCCGCTTCAATGATTACTTTTATTTTCAGATTCTTTCCTCCGACGGAGACCGCGACTTCATGCTCCCCCACTTCCTTCAGGTGATGCTCCAGATTGATATTTTCCGCGGGGATTTTAAGCTTGGCCGAGATGTCTTCCCTGGTCAAGCCGCCGAATAAATGCCCCTTGTCGTTTGCTTTGGCCACGAATTTCACCTCTTTTGTTTCTTGAATTTTTTCCCCTATTTCTTTCAGATTCTTATTTTTTTCTTCTTCCTCTTTTCTCCGAATTTCTCCAAGATTTTTTACAGCCCGAGCCGTGGCTTTAGCGGCCAGTTTTTTTGGAAATAGCAAATTCATGGCAAAACCGTCTTTAACCTCCTTTATTTCATTTTTTCGTCCCACTTTTGGAATGTCTTTAAGTAAGATGATTTTCATTTATTTGGTTTTTTAATATCGGATATCATCAGTTCTTCTTCCCAATTTTGTTATTGGAGCAATATTTCCGCCGCTTTTTCCAGTTGCGAATCGTGTCCGGCATCCAATTCTTCCCTCGTAACTTCCACTTCAATATCGGGAATAATTCCTCCCTCGGAAATGGATTTTCCGGTCGGAGTCAGCCACTTGGCTACCGTTACTTTCAGAGAAGTTTGGTCCGTGATGTCGACAAGTTCCTGAACACTGCCCTTTCCGAATGTCTGCGCTCCGACGAGCGTAGCCACGCCATGCTCGCTAAGAGCTCCGGCCAAAATTTCCGATGCTGAAGCGCTTCCTTGGTCCAGGAGAATAACCAGCTTCAATTTATCGTTAAAGATATTATAACCCAGGCTCCGATGGACGACATCTTCCCCCTTTCGGGCGTAATCTTCGGTTACAATGACTTTTCCGGCGGGCAGGAACCAACTTGCTATATCCACCGCCGCCTGCAGAAAGCCTCCCGGATTTCCTCGAAGGTCCAAAATCATTTTGTCTTCTCCTTTTTGAATGAATTCTCTCAAGGCTTTTCTGAATTCATCCGGAGAGATGGCCGAAAAATTGAAAAGTCTGATGACATAAATTCCGTCGGGGCGAAGTTCCGTCCGGATTGTCGGAATTTTGATTGTTTCTCTCTTAACATTAATATCAAAAGTTTCCTCTTTTCCATCGCGGAAAATAGTCAATTTTACCGAAGTGCCAATCTCTCCTCTTATCAAACTCACGGCATCATTGATGCTTAAGCCGGCAGTATTCTTGTCGTCAATAGCCAAGATATTGTCTCCGGCTCTAATTCCCGCTCTTTCCGCCGGGGTGTCTTTGAGCGGCGAAACGACTATCAGGGTATTTTCCCTAATATCCACTTCCATTCCGACGCCTCCGAAATTTCCCTTGATATTTTCTTCAAAAAGCGCCGTTTCTTGTGGAGGTAGAAAATTCGTGTAAGGGTCGCCCAATGACTCGGAAAGACCCTTAATAGCGCCCCAGACCTTTGTTTGGGTATCGGTTTTGTCATTGTCCACATATTTTTCATTGATGATATTCCAGGCTTTCCAAAAAGCCCCAAAATCCGCCGTGCCGAGGTTGGCCAAAGCTTCTTTATTCTGCAATTCCAGAATTCTTTCCGGTCCGTAGGCCTTGTTTTCCGCAATTTTTATACCCCAAAAAAATGTCGCGATCGGCAGCGCGATAATAAGAATACCGTAAAAAATTTTTGAGTTGATTTTCATTTTCATTTTCTTCGGAAGCTGAAAAAAGCTTTCCACTCCCAAGGTAGCATTATCTCAAAGTAATGAAATGTCAGCAAGTTTGATAACATTAGTTTGATGACATTTAGGAAGAACTTTTGCTAAAATGTAGAACAATGGTTAGCCGTTATAAACATAAAAAATTAACCTGGATTGACATTGAGTCTCCGACGGAATCGGAATTGCAGAATATCGTTCTGGAGTTCGGACTTATGCCGTCCGTAGCCGACGAACTGAAAGGACCCAGTCTCAAACCGAAAGTTGACCTTTATAAAAATTTTATCTATCTCATTCTCCACTTCCCCGCTTTCAAGCACAGCCACATTAGCCAATCCAATCAGGAAGTCGATTTTGTCATTGGCCGAAATTTTCTAATAACCGTTCATTACGATGCCATTGACCCGATTCATAAATTCTCAAAAGAATTTGAAATTGAAAGCATTTTGGATAAGGAAGACATCGGGAAACACGCCGGCTTTATTTTTTTTCATCTTATCAAGAAACTTTATAAATCGCTTCAGCACGAGCTTGAATTTATCGGAGACGAGCTTGACGAAGTTGAGAACAAGATTTTTCTTGGTAAAGAAAAAGAAGTCGTCGGAGACATCTCGGAAATCAGCCGAGATCTTTTGGATTTCAAACAGGCCACAAGCGCCCATCAGGAGGTTTTGGAATCTTTTTCTTATGCCGCTAAAAGTTTCTTTGGCAAAAACTTTGAAAGCCACACGCCCGTCATCATAAACGAGTATTACAAGATATCCAAGGCCATCTCTTATCATCGGGAGTCCTTGTTGGAACTTCGGGCCACGAATGATTCTCTTTTAAGCACCAAGCAGAACGAAGCAATGAAAATTCTTGCCATTATGGCTTTCGTGACTTTTCCCCTTTCTCTCGTCGCTTCCATTTTCGGTATGAATACGGCTTATTTGCCTATTGTCGGACTAAAAGGAGACTTTTGGATTGTTGTGGGTTTTATGGCCTTCTTGGCTTTTCTTTTCTTCCTTTTCTTCAAAAAGAAAGGCTGGTTGTAATAATCCTCAAGGCAAAAGAGCCCCCCGCGCGAAGCGCGGGGGGCTAGATGGGCTCTTCTTCCCGGAGAGAAGGAATATCATTCAATTCCTTCCGAAGTCTAAGGAGCCTGCCTTTTGTCTCTTGAAAGAACTTTGCGTCAAGGTCGGAAAGATTTGGAGAAATATTCGGAGGGCACTTCCTCGTGCCGACCCCGGCCTCCCAAAGCTCCATCCACATCTCCCGTCTGAAAATTCGGACCATTTCTTCGTAAGGCCCGCGAAATTTCAGGTAGTTTCTGTCGTTTATTCCCCTCAGCTTGCTCAAGCGGAAATGGACCCTCCGCAAGAGTTCCATTATCTCGCCGAAATTTCTTGGCTCGGCCATATTTCCCCTTTTCGGTTCAGAGAAGGATTCCTCAAAGTCTGTTGGTATTAAACCGCATTTTCACAATTTGTCAACAAGAAATGGTAATGTCTAAGCGCTTTCGGCGCTTTTTTGTCATTGGATTTTTATCTTCCTTTTCTATTTCTTCTTTTCTCTTTATACTTAAAAGCATGCTTAGACTCCGAAACACACTTTCCGGGAAAATTGAAGAATTCAAATCAATAGAAAAAAGCCTGGTTAAAATGTACAATTGCGGCCCGACCGTTTACGGCCGGATTCACCTTGGCAATCTTCGGGCTTTTTTTTTGGCGGACATTCTGAAACGCGTTCTCAAATACAACGGCTACGAAATCAAGCAGGTTATGAATATCACAGATGTCGGCCATTTGACCGAAGAAGGTTTGGATAAAATTGAAGAAGAGGCTAAAAAGGAAAAAAAGACGGCTCAAGAAATAACGGCATTCTACACCCAAAAATTTTTTGAAGACCTGGATAAATTAAACATTGACACGAGCGACATAATTTTCCCCAGGGCCTCGGCTCATATCAACGAGCAGCTCGCCTTGATTGAAAAATTGGAAAGACGGGGTTTTACTTATAAAACCTCGGACGGAATTTATTTTGACACGAGAGAGTTTCTGAATTACGGCAAACTTGGAAGCATTGACTTGGAAAAACTGAAAGAAGGAGCCAGAGTTCTCAAAAATCCCGAGAAGAAAAATCCGGCCGACTTCGCTCTTTGGAAGTTTTCCAAGGAGGGAGAAAAGAGACAACAGGAATGGCCGTCGCCCTACGGCTTGGGTTTCCCCGGCTGGCACATAGAATGCAGCGCTATGAGCATGAAATATCTTGGAGAGCATTTTGACATTCACACCGGCGGCGTTGATAATATCTTTCCCCATCACAATAATGAAATAGCTCAATCGGAAAGCGCTACGGGGAAGCCTTTTGTTAATTTTTGGCTTCATAATGCTCACTTGAAAATGAAGGGAGAGAAAGCTTCCAAGTCTCTCGGCAACATTTTGACTCTTGAAGAACTTGCAGAAAAAGGCATCAGTCCCCTCTCTTATCGATACTGGCTTTTAACCTCCGTTTATTCTACGCCCGTCCATTTCAGCCTTCAGGCGGTAAAAGGAGCGGAAACCGCCCTGAACAAACTTCGAGATATTTTAGAGGAGCTTCCGGATGATGGCGAGATTGATAAAGATTACCGCGCTCTTTTCAAGGGATTCATAAATGATGACCTTAATACGCCCAAAGCTTTGGCTCTCGTCTGGGGGCTTGTTAAAGACCGAGAAATTTCTTCCGGCAATAAAAAAGCGACCATTCTTGATTTTGACAAAGTCTTGGGTTTTCGTCTTAATGAATTTCAAAAACTGGAAATCCCGAAAAAAATTCAAAGACTTGCCGGAAAAAGAGAGCAAGCTCGTCTTGAAAAAAATTGGGCGGAATCGGACAAACTAAGAAACGAAATTTTGAAGCAAGGCTTCGGGCTTAAAGACACTTCGGACGGAACCGATATTTACAAAATTTCCGGGCAAAAAAACTTCAAATAACAAAAATCCGCGAGGCGCATAATTAATAGTTGATATACGACGACAAAAAATTGATTACTATTCTAGTATTCTATAGAATACTAGAATAGTAATCAGGTTCTTTTTATGTATTTATATGTATGAAAATGTATTTCTATTTATGAATATACATAAAATACGCACGGTAGATCCGTCTAAAATACATATTAAAATATATACTATGATACATATTAATTTATCTCTGGCCCCTGCCCCGCACAAGCTTGTAAAGGCCTTTTCTGCAAACTTTAGCCGAACATCTTCCGTTTCGGGGAAAGATTTTTTAGCTCAAAACGGTCCTGATAATCATAGGTTTTCGTCCGTCGGCAGAACAATTCAAGAAGAATAAAAGACTTATCCACCGAGTAGCCACAGCTTTCCAACAAAGTAAAGAGTCCGCTTTTTGGCTTTGTGATAGAATTTTTTTCATGGCCGGAGATTCTAATCTGAATAAAGGTTTAAGGCTTCCGCCTCAAAGCATTGATGCCGAAAAAGCCTTATTGGGTTCCGTTATGCTTCGTCCGGAGGCCATGAATGAAATTTCCGACATTGTTTTCCCCGGACATTTTTACTTAAAGAAACATCAAATCGTTTACGGGGCCATCTTGGATTTATTTTCCAAAAACGATCCCATAGATCTTCTCTCCGTAAACACCAGGTTGAAAGAAAAGAAGAAATTCCAGGAAATCGGAGGCGCTTCCTATTTGGCCGAATTGGCTGATTTTGTTCCCTCTTCCGCCAACGCCAAACATTACGCCAAAATTGTTCAGAAAAAATATGTCATGCGTTCTCTGATAGAAGCCGCTGATGATATCGGCAATATGGGTTATGAGGATGATGTCGAGTTGGATATCGCTCTTGACCGGGCCGAGAAAAAAATTTTTGAAATTACGAGCGCTCCAAGCAGTCATAAATTCTTGGAACTCAAATATATTCTAAACGAAGCTTGGGAAAGAATTGACAAACTTCATAACACCAAAGACGGGCTTCGCGGAGTGCCTTCGGGATTCCGTAAAATAGACGGTCTTCTATCCGGATTTCAAAAATCCGACCTTATTATTATAGCCGCTCGGCCCTCCATGGGTAAAACTTCTTTGGCTCTTGATATTGCAAGACAGGCCGCCGTCAATCACAATATTCCGGTCGGGATATTTTCACTTGAAATGGGCGCCCAGCAATTGGTAGACAGAATGCTGGCCGCCGAAAGCAAGGTTGACGGTTGGAAACTTAGAACCGGGGGTCTGCGGGCCGACAGCGAATTTTCCGCTATCAAAGATTCGCTGGAAAGGCTCTCCAAGGCTCCTATTTTTATTGACGATATGCCGGGCAACAATATTATCAGAATGAGAAGCGTGGCCAGACGCCTGAAAAGCGAGCATGGTCTGGGCCTTCTTCTGGTTGACTATCTCCAGTTAATGCTTCCCATTGAGTCGAGGAGGAGCGATTCCATGGTTCAGCAGGTGACGGAAATTTCCCGTTCGCTGAAGAACTTGGCTCGAGAGCTTGATGTCCCCGTCGTGGCTTTATCCCAGCTTTCGCGAAATGTCGAGCATCGAGGCGGCAAGCCGAGGCTTTCAGACCTTCGTGACTCCGGATCCATTGAGCAGGATGCCGATGTGGTTATGTTCATTCACCGCGAAGATAAATACAAAGAAGACTCTGACAAACCCAATATTGCCGAAATTATGTTGGCAAAGCACAGAAACGGCCCCGTCGGGAGTTGCGAACTTTACTTTGACGAAAAGAGGGCTTCTTTCGTGGAAATTGACACGCACTTTGAAGATTTTGAAAATGATTCTTTAGGCGCCGCCGGAGAGGCCGATTCCGATGACGGCGGTTTTTAGAAAATTAGGAAAAACGGAGCCCTCCGGCATTCCGCGGAATGCCGGAGGGCTCAAAGGCGATATCTGACACCAACTATGAACGCAATTGAAAAACTAACGGAAATCTTTGGTAAATTTCCGGGCATCGGTTCGCGCCAAGCTAAAAGATTTGTTTATTTTCTCTTGACCAAAGACAGGCTTTTTCTTGAGAATCTTTCAAAAAATCTTTTGTCTCTGAAAAAAAACATTAAAGTTTGCGGCTTTTGCCATCGTTTCTATCAAAGCGAAATCAGCCGCTCCAATTTGTGCCGAATCTGCTCCGACAAGAACAGAGAAGTCGAGACACTGATGGTCGTGGAAAAAGATGCCGATTTGGAAAATGTCGAAAGAACCGGAGTTTATAACGGCCGATACTTTGTTTTGGGCGGAGTCGTGCCGATTCTTGAAAAGAATCCCGAAAAGCTTGTCCGGGTCAATGAACTTTTGTCTTTAATTGAAAGCGAAATGAAAAATAACGGCCTGAACGAAGTCATTCTAGCCACCGGCGTTAATCCGGAAGGCGATAATACTCGTTCCTTCCTTATGACTCTCCTAAAGAAATCCAAGGAAAAAAAACTAAAACTCTCCACTTTAGGTAGAGGGCTTTCCACCGGCACGGAACTTGAGTATTCGGATGCCGAAACCTTAAAAAGCGCTCTGGAAAACAGGCATTGATAGATATTAGGAGATCTTTTCTATTCTGACCTTGAAGTAAGGCTGTCTGTGTCCTCTTTTCTTGAAATAGCGGCTTTTAGCTTTATATTTTATGACATCAATTTTCGGGGCTCGGCCGATTTTTTCTATTTTTGCTTCCACTCTTGCGTTCTTTAACAAAGGAGTCCCGATTTGGGTTTTTTTGCCGTCATTCTTCAAAAGAACCTCGTTGAAAACGATTTTGTCTCCTTCTTCAAAATTTTTCCTGTTTTTCGTTTTTAATTTTTCAATTTTAAGAGCTTCTCCCTTGGAGACTTTATATTGCTTTCCGCCTGTTTTTATGACCGCAAACATTTTTTAATTTTGTCTTTATAATCTTGCTTATAAACTTGGTATAAACTTTCGCTTTTGGGCACCTCTTTCCTCCCTGTTTTTATTTCCCAGACTCCTCTATTCTTATCTGAACCCGCCTGGCTATATTACTAGAATCAGCCAAAAAGACAAGGCCGTTTTGCTTTTGGGAAATCTTGCTTTTCCGCTCTTTCTGTTCCGAGCAAAGCGAGTAAGAAGCCGCTCTCCATAAGCCTGAATGAAAATGTTATAATGAATAAGAATTAAAATTAATTTTTTAAATAAAAATATGTTGGAAAACCATCTCTACGACCTTATGATTCAATTGGTGGAAGAAAATAAGAGCTTGTGGAGAATAAAAAATGAATATATAAAAAATTCCGGAGATTGCCGCGAGTGTGCGGGATTTTGGCAAAAAATGGAGAAAGACAAAGAAGCCCATGTCAAAGAATTGGCAGCTCTGGTAAAGAAGCATTTGGAGTAATCCACATTTTGCGGAAAGACCAGAGACTTGATATATTCATAAACAGCTTCCTTTTCTAAATTCCACCCTGAATTAGGACACTCTCACTTTTAATACTCTTAATGATACCAGCTTCTTCCGCCGCTTCTCTGGCCGAGCGATAACCGAGGATCTTCCTCGGTTTTTCGTTGATTAATTTAAT
>Ga0210050_1004717_pt1 | contig 11196 bp, 9 predicted proteins | sample CryGey132114_all_FD_185463 | JGI IMG/M metagenome (GOLD analysis project Ga0210050, IMG submission 185463) | Groundwater microbial communities from aquifer - Crystal Geyser CG22_combo_CG10-13_8/21/14_all (SPAdes) (version 2) | ecosystem: Environmental > Aquatic > Deep subsurface > Groundwater ...
ATTCCTTTTTTTAATTCCTTTTTTTATTTTATCAATGTTTTTTGGAGTAAATTTTTCCAGTACATTATTTTCTATTGCGTTGTGAATCAAACTATTATCTATTCCAATTACCACATCTGCTTTAGGGTTTTCTTTTTCCAGTACAAGTGTAGTTAAAACCTGTCCTGAGTCTCCTTTTGAAATCAAATTAACTTTGCAGTTGCATTGTTCTTCAAATTTTGGAATAATTTTTGGCATTAAACCATATTCTGATATCATTGAATCATAAGTATAAATAGTTAATTCTTTTTTTCCTGTTTCATTTTGTTTCTGTTCAGTACAGCCAAACAAAAATAAAACTAAAATTAAAGCAATAAATAAAACAATTTTTTTCTCCATCAGATGCCCTCCTGATAAAAACAGGAATAGAGGATTTAAATTCAGAACCATTTCCTAAAGTGAACGCACAGCAATAATCCGTCTTTTGTCGTAATCCAAGCTTTTTTGTTTTTAAATTCATTGCTTAAACCAATTCCTAATCCAAACTTTAATTCATGGTTTTTTAGTTCATATTTGAATCCTTTTAAATTCAATCCTTTTACATTTCCTTTAATTGGAAACAAAGAAATTTTTTCTCCTGGTATTCCCTGAATTAAAAACTTTTTTTTGGGAATCAAATAAATTTCCTGGTTTTCGTGAATGATTTTTGTCTTGATTTTTTTTGGAATTTGTGCAAGCAAAAAAACATTTGTTAAAGTCATGTCTGCTCTTGTTCCGATTGCTCCAAGAATAATTATTTCTTTGAATTTTTTTTTAATACAGTAATCTATTGCTAACTCTAAATCAATTTCATTTTTTTCTACCGGAAACTTTATTTGTTTTATTTTCCTGAATTTTTTTAATGAATTCTTTGAAATTGAATCCATGTCTCCTATAATCAGATTTGGCGTAAATTTTGTTTTTGCCAGTTTGTTTGCTCCGCCGTCCACTGCAATAATAAAATCGTTTTCTGAAATAAATGAATACAAGAATTTTGTGTTAATGCTTCCATTGCAGATTAATGCTGCTCTTTTACTCATAACAAGAAGTTCATTCAAACTTTTTATAACCCTTATTTGTCTCTTCTTTACTATGAAAGTAAATGGAATTGAATGCATTTCATGCAAAGGCCGTCTTTTATGCGGTTTAACTTCCTGCAAAATTTTAGACAGTCATAAACGGAAATCAAAAATTTTTTCTGAAATAAAAAACAATTCTTTTGAAGGAAGTTCTCCCCCTGGTTTATTTGTTTCTTGGAATAATTATCCAAATGTTTCTATTGCTCCTTTGTCTTCTCCTTTTTTTTCTCAGGAAATAGAGTTTTTCGATGAACCAGAAAAATGGTTTGGTTTTTCTTCAGAGAAAATAATTGAAATGCGTGAATCATTAATTCAGTCAGGAAAAAAAACTGATGTTTTTTCTGCTTTAAATCCTTCAAGAGAATTATCTGAAATTCAGGAATCTGTTATGGCTGTTTCTCCTTTAAATGTTTCAGTTGAATTAAACAAAATTTTGTCTGACAAGATTTCTTTTGATTTTCTTTCTGTTCCTTCTGGCCCTAAAGCTGAATTAAAAAAGTTTTCTTTAAACGAAAACCCAAAGATTCCAAAAAAAGTTGATTATATTACTTCTGACACTGATTTGCTTTCAACTAAAGGATTAGAAGAATTATATGACTCAAATGTTTCAGTTAATTCTCTTCAAAAAATTTTGTCTGCCGGCCTGCTTGGATTAAAAAAGAAAAGAAAGTTAGTTCCAACCAGATGGAGCATTACTGCAGTTGATGACACTATTTCAAAAAAATTAATTGAAAAAATAAAGTATTTTAAGGAAACAGATTTTATTCAGTTATTTCAGGCAAATTATCTGGATAATCATTTTTTTGTTTTGCTTTTGCCTGGCTCTTGGTCTTTTGAACAGCTTGAAGCATGGAAAGCTGATTCGGTTTGGGTGCAGGGAAAAGAAACAAAAATTATGGCCGATTTTGAATCCTTTAAAGGAAGAAAAAATTATGCTTCAGATGTTTCAGGAGCATATTATGCCTCGCGTTTAGCTGTAACTGAATTTTTGTTTGAAAAAAGAAGGCAGTCAAAAGTAATTGTTTTCAGGGAAATTGGTCAAGAATATTCTTTAAGTTTAGGAGTTTGGCTTATTCGTGAGACTGTCAGAAATGCTCTAAAAAAGAAACCATTAAGATTTTTTGATTTAGACTTGGCATTAACTTACATTGGAAGAAAGCTTGAAACACCCATAAATTTATTTAAAAGAGAAAGCAAACTGCTCGACTCGTTAAATCAAAAGAAAATTTCTGATTATTTTTAGTCATTTAATGCTTCTCTGACTTTGTCATCTATTTCCTTGAATTTTTTTCTTTTTTCTGTGGATTCTTCCATTTCTTCAAATTCTTTTATTTGGATGTCTTCTTCTCTTACTTTTTTGCTTTCAAACAGTATTGCATCAATTGAACTGAATGCAACAAAAAACAGCCAGCCAACTAAAACAAAAACTAATTCAAGTTTAATGAAATAAGTTGTTAAAATAATCCACACCCCCCACAAAAAAAATATTATTGCGCCTTCAACATATTTTCTGTGGTAAACCTGCCCTGTTCCAGGAACAAGTATGCTCATTAATGCTGCCGGTAAACTCATACTACTGAATATAATAGAACTAGTGTTATTTATTTTTTTGGTTTTGGTTTTATTTAGTATATTTCATAAACTGCCTTTTCCAAAAGGCAAGTTGCCAAAACGTACGGCGTAAAGCCGTACTGATTAAATTTATTTAGTGTATTTCATGAACTGAGCTTTCGTGGTTCCGTCCGCGAGTGCCGGTGCAGGGCTTTCAGCCCAGCTGTTTTAATTATTTAGTGTATTTCATGAACTGAGCAATTAATGCTTCTAATTGGATTCTTTCGTTTGCTCCTTCAACTATTCTGAAATTTGTTTCGCCTATTTTGTCAAGCAATTCAATTTTTGTTTTACCACTTAATTCTTCTTCAGGCATGTCAATTAATTCCCTGTATAACTGTAATACTAAATCTTCTCCGCTCATTCCATATTCATAAAGCAATACATCAAGTTTTTCTCTTGCTTCCAAAAACTTTTTTGCTAAAGACAGTTTAATTAATTCTTTTATTTCTTCTGGTTTTGCTTTGGAACTCACAGTAAAAATTGTATTGGATTTTATTTTTGAGTCAACTGCAGAGCTTGCCTGCAATACATTAATTGCTTTTCTTAAATCTCCTTGAGCAACATAAGTTATTGCTTTTAATGAATCTTTTTCTAATTCCAGTCCTTCAATTTTTGCTATTTCTATTAACCTGTTTTCGATGTCTTTTGAATTTAATGGCTTAAATCTGAAAATAACACATCTGCTTTGCAGTGGTTCAATCAGCCTTGAAGAATAATTACAGCTTAAAACAAACCTGCAGGTTTTAGTGAATTTTTCCATTGTTCTCCTTAAAGCCTGTTGTGCGTCAGCAGTTAATGCATCTGATTCATCTAAAAAAATTATTTTAAAGTCTGTGTCAAAAGCCATTGTTCTGGCAAAATCTTTGATTGTTTTTCTTACTACATCTATTCCTCTTTCATCGCTTGCGTTTAGCTCTAAAAAATTTCTTTCAAATCCTTTGTCATATAATTCGTTTGCCAGAGAAACAGCAGAACTTGTTTTTCCGATTCCTGCCGGACCGGAAAACAATAAATTAGGCAGAGACTTTTTTTGAACATAACTTTCAAGCCTTTTAGTTATTTCTCCTTGGCCTACAACTTCATTTAGTTTTTTTGGCCTGTATTTTTCTACCCAAGGCAAACCATCTTCATTCATGTCATCACTTTGTTAAAGAACTCTGGAAAGCAATTGTTTTAAATTAATTGTGAAACAAAACCTTTTAAGAAAAGGTTTAACAAAATGTGCGAGATAAACTCGCACTGAAAAAGTTTAATCAAAATATAGAGTGTTTTTATGAATTCAAGAGATTCAATTAAATTAATTTTTTTGTTTGCTTTAACTTACTTTATTTTATTTTTTTTGCCTGCTTTAACTAATTTTATTAGCCCTGAAATTGCTTTGCATGAATGGGGTTTTACTTTAAATCCAAGCATGCTTGATTACACTTTTTTTTTAATGCCTTTTATTGGTTTTTTCTTTATTTATTTTTTGGTTGACTGGGCAAATGAATTTTTTGAATCAAATTCAGCTTCAACAATTTATTTTCCTTTGCTTTTTGTCGTATTTTCTTTTCTGGCGTTTTTTGTTCAGTTAATTGTTTATTACGGCAATATTGTTGCTTTAGGGGTTGCCCAAGGAAACCCTAACCTGATTTTAGATGTTTCTTTAGGCTTTGCCTGTCAATCAGCAGTCCTGCCTGTCGGAGACCTTCAGGTTTACACTGTATGCTTTTGGAATACTTTAAGGGCAGATGCCTTTCTTGTATTTGTTTTTTCTGGTTTAGCCGGATGGATTTCAAACAAAGTAATGAAAAAAGTTTCAGAAGATTCATTAAAAGAAAAAAGAAATCCAAAGCCGGTTTAGTTTAAACCAAAAGAAATTGAATAAGGTTTATTCAGAAATCAAACAGCAGTTCTTTAATTATTTTTTTGTTTTCTTTTTGTCTATAAATTCTTTGATTTCTTTTTTTTTCAAAATTATTAATACTGCAAGCAGTATTGCAGGGATAATCAAAACAGACAGTTCTGTTGCAGTCATTTCTCTTACCGGATCAAATACGCTGATTATTGTTGATGCATGATTGTTTTCTTTGTTTTGTTCTTTTTTCCATTCCATTACGTCAAATTTTATTTTGTAATTGTCTTTAGTAATTCCTTCTGAATTTAAATTCACTGGATAAGTTTTTTCTAGTATTCCCTTTGCAGGAACCAGAGTGGCAACGCACTCGTCCATAAAAGGATCTTCTAAATAATAAACTGTTTTTCCTGTTTCTGCATTAATTATTGTTAGTTTTGACTGAGAGCATTCAGCATTATTTGTTTCGTTTTTGATTTTCACTTTAATTTCAATTTCATCTTCTGTTGTAATTTTTTTTCCCGGATTTGTTGAATTATTTACTTCAAATGAAATTATATTAAATACATCTGCAGGGATTGGAATAACTGTAATATTGACTGAATCTGTTTTTTCTATTATTTGAATTGGAGCATCTTCTCCACTTCGGTATTCAAAAAAACTAGTTAAAGTTATTTCATGGTTTCCAATGCTTAATTCATTTGAAAAAAAGTTTTCTTGTGTACTTTTCCAGTCTGTGTCAAGGTTAGAAGCCCATTCAACTGTATAAGGAAAACCATTATCAACAAAAAGCGATCTAAAATCAATATTATCTCCAATAACAAATTCTTTTCCGTCTGTTGGTTTTGAGATTGTTACTGTCATTCCCTCTGTGAAATTAATTTCAAAATCAACACTGTGTTTTTCATTCATGGTCCATGTTATGTTTTCTTGGCAGGCATAATAATAAGTGTAATTCCCTTCTATTAAATCTCCAAAATCACAAGCAACTGTACCTGCTTGTTTGTCGTCGCATGCAACCCAGTCAATAAAACTTTTGTTGTCTGCAAACTTGCACCAAGTTATTTTTGGCGGGTCAAGAAGGTTTATTATTAATTCAGTTTTTGTATCATCCACTCCATCAACATAAGGGGCGGTGTTGTCTCCAGCTAAACTGTTTGTCTCAATTAAAGCAACCCATAAATTTGCATCCATGTTTTTATCCGGCATATTATTTGAGTCAATAGCAGCAATTATATTGTATCTTTGTCCTGGAATTGCATCAGGCCATGTAATTACCCACCCAATATTTGAACTAATTCCTCCCGGAACAACTTCTCTTAAAACAATTTTTGCTTTTGCAGCGGGGTCAACTAAATGCAAGTTTCCTGTCTGGCTGATTAATTCATAAGGGCTTCCGCACACATCTCCGTTAAATAAACAGTAGTAAAGTGTTGCATTTACGTCCTGGCATTTGCTTCCTTTTGGGTCTGCTCCGTCTTTAATGCATTCAATTTGTGCTTGAACATTCAAATCCATTCCTTCTTCCAGCACATATGGTTCAGTTGAAGGGGCAATCCAGTTTAAATTAAAGTGAAGCGCATTAACTGAATTTAAAAGCAATAAAAATAAAATTAATATTAACAAAATATTGGTTTTTTTATTCATTCAATTATATTTGTCTTTTGTGTTATTTATTTCTTTCTCTTGTTCTTTTTTTTTCTCGTTAAGAATTTAAACTGTTTTTATCAGTTCTTTCTAGGGTTTTAAGTGGTTTTACGGCTTGCATTCAAAGACTATCTGGAAAATTTTAAATTAAACCTGCTTTTCGGCGTTTTATTGATTTTTTCTTTTATAGCTTTATTTGAAAACATTTTTATTGGCTCTGGAAGCATTTTTTTGGAATACAATATTTTTTCAGTTGATCCAATTGTATTGGCAGTTCAACTGCTTTCAATAATTGTTTTTCTGGTTTTCTATTCTTTGTTTTTGTCTTTTTTGATTTTTAATGTAAGAAACAAATTAAATAATGTCAGAATGAATTATTATTTAAAAGAAAAACTGCATAAATTTGGTTTTGCTTTAGCAATATTTTTTGTATTATATTTTCTGGTTTTTTTCTTTTTTTCTTCTTTGCTTGTCTTTCTTTCTTTTCCCTTACTTGCAGTAAACTTTATTTTGCTCATTGCTTCAGTTTTGCTTTTGTTTGTTCCTCAAAGCATTGTAATAGATGAAGGAAAAATATTTCACAGTATTCAAAACAGCATTGAATTTTTAGCTAAAAATCCTTCAACTGTCTTTAAAGTCATTTTAATGTCAGTCGTTTTTTTGCTTGTTTTACCTTTAATTGAATTTTTGTTTGATTTCATTTATCTGACCGGAAACTATGTTTCTTTGCTGATTTCATTGTTTTTTGTTGTTCCTTTTATTGAAATAGTTAAAACAAGGCTGTATATGAAAAAATTTGGTTTGGTTTTGTTTGACAAAGAATACTAGTCTGGATTAAATAAAATTCCTTCAAAGTTTTTTTCTATTGCTTCTTCTAATTCTTTTCTTGTTTTTGCATTAAAATAACTTGTAGTCTTTAATTCAGTTTCTTTTTCTTTTAAACCCAGTTTTTCTTCATTAAATTTTCTGAATTTTTCTTTTCCCTGAACTGAATTAAAGCTTCTTAAAACAATTGCATTTCCTGCCAGTTTTCTTACTTTTTCTCTTACTCTTCTTGCAATGGTTTTTGCTTCAGCTTTATTTTGATTAGAAAAAATTAATGCTCCCTGCATTACTCCATACAATGAAATGCATTTCTTTAAATCAGAGTAATTTATTTTTTCTTTTAACTCATTTTCTTTGATTAAAAACAATTCGTTTACTACCAAAACAGATTCTTCAATTGAATCCATTAATTTTTTTACATCTCCCTGGCTTTTAAAGAAAAGTTTTTCAAAGTTAATTTCAGATAAACCTGATACTCCCTGCCCTTTAACATATAATCCTTTTTCCTGTGCTTTCAGATTATTGTTATTTAAATTTAAAAAATAAATTTTTGTTTTCAATGCATTGTCTTCCAGTAATTTTAACTGGAACTTGTTTTCCAGGCAAACAACTAATTCAAAATTTTTTTGTTTTTTTTCGTTGAATGCTTTAATGAATTCATTTGCAAAAAACCAGATGTTTTTTTTGTTTGCTTTGAAATTTGATTCCTGCGGGGTAAACAAGGCAATGCTGACGCAAAACTTTTGTGTTAATTCACTTGCCTTAAAAAAGAATTCAATTAATTCTTTGATTTTGTTTTTGCTTTTTTTTTCTATTGCTTTGCTCAAACAAAAATTCAGGTAATTGATGCAGACAGAAGAAGAAAACTCTTTTTGTTTTTCTTTTACTTCTTTTAATAAATCAATTATTATTGTTTCCCCTGGCCCTTCTTTTTCTTTTAATTCAATGTTCCATGAAAACCCTTTAGATGAAAAATCTTCGATAAAAGGAATATTGATTGTTGAACTGCAATGCAGTTCTTTTGCTTTAAAAGGGATTTTTGAAATTAAATTAAATTCTTTTAACACTTCTTTTTCTATTTCAGGAATTTTTTCTATTTCAAATACAGGCAATCCGACTCTGGCGTATTGGTTATGTATATCTTCAAAACCTAATTCAACTAATTTAACGCAAACCATTTCCCTGATTAAAGAAGTAGTAATATTTGAAATTTTTAAATCCTTTATTTTTTCTTCTACTTCTCCGGAAATTTTTTCTGCTAAACCTCTTTTGATTTTTGTTTCTTTCAATAAACTTTTGGTTATGTTTCCTCTGTCAAATTCCTCAAGTTCTTGTTTGGATGTAAAAACAATCATTTGGTCAAAAGAAGAATAAGTTTCTGCTGCATTTGGATTTAATTTTTTAAGCATTTCAATTGCTTGTTCTTTTAGTTTTCTTGTGCTTTGGGTTTCAATTTCATTTAATTCTTTAACTATTTTTGCAATATCCCATTTTGTTGCTCCTGCTTCCTCGCATTCAAAAGCAATTTTTTGCACTAATGGTTTGATTAATGAACCCATAAACACTATCAGAAATAAAATGTTTTAAAGCAGAAACGCCAAAAACAGGTTTTTGTTAGATAAATTAACTTTTTATATGCTTTTGTTTTACTTTACTAAGTATGTCTAGTGTTGTTAGTTTGGATAAAGTTGATCACAAGGTCATTCAAAAATTACTGGAAGACGGAAGAGCTTCTTTTAGCTCTATTGCAAAAGAAACAAAATTAACTGATGTTGCAATAAAAAAAAGAGTTGAATCTTTAATCAGAAAAGGAGTGATTTCTTCTGTTTCTGCTAATTTGAATTACAAGGTTTTAGGCTATGAAAACCCTATTTTTGTCCAGATGAGAACTGATATGAGCAAACACAAAGATTTAGTAAAAAAACTTCAGTCATTTGATTATATTTTAGAATTATATCAGGTTTTAGGAGAATACAATTTAATTGCAAAAGTTGTTGTTCCTTCTCTTGAGTTAGCTGAAAGATTTATCAATGATTTGGGCTTGATTGACGGAATTTCAGATATTAAAACCCAGTTAGTTTTAAGTGAACTGAAAAAAACAAGTGCTCTGCCTACCCAGTCATTGCAGAAAAAACTTTGATGTCCATTTAAATTCTTTTTTGTTTAAAAGAATGAAAGGTGCTTAATTGAAACTTATTGTATCAGAGAAATCTATTGCAGGAAAAAGAATTGCAGAAATTTTGGGAAAAGGAAAAATAAAAACTCTTTCAGAAAGAAATGCACAGTTGTTTGAATTTGATTTCAACGGAGAAAAAGCTTTTGTAATTCCTTTAAGAGGGCATATTCAGGACGTGGATTTCCCAAAAAAATATAATTACTGGACCGGCACAGACTTAAGACAACTGACTAAAGTTAAAGTGGAATACTTGCCTTCAGAAAAAAACATTACTGCTTTGCTGGAAAAAAAAGCAAAAGAATTCTCTGAAGTAATCATTGCAACTGATGCTGACAGAGAAGGAGAAAGCATTGGGGTAGAAGCATTGGATTATATTAAAAAAGGAAATCCGAAAATTGAAATCAAAAGAGCATTGTTTTCTGCAATGGCAAAAAAAGATATTGATGATTCTTTTTCAAAATTAATTAAAGTTGATTTTGCTTTAGCTGAATCAGCTAATGCAAGAAGAGAAATAGATCTAATCTGGGGTGCAGTTCTTACAAGATTTATTTCAATTGTTTCAAATAAAATGGGAAAAGAATTTTTAAGTGTCGGCAGAGTTCAAAGTCCGGTTCTTTACCTGATTGTTAAAAGAGAAAAAGAAAGAAAAGCATTTAAAATAGAAAAATACTGGGAAATCAAAGCATTACTGGAAAAAGACAAAATCAAGTTTGAAGCAATGCACAAAAAAGGCAGATTTAAAGACAAAAAAGAAGCTGAAAAAGTTTTAAACAAGAAACCAAAAAAAGCCAAAGTCTTGAGGGTTCATAAAACTCACAGAACAATTTCAAAGCCTTTGCCGTTTAACACTACTTCTTTTCTCAGAGCAGCAACTTCAATTGGTTTTAGTGCAGGGCAGGCGATGAGTATTGGAGAATCATTGTATCAGCAGGGATATATTTCTTATCCAAGAACAGATAACACAAAATATCCTCCTACTTTGAATTTAAGGGAATTAGTTCAGGAAACAGGAAAAACAAAAGAATTTAGTGTTTTAGCCCAAAAACTTTTAGCAAAAAAAGAATTAATTCCCTCTGAAGGAAAAGAATCAAAAGATCATCCTCCGATTCATCCTGTTTCAGCAGGAGATAAAGGAAAATTAGGGGACAGAAGCTTTAAAATTTATGAATTAATTGTCAGAAGATTTTATGCCACTTTATCAGATAATGCTGAAACAGAAAATCTTTCAGTTGAATTTGATTTGGAAAAAGAATTATTTGTCTCTAATGGTCAGAGAATCCTCAAATTAGGCTGGAAAGAATTTTATCCTTATTCTTCAATTAAAGAAGTATTGCTTCCTGCTTTAGCTGAAGGAAACATTGCAGAAGTACTAAAACTTGATTTACTGGAAAAAGAAACTCAGCCTCCTCCGAGGTATTCTCAGGGAGCTTTACTAAAATTAATGGAAGACTTAAATATTGGAACAAAATCCACTAGACATAATATAATTCAAAAACTTTATGCAAGAAAATACATTGTTGGAGCAAAAGCAGTTGAACCAACTAACCTTGCTTTTGCAGTAACAGATGTATTAGAAAAATATTCCAGAAAAGTAATTGAACCAGAAATGACTTCAGAGTTAGAACAAGAAATGCATTTAATTTCAGCTAAAAGAAAAACAAAAGAAGAAGTAGTTGATCATTCAAGAGACTTATTATTAATTATTTTAAAAGATTTATTTGAACACAAATTATCTATTGGAAACGAAATCAAGGCAGAATTAAGTGAAGACAAAATTGTAGGCAAATGCCCTAAATGTGAAAAAGGAGAACTAAGAATTATTTTAAGCAGAAACAAAAAATATTTTTTAGGGTGTACAGCTTATCCTGAATGTCATAATACTTATCCTTTGCCTCAAAAAGGAAAAATTTATCCGGCAGACAATCCATGCAAGGACTGCGGATTACCAATGATTTCAGTTCAAGGCAAACGCTTTAGATTTGAAATGTGTATTGACCCTGATT
>Ga0210050_1004718_pt1 | contig 11195 bp, 9 predicted proteins | sample CryGey132114_all_FD_185463 | JGI IMG/M metagenome (GOLD analysis project Ga0210050, IMG submission 185463) | Groundwater microbial communities from aquifer - Crystal Geyser CG22_combo_CG10-13_8/21/14_all (SPAdes) (version 2) | ecosystem: Environmental > Aquatic > Deep subsurface > Groundwater ...
TGAACCTATTAGCCTTGAAGAAAAAAGAAAAGGAAGAGCCCCGCCTAAAAGAAGTCCTATGAATACTTTTGGAACTGCAATGTCAATTGTTGTAAGTCCGGTCGCTTCAAAATAAGTTGTAAAAAGGGATGAGGCGGCTACGGCAGCTGAACCGACCGCAAATCCTTTGGTTAAGGCTTTGGTGGTATTTCCAACTGCATCCAAATCTCCGGTTACTTTAGGCGCTTTTCCTCCCAACTTGGCCATTTCAACCATGCCTTGAGCATTATCGGAAATCGGTCCGAAGGTGTCGAGGGACATGATAATTCCGGTTGTGGCCAGCATGCCCATCCCTGCAAGGCTAATTCCATAAAAACCTAAAAATAAATAGCCTACAAAAATAGTCGCGGCAATAATTAGGACCGAGAAGAAGGTTGATTCCATGCCAATCGATAACCCGGAAATAAGATTGGTTCCGGCTCCGGTTTGGGAAGCTTTGGCAATTGCCACAACCGGTTTTTCTCCGGGACCGGTGTAGTACTTGGTAATAAATAGAAGGGCAAGCATGGAGATAATTCCGGTAACTGCTGCATATCCTGCCCGGGGTTCATGAAGCAAAAATACTGCAAGTGCCATGAAAATTATAGCTGCGGCAACAGCTGAAACGATGAAGCCTCTGATTAATGGATTTAATGGGTTTTCTCTTTCCGATTTTGCCTTAACAAAAAAAGTTCCCAGAATAGAAGTTAAAATTGCTCCGCTTCTTGCCAAAAGAGGGAAAACAACGCCCTTAAGGCCAAAAAGTTGGCCCCCCAAAATCATGGCGGCGACAATTGTCAGGGCATATGATTCAAAAACATCGGCGGCCATACCGGCGCAATCGCCCACGTTATCACCGACATTATCGGCGATGGTGGCCGGGTTTCTGGGGTCATCTTCAGGAATTCCCTTTTCGACTTTGCCTACAAGGTCGGCTCCGACGTCAGCCGCCTTGGTAAAGATTCCTCCTCCGACTCTCATGAAAAGTGCCAGAAGTGCCGCACCAAAGCCATAGCCAACCAAAACACCGGTTGCATTTTTGGCAACAGCATTTGCCCCTAAATTAATAAATGTAAAATATGACCACATATAAATAATAGAAACTCCTAAAAGTCCAAGACCTACAACCAACATTCCGTTAACGGTTCCCGCGCCAAACGAAGATTTTAAAGCCGGAGCCAAGCCTTTGATTGCGTTATTTGCGGTTCTGACATTGGCCCGTACCGCAATCCACATTCCGAAGTAACCAATAAGTGCACTGAAAATTGCTCCCATCAAAAACGTAACAGCAATTCCTTTTCCTAATGTAAAGAAGATAATAACTGCCAAAACCGCCATGATCGGAAAGACAACGCTAAACTGTTTTTTAAGGTAGCTCATTGCCCCTTCCCTTACGGCGCGACCTATTTGCTGAAGTTTTTCGCTTCCTTCCGAATCCTTAAGAACGCTTTTAGTCAGATAAATTCCATATCCGAGGGCAAAAAGCGCAATTATGGGAGCTGCAAAAAGCGCAATTAGCTGTATGTCCATGCGAGAATTTTAGAATAGCCTTTTTATATTTTCAATAGGTAATTAAAAGTCAACCCGGCGGGTTGACTTTTGCTACAATGAATTATGACGTCATTTAGGAAAATCCCGCTTATTACAAACGAGATTTATCATATTTTTAACCGTGGAATAGACGGCAGAATAACTTTTTCCAGTCAAAAAGAATTTATAAGGGCATATCAAGTAATGAAATATTATAGATTTTCTTCTCCACCCGTTAATTTTTCAAAATTCATATATACAGGAGCCGAAGGTATTAAGAAATATAACGAAGCTTCTTGGGGAGAAAAATTAGTCTCAATTATGTGCTACTGCCTTATGCCCAATCATTTTCACTTTCTTTTGCGCCAAGAAACAGACGGAGGAATTTCTAAATTTTTAAGTCAGTTTCTTAATAGCTATACACGTTATTTTAATACCAAAAATGAAAGGGTTGGACCGCTATTTTTGGAGGATTTTAAAAATGTACTTGTTGAAAGTGAAGAGCAGTTTTTACATCTTTCCCGATATATTCATCTCAATCCTTTTTCATCATCAGTTGTTTCCAGTTTAGAGAATTTATACACATATGAGTGGTCTTCATTGAGTGAATATATTGGAGGAAGCGAAGACTATATTTGTGATAAAGAAATGATAATGAATTATTTTAAAACAAAAGAAAGTTATAAAAAATTTGTTTCCGATCGGGCCGATTATCAGCGTGAACTTAAACAAATTGAAAATTTGCTAATCGACTAAAGGTCTAAAAGTCAACCCGCCGGGTTGACTCGAAAAGAAGCCTGCTTATATATCCAGAGTTGCTAATTTGGCATTGGTTTGAATAAATTTCTTTCTTGGAGGAACTTCTTCTCCCATAAGTACCGTAAACATTTTATCTGTATTCTCCGTGCTTTCTATTGTTACCTGTTTTAAGGTTCTGGTTTCCGGATCCATAGTAGTCTCCCAAAGCTGTAAAGGGTTCATTTCTCCAAGACCCTTGTATCTTTGTATCGTTGATTTAATACCTGTCTTTTCTTTCAGTATTTTCTCTTTATCTTCATCATTATAAGCGTAGACAATATCTTTTCCTGTTTGTATTTTATAAAGGGGGGGGATAGCAATGTAAAGATATCCCTTATTAATTATTTCCGGCATGTGTCTGAAGAAAAAAGTCAGAAGGAGAGTTTTAATATGGTCTCCGTCAACATCGGCATCCGTCATGATGATGATCCTGTGGTATCTGATCTTGTCATAATTTAGAGACTCCCCTATTCCTCCCCCCAAAGCAATAATCAGATCCCGAATTTCTTCAAACTTTACAATTTTATCCAGATGAGCCCGTTCAGTATTCAATATTTTTCCTCCTAAGGGTAAAATGGCCTGAAAACGCCTGTCTCTTCCCTGCTTTGATGACCCGGCAGCGGAGTCCCCCTCGACTATGTACAGTTCCGAGATAGCAGCATCGTTTGATTGACAATCCGCAAGTTTTCCGGGAAGTGTGGCTCCTTCCAAAGCCCCTTTTCTTAAGACGGCGTCTTTTGCGGCACGCGCCGCCAGTCTTGCTTTGGCGGCTAGGGTTACTTTTTCAATTATTTTTCTGGCATCGGCGGGATGTTCTTCGAAGTAAGTATCTAAGCCTTCTTTTACGGTTTGGGCAGTAAATGTCTGGACTTCGGGATTATTAAGTTTTGCTTTTGTTTGGGACTCGAATTGAAGTCTGTCCGAAAGCATTTTAATATAGACGACGGCAGTTAGACCTTCCCTCATGTCTTCCCCGACAAGAAGATTTTCATCGGCGTTTCCGTTAGCGTTTAATTTTTTGGCGTAATCGCTGATTGCCCGGGTTAAGGCAATTTTAAAACCCGTGATATGAGTTCCTCCATCTATCGTGTTTATGCCGTTGACATAACCTTTGACATTTTCATTAAATGAATCGGTGTAGGCAATTGCGACTTCGCAGGAAATTCCGGCTTCTTCCTTTGATATATAGATGATGTCGGAAACCGGCGTTTTTCCGCGATTGGAATGAGCAACCAGGGATTTGATTCCGCCTTCGAAATAGTAATTTGCGGTGTCTCCGTCGTTTTCATCTTTAAAATGAAAATAAAGACCGGCAATGAGGTAGGCTCTATCTTTAAGAAGGGCTTTGCTTTTATTATTATCAAAAGTTGTTTCCCCAAAGACTTTTTTGTCCGGAAAGAACGTGGTGACGGTGCCGGTTTGACCTTTTTCAAACTTAATTTGCCAATCTTCAAGTTGTTTTTGGCTGGCTTCCGAAACCTTCCTTAAGGGTTTACCTTCCCGATACTCCTGGTAAAAGGCCTTGCCCTCTCTTAAAACCACAACCCTGAAGTATGAAGAAAGGGCGTTAACCACTGAGGCTCCGACTCCATGAAGTCCTCCCGATACTTTATATGCTCCTCCTCCAAACTTCCCTCCGGCATGGAGTTTGGTCATAGTCAGTTCCAGAGCGGAGGTGCCGGATTTGTGTTTGTCGACGGGGATGCCCCGGCCGTTATCTCTAACAGTTGCCGAACCGTCCTTATTTAGGTTTACCCAGACGTGATTGGCAACTCCGGCAAAGCTTTCATCAACTGAGTTATCAATAATTTCTCTTAAGCATTCATGAAGTCCGCGGGAATTGGTTGAGCCTATGAACATTCCCGGCCTTTTTCTGACCGGTTCAAGGCCTTCCAGTACCGTAATTTCTTTTGCCGTATAGCTGCCTTTAGTCATGATCTTTCTATATTATACCTTTATTCGAAGCTAATTACCATATTTGCAAGCTGTAAGCCGACGTTGCCGTTAAGTTTTAGATTATTCAGGGTTTTAATTAAAATTTCAAGATCCATGGCCGTTTTAGACCTGTTTTTTACCGAGTTTAATAGATTAAAGTGTGAAACTTCAATTAAATTTTGGACAAATACTTGCGCTTCTCTCCTATCCTTTATTTTATCTATCAAGGCCAGTTTTTCTCCGGTTGTCAGTTCTAAAAATTTTTCCGCGTTTTCACTATACGCTATACGCTTTTCGCTATTCGCTATTTTTATCACTTGGCATCTTGATACAATTGTTGGCAGCACGGCCGCCAAGCTGTTGGCTGTCAGGATGTAGCTGATGTTCTCCTGAGGCTCCTCGAGGCTTTTTAGGAAGGCGTTCACCGCTTCTTCGGTAGCAAGATCTATATTATTTATGAGTATGGCGGTCGGTGAATTAAAACTGAGTTTTGTGATTTTTCTTAATTCCCGGGTATCGGCAATTTTTGCCAGCGGAAATTCCATTATCTTGGCGTTTAGTTTCTTCGCCAAATTGGAAATTGGTAATTGGAAATTGGTAATTCCTTGTCCGACAAGGAGGTATGCATGCATTGCAAAAATTATGATATCATAAACTAATGCCTACTCTAAGCGATATTCTCGTTTCCCAGGGGGCTTTAACTGCCGATAAAGCAAAACTTGTTAAACTTACCCAGATTCAAACCGGAGCGCCCGAAGAAGACATAATTGTTGGCAAAGAGCTTGTAAGTGAAGCCCTGCTGGCTAAAGCTAAAGCAGTCTATTTTAATGTACCTTACGTTGATTTATCGCAAATCCCCGCTTCCCCTGAGGCTTTATCGCTTCTTTCTCAGGACGTAGCCGAAAGATTTAAAGTTTTTCCGGTCTCAGTTGAAAAAGCAGGCAAAAAACTGGTCTTAGCGATGGCCGATCCTTTGAATCTTTCTGCAATAGATTTTGTTGAAAGAAAAACAGGGTATCATGTTCAGGTAGAAGTTGCCGAAGCTTCAAAGATCAAAGAGTTTGTTGATACTAAATATGCCCAATCCATTTCCAAGGAGGTAACTGAGGCAGTTTCCGAGGTTTCTACAACCCGCGATGAAGTAAAAAGTTTTGAAACAGCTTCCAAATTTGGTTTTATCAAAGAAGAAAAGATTGCCGAGATTGTCAGTCACATTTTGGAGTTTGCCATCAGGGCAAGGGCTTCTGATGTTCACATTGAACCTCAGGAAAAATCAACCAGAGTCCGTTACCGAATAGACGGAATTTTGCAGGAGAAATTAACCATACCCCGCGAAATTCATGATTCGCTGGTTTCCAGAATTAAGATTATTTCCGGAATGAAAATAGATGAAAAAAGAGTTCCTCAGGATGGACGATTTAATTTCAAAGCTGCAGGTGAGGATATTGATTTAAGAGTTTCTTCTCTTCCCACATCCTGGGGAGAAAAAATTGTTATGAGGCTTCTTAAGAAAACCGGCGGGGTTCCTACCCTGGCAGAGTTGGGGTTAAGAGGACGCGGTTTAAAAAATCTTGAAGATTCTGTTCTTAGGCCTCATGGAATTATTCTTATTTGCGGTCCGACAGGAAGCGGAAAAACGACAACTTTATATTCAATAATTTCAAAAATAAATACTTCTAAAGTAAATATTGTTACGCTGGAAGATCCTATCGAGTATAAAATTCAAGGAGTAAATCAAGTTCAGATAAATCCTGCGGCCGGACTTACTTTTGCATCGGGCTTAAGATCTTTTCTAAGGCAGGACCCGAATATAATTTTAGTCGGAGAAATCCGCGATCAGGAAACCGCCGATCTGGCTATACAGGCATCTCTTACCGGGCATTTGGTTTTTTCAACGCTTCATACCAATGATGCTTCGGGAGCCCTTCCCCGGCTTTTGGATATGGGCGCGGAACCCTATCTTCTGGCCTCTTCGGTTACCGCAATTATGGCCCAAAGAGTTATCAGAAAGATTCATGATAAATGCAAAGTCGCATTTACTCCGGATGCCAAAATTGCCGAAGAAGTAAAGATTAATTTAGGAAATCTTTGGCCAAGCGGAAAAGATGTCAAGTTTTATAAAGGCGAAGGAGACGCTGAGTGCGGCAACTCCGGGTATTTCGGCAGAGTCGGAATCTTTGAAGTCATGCCCGTTACGGAAAAAATGAGTAAACTGATTTTGGAAAGATCGTCATCTAACGATATCGAAAAGCTTGCCCGCGAGGAAGGTATGATAACATTAAAGCAGGACGGATATTTGAAGGTTTTGGAAGGGATAACCTCAATTGAAGAGGTACTGCGCGTAGCGCAAGAATAACTGATAACTGATAACTGATAACTATGGATATTAAACAACTACTTCAGCAGACAATTGATTCGGGAGCATCTGATTTGCATTTATTAACCGGAGTTGCCCCGACATTAAGAATAGACGGCGTTTTGGCTCCGCTTTCTAATTTTGGAGTAATGACGCCGGATGCGGTTTCCGAACTGGTGAGCCAGTCGGTGACGAGTGAGCAATTATCGAAAATTTCGATTGATAAGGAATTGGATTTTTCTCTGCCCTTTTCGGATAAGGCCCGTTTCAGGGGGAATATCTATACCCAAAAAGGATCGCTTGCGGCATCTTTCAGAAGGATACCTTTGGAAATTCCGGCAATTGACTCATTGGGACTTCCCAAAATTATCCATTCTTTTACCGGTTTAAGACAGGGTCTTGTTTTGGTAACAGGCCCCACCGGACACGGTAAATCAACAACTCTAGCTTCCATTTTAAACGAGATAAACGCCAACAGACTTTGCCACATTGTCACGATCGAGGACCCCATTGAATTTGTTTTCAGGTCTCAAAAGTCGATTGTCTCGCAGCGCGAGATGAATTCCGATACTCATTCCTGGCAAGTTGCCTTAAGAAGCGCGTTAAGGGAAGATCCCGATGTAGTTTTGGTCGGTGAGATGCGGGATTATGAGACAATTGCGGCGGCCTTAACCGTTGCCGAAACCGGACATTTGGTTTTTGCAACGCTTCATACCAATTCCGCGGCGCAGACGGTAGACAGAATTGTGGACGTTTTTCCCGAAGAACAGCAAAAACAGATTAGGCTTCAATTATCCAGTGTTATCGAAGCTGTATTTTCCCAAAGACTGGTTGCGGCGATTCCAAAAGGCAGAGTTCTTGCCTATGAACTGATGTTGGCTACAAATGCCATAAAGACGTCAATAAGAGAAGGAAAAAGCCATATTATCGATAGTATTTTGGAAACTTCTACGGAGGCGGGAATGGTCACCTTGGAAAAAAGCCTTGCCGATCTTGTCAGAGAGGGAAAAATAACACTTGATTCGGCTCAAGATTGGTCGCTAAGACCGGAGCTTTTATCCAGATTAGTCAGAAGCTGAGAAATTATGAATTATGAGATACTACTATAAAGCCAAAGACCAATCAGGCAAAACCGTAACCGGTGAAGTCGAAGGCCAATCCGAGAGGGAAGCCGCCAAACTTGTCAGAAAGAAAGGTCTGTTTCCATTTTTCATAAGGGCGGCTTCCGATAATCCCCTGGCTTTTTTGAAAAAGCTAAAAGACAAAATTGCAATTAGTGAGGTTGCCACATTTACCAGGCAGCTTTCAACCATGATGAACGCCGGACTGCCGATAACGGACTCTCTGTTGATATTAAGATCCCAAACCAAAGGAGCCATGCAAAAAGTTGTGGCTCCAATTTTGGCCGATGTTGAAGGGGGAAGTTCGCTTTCTTTGGCTTTTTCAAAACACCCGAAAGTTTTTTCTCCTACCTATATTGCTTTACTTAAATCAGGAGAAGCAGGAGGAGTTATGGACCAAGTTTTACTGCGACTTGCGGATAATCTGGAAAAAGAGCAGGAATTTTCCGGGAAAGTAAAAGGTGCATTAATCTATCCGGCCGTTGTTATCGTAGGAATGTTTGTTGTCGGACTTGTAATGATGATATTTGTAATTCCCAGGCTTACCTCACTCTATAGCGAGTTTAACGCAACTCTTCCCGCCCCGACCAGGATTCTAATAGGAATTTCGAATTTCCTGGTTAAATTTTGGCCCGTCTTTCTTGTTTTGGTTGGTTGCTTGTTGTATTTTTTCCGGTCTTTTCGGAAAACCAAAGCGGGTAAAAGAAAGATTGATGAACTTATTTTTAAAATTCCGATATTGGGTCCTCTTCAAAGGCAGGTAATGCTTACGGAACTTACCAGGACTCTTTCTTTGATGGTGGGAAGCGGAGTTTCAATTTTGGATGGAATGAATATTACCGCGGGAGTTGTAGGCAGTTCAATTATTTCGGAGGCACTTCTCGATGCGGCAAAACAGGTTGAAAAAGGGTTTCCCGTTGCCTTTGCTTTTGCCAAACATCCCGATGCTTTCCCTTATATTTTAACCCAAATGATTGCGGTCGGAGAAGAAACCGGGAAAATGGAGGAGGTTTTAATTAAGGTAAGCCATATTTTTGAAGTCGAATCTGATCAAAAAGTAAAATCCTTAACCAGCGCTATTGAGCCTTTAGTGATGGTTCTTTTGGGTATTGGTGTCGGGTTTTTGGTCATTGCGGTCATCTTGCCAATTTATAATCTGACGAGTCAGTTCTGACAACTTGATCCCACACAGTTTAGCATTCGCCTTCAGGTACTATTCGTACACGGCTCATGTTGCACTTGTGAGGGATCTCGCCCCGTTAGAAAGCTTTGTTTCTAATGGGGCTTGACAAGTCAATTTTAATTACTTATTGTTAATATATAGTGAGGCAAACTGCTAAAGGTTTTACGTTAATTGAACTTCTGATTGTTATTGCCGTCCTCGGAATTTTAGCAGTTGCCGTTCTTTCGGCAATCAACCCCATTGAGCAGATTAATAGAAGTAGGGACACCGGATCAAGGTCCGATGCGGAACAGCTTTTGGGTGGGGTAGACAGATTCTATGCCAGTCAGGGTTACTACCCTTGGAAAGTGAACCCGACTAATCCTGTGTCAGATGCTACAGCCTGGGCCGTGGCTAATAACACTTGGACGGATGGGGTGACGCCGGTTCTTACTAAATTGTCTGCTGCCGGTACAGGTGAGTTAAAGGCATCTTTTACTACCAGAATTACGGCTACTTCTTATAACGCTTTGTATAAATCCAATAGAGGAACGGCCGGAGACAGCACCTATGTGTGTTTCCTGCCTAAGTCCAGTTCTTTCCAAACGGAAGCCGGAACAAGGTGCGGAGCCACTCTTCCTGCGGATTATCCGGCCGGAGCTTGTCCTGCAGGCTGTGCCGCGGCAAAGACTTGTTACTCTTGTCTTCCTTAATGTTTTTAGTATTCTTTTTTCTTCTCGGGCTTGTATTGGGATCTTTTGTCAATGTTTTAATTTGGCGGATTCCTCAGGGACTTTCCATCGGCGGCAGGTCTATATGCAGAAAGTGTAAAGGTAAAATTGCCTGGTACGATAATATTCCCCTGCTTTCTTTTATTATGCTTCGGGGAAAATGCAGAAACTGCAAAAAGAAAATTTCCTTACGTTACCCTCTGGTGGAGCTTTTGTTTGGGGTAATTACTGTCTGTCTTTTTTTGAAATTTGGGCTGACGTTGGAATTTTTGTTCTATATTTTACTTTCAATAATTTTAGTTTCAATTTTTGTTATTGATTTAATGCAGCAAATTATTCCCGATGAATTAGTCTTTTTTGGGATGGCTGTCTGTTTTTTGTTTAATTTTTCGTTTAGCGGTATGCTTTCGGGATTTTTAGCAGCAACTTTTCTCTTAACCCTCCATTTAATAACCCGCGGAAAGGGCATGGGTTTGGGGGATGTGAAACTGGCGATTTTGGGAGGAATGGTTGTTGGTTTAAATAATGTTTTTTATTGGCTGGCCTTGGCCTTCTTGACCGGGGCGGTAGTAGGATGCATACTGATTCTAACTAAAAAGTATGGCCTTAAAAGCAAGATTGCTTTTGGACCGTTTTTAATAATCGCGTTATTTTTAACTATTTTTATTAGATTATAAGCATAGCTTGGCAAAATATGAATTTTGTGAAAAAAGGCTTCACTCTGATTGAATTGCTGATTGTTGTTTCTATTATTTCGCTCATCGTCATCACCGGTTTTTTTCTGGCCAGAAATCAATTCTTAAAAGGCAGGGATGCAAGAAGGAAGGCTGATATCCATAAAATTCAGGAAGCGGTTGAAGAATATGAAAAAGATCACGACTGCTATCCCCCACCTCCTCCCGATCCTACTACCAATTGCGATCCGGGAACGGGACTTAAACCGTATTTAAGTCAAATTCCCTGCGATATAGCTACAGGATTATCGTTTTATTATGAAACAGACAATCCTGGCGGGTGTGGTAAATGGTATAGAATATTTATTTTATTGGATAATTTGAATGACAAGGATATAATTCCGGCAATCGGGCCCGGTAGTAAATATAATTTCTATCTTGCCAGCCCCAACGCTCCGGTTCCGACACCGGCTGCCTCCCCGATACCGACTCCCACTCCACCAACCTGCTCTGACTATTGGGGATGCAAAGATGGTGTTTGTATTCTCGTTCCCAGGGAGCCGCCGGATTGTTTACCTATCTGCCAACCCGGATATGATGCGTTGAATATTTGTGAGCAAGCCTGTCCTGGCCTTGAATGTACGCCATGAATAATTTTTCCAAATCTGAACTCAAAGCCATTTTAATAATTTTTGCTTGTCTTGTTGTTATTTCAACCCCGAATTTCATTGTCAGTCTGCGCCGCGCCAGAGATGCCCAGAGGAAAGCCGATATTGGTTCGATTCAGGATGCTCTTTACAGGTACCAGGCGGATTTTGGCAGTTTTCCTCTTTCCGCCGGCGGAAAAATTGCTGCCTGCGAACCCGTTTC
>Ga0210050_1004721_pt1 | contig 11192 bp, 8 predicted proteins | sample CryGey132114_all_FD_185463 | JGI IMG/M metagenome (GOLD analysis project Ga0210050, IMG submission 185463) | Groundwater microbial communities from aquifer - Crystal Geyser CG22_combo_CG10-13_8/21/14_all (SPAdes) (version 2) | ecosystem: Environmental > Aquatic > Deep subsurface > Groundwater ...
CTTCGTCTATAATTACTGTTTTGAAAGGAGCAGAAAAAGGTCTGAGGCTTAAGGCTTTCCGCATTTCTCCTATCTGGGAAATCTTAATAGATGGCTGAGGTTCAACCATTATAAGGTCTGGTTGACTCTTTGCTAAATCCTTTTTTTGACCATTAATCATTCTAACAAATTCTAAAGCCACAGTTTTTTTACCCAAACCATCAACTCCGGAAAATAAATAAGCGTGAGAAATTCTTGAACTCTCAAATGATTTTTTTAAAAATTCTCTTTGGATTTTATGACCGACAATCATGAATCGATGCTAATATACGAATTGATTAAATGCGATACTAATATACTAATTCATACTAATTATACGAATAAAAATTGATTAGTATCATTAGTATTCATTCGTATATTGGCATCGGTTAAATGCATTCGTATATTGGTATCGCGTTATCTTTTGCTCATTACAGTCCTCTTATAGGTATCAAGATTTTCAACTACCACTCCTGTTCCTTTGACTACGCAGTATAAAGGTTGGTCAGCCAAGAAACAAGGAACACCAGTAGCTTTGGCTATAAGTTCGTCGATATTTCTTAAAAGGGCCCCTCCGCCAACCGCAATCATTCCTTTGTTCATAATATCAGCCGAGAGTTCGGGAGGAGTATTCCTCAAAACTTGTTTTACTACTCCCACAATTTCTTCAAGAACATCCTGTAGGGCTTGAGCGGTTTCATTAGAAGAAACTCTAATGTTGCGAGGCAAACCGGAAACTAAATCTCTCCCTCTTATTTCTAAAAACTCTTCTTTCTTTTTTGGTAAAGCCGTGCCAATTTTTATTTTTGTCTCTTCGGCCGTTTGGGTGCCAATAGCTAAATTGTGTTTTTTCTTGATATATTCGGCTATGGCTTCGTCCATCTTATCTCCTCCCACTCTAACCGAACTTACGGTAACAATACCACCCAGAGAAATTACCGCCATCTCTGAAGTCCCTCCGCCAATATCAATAATCATATTGCCCTCACAAGAATTAATAGGAATTCCTGCTCCAATGGCTCCTAAAATTGGCTCTTTGGCTACAAAGGCCGATTTAGCTCCAGCGCTCAAAGCCGCTTCTATCACTGCTCTCCGCTCAGTTGAACTACTGCCAGCTGGCACAGAAACAACAAGTTCTGGTTTAAAAAGCCGGAATCTCCCTTGGGCTTTCTCGATAAAATGCCTGAGCATTGCCTGGGTTATTCTGTAGTCAGAAATCACCCCGTCTTTGAGAGGACGATAAATTCGAATAAAATCAGGAGTTCGACCAATCATTGTTTTCGCCTCAAGCCCAACGGCTAAAATTTTATTCTCTGAGGGGTCAATAGCAACAACCGAGGGCTCCTCTAAAACTATTCCCCTTTTAGGAACAAAAACCAAAGAATTACAGGTTCCAAGATCAATTGCTATTTTAGTAACAAACATATTCCTTCCCCGCCTAAATATTCAATTTTTGGCGGGTCAGTCAAATTAAAAGTGAAAAGTGAAAAGTGAAAAAATAATTTTGAATTTTGAATTGTAATTTTTCATTTTTCATTTTTCATTTAGTTAAGCGTTTATGCGCTTTATATTCGCTCCGAGTTGCTGTAATCTCTCTTCTATCTTCTCATATCCCCTATCTATTTGTTCAATATTTCCAATAATGGTCTTCCCCTGGGCCATTAATCCAGCTACCACTAAACTCGCTCCGGCTCTTATATCCCAAGATTCAATCTTTACTCCCCTCAGAGGAGTTCTGCCAAAAACAAAAGCTCGATGGGGATCAACTATTTCAATATCCGCCCCCATTTTCCTTAGTTCATCCACATAACTGAATCTATTTGGATATAAGGGATCATGGATTAAACTTTTGCCTTCGGCCCGGGTCAGTAAAGGAACAACAATCGGCAATAGGTCAGTTGGAAAACCGGGATAAGGAAGAGCCTGAACTCGAGCCGGCTTTAAATTAGTTGTTCCCCAAACTTCAATTGAGTCATCGTTTTTTCTGAATTCAACTCCTATTTCTTCCAACTTTGCTAAAAAAAGATCTAAATGTTCAGATACTATATTATTTACTTTAAGTTTTTTAGAAACAGCCGCTCCTATAACAATAAATGTGCCGGCCTCGAGGTAATCAGGAATAGTTTTGTGAACTGTCCCTTTTAGTTTTTTCTTTCCTTGGATTCTCAAGGTATGAGTCCCTATCCCTTCTATATTCCCGCCCATACTATTTAACATTTTAGCCAAATCTTGAACATGAGGCTCGCAGGCTGCTCCTTTTATTATAGTTTTTCCTTCGGTTAAGGTAGCGGTCATTATTAAATTTTCCGTGGCTGTAACGCTAAATTCTTGAAGCACAATTTCTTTTCCAACAAGTTTTTCCGACTTAAAATGATAAAAATCACCTTCTTCTTTAATATCAACTCCCAATCCCTTTAAGGCCTTGAGAAGAGTGGTTATGGGCCTCAATCCAATTCTATCTCCTCCGGGTCTGGAAATCTTAAACTCTTTAAATCTTGGCAAAAGAGCGCCGATTAGAAGGACAGAGATTCGAGATTTAGAAATCTTCTCAAAATCTATTTTCTCCGGATCAACTCTCCCTCCGGCTTTAATTCTAACCTTCCTTTCATTAACCCACTCTACATCTACCCCCATCTCTTTCAAAATTTCCAAAAGATTAAAAATATCAGAAATTCGAGGAAGATTATCAATCAGGCACTCTTCATCAGTAAGTAAAACGGCAGCCAAAAGGGCTCCGGCTGCATTTTTAGAACCCCTTACTTCAATCTCTCCCTCAAGTTTCTTGCCACCTTCAATTATAAATTTCTCACTCATTCTTTTTTGTTTTATTCTCTAATCTTAGATTACTTATTTTATCCCAAAACTCAAAAATTGGCAAGAGTAAAAAACACTTCTGCCCATCTGACTGAAGTGTGGTTCTACAACAATTAATCTTCTTCTACCCGAGCGATAGCGCAGGGTGGAGAAGAGATGGTTTATCTCTTCGACTACTCCATAAATTTTCTGTCGTCTAAAAAATTCCTTATTTTTTAGAAACTTGTCTGTTAGAGAGTTCTTCTTTTACGATTTTCAATATTTTCTTGTGAATACTCTCCGGTTTATCCTCCCCGTTTAAAATTACCCATTTTCTCATTTGGGCAAGTTTCAAATACACTTCTGCTATTTTAGAATGATACTTACGGCCCTGATTATCGAAAAAATCTTTACCTCTTCTTTGTATTCTTAATCCAGCTTTCTCTACAGATATTTCTAAGAAAAGGGAGTAATTAAAACTTAAGTTTAACTACTCCCTATATTAGATTAAGCAACTGCTTCTCTGAACATCTATTACCAACCTCTGCAGTCTTTGTTTCGTTCCTTCCCTAAATTCGCCTTCGAAACAAATCGCCTGGAGATTATGTTCAGACGGTAAATTCCGACAAATAGTCTGGCCAGCTCTTCTCCAAGGAAGATGTAAATATACAACCATTGGATCTTTTAAGTATTGATATACCAACCGTTTTTCTTTTGAAAGAAGATGGTCATAATCAATACAAGCACGGAGTGGAATGTCAGCAAATTCATTCTTAAGTGCACGCAGATAAATCCAATACGCTTCCGAAGGTTCTCCCGGAGAATTCTCGATACATATCGCTCTTAAGCACTTGGGCAAATTAACCTTCTCAAAAATCCATGAAAAACTTTCAAGGCTTCTTGATATCCAACTTTTAAACCGGTTTTTTTCGTTTAAAAATCGAGGATCGTAACCAGTGTGAATTATCAAAAATTCAGCAGACAGTCCTTCTTCCACTCTAAATATTTGAATAATTCGCTCGATGCTTACCTGACGGATTTTTTCATCCGGTGAACCAAGATTTAAATCAATCACAGGTCCATGAATAGAAAAACTTAATCTTCCGTCATTTATTTCACGATAGACCTCAATCCACATTGCCAGGTCTTCCGAGGAATCAAGTAGTGATGGGAGCATAAAATCTCTTAGTTCTAAACCTAATCCAATCTCTACAAATTCGTCAATTTTTTCTGGAAGGAGAGTAGGATCGGTATGTTGAATCCTGAAAAAATTTCTGGACAATTTCATATCAATCACCTCCAAAATACGGAAAAGGAACCGTCTCTTTTATTGTATTCAAGCCAAGTAAAACCATATAAAGTCTTGATAACCCAATTGCTCCTGTGGTAACGAGTTCGCCATTCAAAGTAGAAACAGAATCTAAATGTTCTTTTTCGAGAAGATATTGACTAAAGTCAATATCTTGTTCCTGATACCATTGTAAGAGTTCTTCGGCATCGGTAAGAAAGGTAGAGATGTTACCAATCTCAATACCCCTAATAAACAATTCTGCTCTTTCTTTAGTGTACTGAGATATCTTTCGTGCGGGCCCGAACAACTGCATCGGCAACTCTGTTACAAAGGTTGGTCTGGAAAGAACCGCGGTTAATTCACTATATTCTTTCAAAGTCTTTTCATTGTTAGTTCTTATGTTTGCGAAATCAGTTTTTGACCCCAACTGAAAGTAAGGAATACATTGCCACTCCCCAATGTCTTTCTGCCCTGCAGTTTTTAAAACATCTAAAACCATCTCTTGAATAAGTTTCATAAGAAAACGGTAATCTTCATATCTTACACCCATCGCCAAGTTTTCAAATACAGGATAATGATCCTGATCGACTTCTTCGTCTCGGAAGCATTCCCCGATAAAATACACTCTTGAGAGATTGAGTTCTTTACCAAGAACAAGCCAACGGCGAATAAAAGGAGTCATTACCGCACAGAGATAGCCATTAATTATTTGGCCTGAGATAGGAATTCCTCCGTACAAGAGAGATTTACTCGGAAAAATCACTGGAATATTAACCTCCAAAAAACCCTGTCTCTCAAGAAAATTTCTTATTGCTTTCCTTAGTTCCTGAACCTTTACAAGATTTTCTTTTTCTTTTGTGGTAAGCCGTAGCTCCCAAGTCATCTTTTCCATTGTTACACCTCCTTATCTAAATTGTAAATGTGCTTAAATATTTGACCTTTTCAAGGCCACCTCTATATTAAAATATTTTAATTGGAAATGTCAAGCTCAGAAAATAAAAAGGCGGGAATTTATTTTTAGAATTCCCGCATAGATTACACACAATCGCCTCCCCCTAAGAACAATCCCTTTATTCCTTTATGTCTCTCAAACTCCTGTCGGCAATACGGATCAGAAGCATTAATATCTTTTTTCCAATGCAACGCTCGAACGCGACATCCTCCTCGACAAGTAACGAAATATCTACAGTCAAAACAAGTATTATTACCAAGAAGAGATCTCTTAAAAAGAAATCCTTTTCCGTTCAACCAAATATCTAACGGATCTTTCTCTCTGATATTATCGTTATTATCGCGAGGAAGATGACTCACCAAAAAACCGCAAGGATACATATTTCCGTAAGGATCAATAAAAGCATGAACATAACCACCGGGACATCCCCAACCAAGATAAGGAAGAGGAGATTCGTCAAATTTAATCGAGCGCCGACTAAATTTAAACCGAATATTGCCCTGCTTTGCTTTTATATCCTTCGGAGAATATCCCTGTTTTAAAAAAAGTTCATAAAGCGACTGAAGAATTAAGAGATATTCCTGATAATCCAAAAGTAGATCGGGATTAGCCAGAGTATTTCCACAAGGATTTATGGGTCTAACTCGCAACAATACATCATGCTCTACTGCAAATTCCACCAATCGGGAAAGTGTCTGAGAATCGGTATTCCTTTTTGTGCACGTAAATTGAATTGCTACCGGGATATTCAGTCGTTTTCTCACAATCTGTATATTTCTTAAAACCTTATCAAAAGCAACTCGTCCTTTATCTCCTCTGATAGAGCCATAACTAGTGGGATCTGGACCATCGAATCCAATAGCTAAATAGCTTAATTTAAGACGCCGGAGTTTTTCAATCTGTCTTTCGTCTAAAAGCAGACCATTAGTAAAAAGTTTCACAATCATTCCTTTTGATAAAGCGTAGTCCAAACATTCACAGAGATCTTTTCGCGTAAAAGGTTCTCCTCCGCTTACCAGTACTTCGTAAGTTCCAATTCCAACAAGGCGATCAATAAGTTTTTTAAGCTCGCCTGTTTCCATCTCTTCTTGCTGGCACTTATAGTTTTTAACAAAACAATGGACACAATCTAATGGGCATTCGTAAGTAATCGCGAGATGAATCCGTAAAGGAGCTGCGGGAAAATCCTTTGGCTGTAGTGAGTACTTAATTACATCTCCTGAAAACAACGTTTTTCCATCGCTAAAACTAATTATTCCTTCTCCTGAAAGGAAATCAATATAACTTTTCGGAAAGGAAATTTCACCAGGCTGCTCTGTAATGTTTTGAAGAGCAACGGTGGTCTGAACATCCAAGTAGAAATAATTTTTCCTTTCTTTATCAAACAATATTCCGCCAAAAAACTCGGGCCTCAAAATATATCTTCTCGCTTGCATCGTAACACCTCCTATTTTTTAAGTTGTTAATGTACTAAATATGGCTTTCCTAAAGCCGATTCTATATTAAAATATCTTAACCCAAAAATCAAGTTTATCATGTATAAAAAAGCGGGAATTCGTTTTTAGAATTCCCGCTTGGGAAGTTCTCGGGTACATGTTAGCACTCCCGGTGAACCTCTTGAAGCTTCGGCCGCAGAGGGGACGCAAGAACCTTCTGCAAAGCCTTCAGCATCTTGGCTCTTGTCTTGTTCTGCTTCACGGTAATCACCTCTTTTCTTTTTTTTCTCTAAGCCAAACCTAAAAAGTACTTAGTATTACCAGCATACAAAAGGGAAGTTAATGTGTCAATACGGGTATTCTTTCTGATTGATTCCAGCCACGAACGCAAAAATGCATTTTGTGAGATCCTGATGGTATCCTCCGCCAAGTGTAGCAAAAACTTGCTTGAAATTTTGACCAATCATCCTGCCGCACTTATAAAACCCTTTAAGAGTATAATTTAAATCAAGCAATTTGTCCGCATGATAACCATCAAAACCTGCATACACTCCAACAACATCAGGTTTAAAATCAACTGCCTTACTGATTACTTCTTTGAGTGCCTCGATAAAAGCACCATCTCCGCTACCTTTTGGCAGAGGAATATTTAAAGTATAACCTTTCCCCTGCCCCTTTCCAGTTTCTTCTTTGCTTCCGGTTCCCGGAAAAACATCTTCTTGATGAATTGAACAATACAAGACCTGATTGGTATCATAAAAAATACTCTGGGTGCCGTTTCCGTGATGCCCATCAATATCAATAATACAAACTCTTTTCCCCTGATTAACCAATCGTTGAGCGGCAATTGCCATTGAGTTAAAAAGATTAAAACCCATTGCAGTCTCTCTGCTAGCATGATGACCGGTCATACATTGAATAGCAAAATTACCTTCCTCTGAAGCGAGGATTACGGTCCCAACTCCTAAACAGGCTATTTCATAACACTCCGGTGTTAATTGCATTTCGGCCAGGTACGCTTTTATTTCGCAAGCTTTTTTGATTTCTCTTATATGCTTTTCGGCGTGAACCAGCTTAAGAAACTCTTCTCCATTTGGGATATCTTTTCTAAAAAATTCTTCTCTTGCGAAATCTTTAAATCCAAATTCTTTCAAAAAACCGGGGCGTTTAAACACTACCAATTTCGGGTGTACTACAATCTTCATCTTATGGTTATCTGGAATCTTTCCCATAGCATTCACTCCTTTCCAAGGTTTTTGGTTTGTTAAGGTTCTATTCTCTTTCTTATTATTTCGTCTATTACAATTCAAACAAGAATATGTCGTTTTGTCAAGAGCCTTGTTTTTTATTAGTCTTGCCTTCATAAAAAATAATTCTCAGTTTTAGTTTTTTAAAAATCTAAACTGAAATCGGCAATTCAATATAGAAAGTGGAGCCTTTTCTTTTGCCAAGACTCTCGCTATTGTATTAATTTTTTAGGTAAGATTTTACCTTATCAACGATTTCTTGGGGAGTGTAGTTTGTTTTTATCAAATAATCTTTTATTCCTAATTCCGCTGCTTCCTTTTTTGTTTTTGGGTCGTCATAATTGGAAAAAGCTATGACCGGAATAGAAGAAAGTTCTTTCTCTTTTTTAAACCATTCCATAAAGCCAATGCCGTTTGTTCTTGGCAAAAGAATATCAAGCAAAATTAGGTCCGGCTTCTCTTTGCAAGTTGCTTCTATTCCCTCTTCAGCTGTTTCAGCCAAAACCGCATCAAAACCTTCCTGAATAAATTTATCCCGATACATTTCGCCTAACATTTTTTCATCTTCTATTATCAAAATTTTTTTCATAGATTAATTATTTATTAATAAATTTTGATCAAAAGAATCTTGAACGAAGTGAAAGATCCTTGCCATCAAAATTTTCTTCATAAATCAAGTTTTTACTTGTAAAAACGCAGATGGAGAAGAGATTTATCTCTTCGACTTTTAAATAAAATGTTTTTATTTGTTTATAATTGTTCTGGTTTTAGATTTAAGCAATTTTGGGCTTAACTGAATTGGCAATCGGACGATAAATGTGCTTCCTTTTCCCTTACCAAGGGATTCGGCCCAAATTTTTCCTCCGTGCATTTCAACAAATTGCCTGGCCACATAAAGCCCGATCCCGGCGCCTTCGGTATGAAGTTGGGTACCGGCAGTTGCTCTGGAAAATATTTGGAAAAGGCTTTGAATCTCTTTTTCATCCATCCCCTCACCCGTGTCGGAAACTTTAATTTGTTCTTCTGAATTAAGTTTTTCTAAGTTAACGGTAATCCCTCCTTCTTTTGTATATTTTATAGCATTATCAATAATATTTAAAATCACCTGTCTAATTTTGTCCCGGTCGAGCATAATTTTGGGCAGCGGTTCTGAGGGTTTGACAATTTTAATGTATAACCCCTTCTTTTCAACATTAATTCTTAACTCTTGGATAATTCCCGAGACTAACTCTTTTAAAGAAGTAAGTTCTGGATTGAACTCGATTTTTCCTGCCTCCAATCGCGATAAATTTAGGAGGTCATTAACTAATTTTATCAATCTTTCGTTGGAAGCGTAAATATTCTCCAAAGGTTTTTCCATTTTCTCTGGCGGCTTGCCGTAACTTTTTTCCAGCACCATCGAAATGTAGCCCTTAATGGCAGTCAAGGGCGTCCTCAACTGATGTGAGGCAATGGAAATGAATTCCGATTTCGCCTGGGATAATTTCTCTACCTCCTTTCTCATTTCAATTTCTTTGATAGTAGTTTTTATCAAAAAATAACCAAAGAGACAAAACAAGATGAAAACCACTCCGTTTAGAATCTTCAACCAAAGCGGTCCAGCCACCATCATCTGAATAAACAAGATTATAGCAATTACCCCTACTAAAATCTCAGTCAAAATTACCCGAATGTCAAAAAGTTGACGGGTAACGATAGCATAAGCCGTGAATCCAATTAAGAAAAGCGTAGAATAGTTTCCTATTTGATAAAATTCGCGACCTCCCCTAATTCCTGGAAGGAAGATATGAATAAAAATGTTAATTAAAGTAAACAAAAACAACCCTAAAAATAAATATTGGATTTGGATTTTCTGTAAACTAGCTGCTTTTCTATACTCTAAAAAAATTTTGACTACCCCTAGACTACAAATAAAGCTAAACCCTATAAAAAAAGGAAAAAGAGGACCTGTGATTAAATCTGTTCCCCACTCTTTAAAAACAATCCCTTTTATAATAAAAGGAGTAAAAAAACTCAAAAAAACCAAAATAGTGCCTATTGAATAAATAAAATTTAAAAAAAATTTCGAAGGTTTCTTCTCACTTGGGAAAAGAAAACAAAAATGAAAAAAGCCAGCTAACATTAAAGAAAGCCCGGCAAAAATCAACCGATTAAAGTATAAAGAAAAGGATGATAACTGAGGTAAATCAGAAAGATAGGCACTCAATATCCAAATAGTGGCTCCCAAAGAAAAAATTCCAAAACTTCTGTTTATCCAAGAACCTTTATTTTTCAAGAAAACAATAATTCCTAATCCAAAAGCCAAAAGAGAAATAGTGGAAGCTAAAATTAAATTCAAAATAGAGACAGCAAAACCCATATAAAAATATATAAAATATTAAAGTTATTTCTCAATTAATCTTCTTTTGGTAAGTTTATTATCTACGACAAAAAGGCCTGTTCCCTCAGGGTAAATTTCTATAAAAGGATCACAGACGGTGGGGTTATCATTGTAAGATTTTCGGAAATCGTTATTCACTCTTAAGAGATGGTTTAGGATCAAATCGTGAGCTCTTTCTTTTAATCTTTTTTCTTCCTCTTTGGTTAAAACTATATTTTTTTTTAATTCTAAATAAACCCAAAATCTTTGCCACTGACTACTTGGATCGGTTTTAAAACCTAATTTAAACCCTTTTACTCCGGTTATCTGGTTGGTATAGATAATTTCTTCTAAACTTTCTGGATAAACGTTCGCTCCATCGATTGATATTACATTGTCTAAACGGCCAAAGACATAGAACATTGGCTGAGTCCAAATCTTTTCTTTTTCAATATTCCATTCTCTTAATAATTTGAAGGGATCGTATCTGTGGATCCTCAAAATTTCTAAGACTTTCTGGTGCGAAATCACTCCTCCGATATCATGTAAATTATATCGAATTATAGGAATAGCTCCTCTTTTAGTAATCACCAATTCCCCGTGTACTTCCTCTATAAATACTGACAAAGGATTAAATTCCACTAAGATGGGCAAAAGATACATTCCCTTTGCTTTTCCAAAAAGTTCTTGAAATAATGCAGAATCTTGAAAAGCTAATTCCCGAATTAAATTAGTAAAGGGAGAGCTAATTCCTATTACTCCTCCTACCGACTCTCCAAAAACAGTCATTACTCGTGCAGGATCTTCTTTTGGTAGTCTTAATTTTTCTTTTATAAAATCTTCCCATTGTTTAGTGAATCCTTCGCCACCAATTCCTATTTTTAAATTAAGTTTTTCAAAATCTATACCTTCCTTTTCTGCCTCATCTATTACTTGCCGCAAAAAACTAGGATATCCCCACAAAAGAACCTGTTGATAACGAGGTGCTAAATTTTTAAGAACCTGAACGATACTTTCTTTTTCAGAACCTGTTGTAACAACAGTGATGGAGTATTTTTTTTGATCAGCAAGTTCTTTCATTGCATAAATCATCATT
>Ga0210050_1004724_pt1 | contig 11187 bp, 15 predicted proteins | sample CryGey132114_all_FD_185463 | JGI IMG/M metagenome (GOLD analysis project Ga0210050, IMG submission 185463) | Groundwater microbial communities from aquifer - Crystal Geyser CG22_combo_CG10-13_8/21/14_all (SPAdes) (version 2) | ecosystem: Environmental > Aquatic > Deep subsurface > Groundwater ...
CCGGCCGCCAATTTGATGATGATGGGCACTCCGCCGGTGATTTCTCTCAGCCATTCCACTCTTTTTTTCAAATCGTCAATATTTTTTATGTCCAAATGATAAGCCGGCGAATGGACGTCTTTGCCTTTTTCAATTTTTCTGATTTCAGCAATTTCATCGGTAACCTTTTCTTTCGGAAGCAGCCCGCCCATGCCCCCTTTGGCTCCCTGGCCGATCTTTATTTCGACAGCATCGGCTTTTTTCAAAACCGAGTCGCTGATTCCAAACCTGCCGGTGGAATACTGGACTATCAATTTTTTAGAAAATTCTCTTTCTTCCGGCAACATTCCCCCCTCTCCCGTGTTTTCTATCGTCCACGCCATCGCCGAAGCTTTGGCCAGAACGGTTTTAGCTTCCCTGCTCAAAGCCCCGAAAGACATCGCCCCGATGATGACGGGGGTTTCGATTTCGATCGGTTTCTTGCTGAGCTTCCCGATGATTGTTTTCGAAATAATCTTTTCCTTGTAGTAGTCAACCGGTCTTTTATAAATCTGAGCCGGCAGAAAAACCAGATCTTCAAAACTGATTTTCCTCCACTTCAAGGAGCGTCCGCTCGAAATCGGAACTTGGTCAATCCTTTTTTGAATTTCTTTTATCCATTCCTGGTCCATAATTATTTAACCGAACCCAGTAAGACATCTTCGACCTGCTGAGCAGTATTATCCCGCTTTCAGCGGGATGTCGAAGTTGCTCTACTGGGCGAACATTAAAAGTTGAGGTTTGAAAATCATCAATATTCCAAGGATGAAAATCAGGATTCCCGCCACCAGAGTCGAATACCTGTTATATTTATCGGAAAAATTGAAACGATTGAAGGTGAAAAAAGCAACGGAAAAAACTATAAAGTCGTCGAGCATGTATAAAAGGTTGTAGCCGAGCAGATAAAGATAATATTGGATTCCGGTGATGTTTTGGAGGGCCAGAATCTTAGTATAAATGACGGGAAAACCGGCGGAACAGACAAACTCTATGAGGTTTACTCCGAAAGCCAGAGCTATTACGCCCAAAACCGTCGCGGGAACGGTTGTCGATTCCAGTACTTTTTTCATTTTATCGACAAGCTTCACCTGAGATTCCGAATGGTCGATAACTTTGCAGACTCCGGGCTTCCAGGTGAGAAAATCCCTGAATCGCCAAATTCCGAAAACAATCCCGAAAACCCCGATTAAAATCCTGGTCAGAAGGCCGTATTTTACGGCCAAAAATACGTTCAGCCAGGCGGTCATAAAAAGAAAATACAAAAGCCCTTCGGCAAAAATAAACGTCCCGCCGACCAAAGCTATTTTCTTTCTGGATTTGAGGGACAACAAAAGAGAAATCAAAATGACAAGAATCCACATCGCGCAGGGGTTAAAGCCATCCAGGATTCCGATGACCAGCGTCAGCACCGGCAAAGACATTTTGGAAATATCAACGCTGCCTATCAACGGAATTTTGATTTTTTGAGGAGCTGTCGTTTTTTCTCCGGCCAAACACTGATTCAGGCAGCTTTCAATCTCTGCTCCGATTTGCTGGTTAAAACCGATGAAATATTTGGTGGAGGTAAAGGTGACCGGCACCCATCCCTGTTCCGTTTCCGGCACTTTGTATTTTTCGAAAAAGTCTCTTAAAATTTTTTGATTTTCCGCGTTATAAATCACTTCGTACTCTTTTATCTCGATTTCGGGATATTGTTCTTTCAGATTCTTTAAAAATTCTTTTTCTTCCTTGCAGTGAGGACAGGTCTGGCTGTAAAAAAAATCGATCTCCGTTTTCCCCTGGGCGGAAACGGGCGAAACGAAAACCGGAAAAAGGTTGAAAAGGGAAATCAAAAAAATCTCTGCCAAGATTATTTTTTTCATGCTGAACATATCCTTTATTTTACTACTAATTCGATTTTCAAGTAAAGTGCGCTACGGACAAAAAAATGGGCGGTCGCAAATCATTGAACCGCCCCAAAGAATTAGGATTAGAGATTGATATTTAAAATTTCTTCGTAGTTCTTTCCTATCGAACCATTTAGTTTTTCTTCGATCAAATCGATTTCCCTTCCTCCGGTGATATTCAGCGCCCTTATAACGGCCTGGCTTCTGTTTTTGAAATACAGAATAAGTTTGTCGTCCGTCCTCTCAAAACTCGCGAGGAAACATTCGTTCGGCTCAATTTTCTCATATTCCTCACTTTGGCCTATTTGGGGAAGATGCTCGTATTTTATGTTTTTACTATCTTTGATTTTCATCCCAGTTTTCCTTATTTCATAGTACCACTACCGCTTGACATCTCAAGAGGCGTTAAATATAATAATATTGACGAACAAGTCGAGACGTCTTAATTTAAATTTAATCTATTCGTATATGGCCTTCAAAAAAATTGATGACAGCCCGAAAAAGGATTTCCCTCCCAGAGAAATGATCAAGGGAGACTGGAAATGCGCCGATTGCGGAACGCCGATAACCGAACTTCCGTTTACTCCGGCGCCGGACAGACCAATTTATTGCAAAGAGTGTTGGTCAAAAAGAAAAACTCAAAAATTTGGAAAATAGCTCGGAAAAAGAAAAACCCCCGTTAACGGGGGTTTTTCTTTGGAGTCACAACCAGCATCAGCCTCAGAACCAAATCTTTCGGGCTTTTGATGTAATCTCCCGGAAAATCAAACCAAACCCTGAGAAAATCCTTAAGAAAGAATCTCCTTCTCCTTACATATATCAAAATCTTCCTCAGGGTAGGATCCATGAGCGTTATCTCTTTTTTACCCATATCCACCACGACCGAATAATGCCCGTCGTCTTCAAAAAACCAGTCGACAATTACGGGAATTTTTTTCTCCGTAAAATGTCTCAAATCGTCCAGGGAACTGTTCTTTTTCACGAAAGCATCAAACCCTAAGCGTTTCGCCGCTTTAATCAGTCCCGAAACGGAAGTCCCCTTTTCTTTAGAAGAGCCCGCTAATCTGGCAAGTTCCTGCTCTGAAACCGAAACCCCGTAGTAATCCAATACCATTTTCAGGGAAGCCGGACCGCAAAGGCCCGGAGTTTGACGGAAAGGTTTCAGTTTTATCATGTTTATTTCATAATAGTAAGAATCCGAAAGAAAAGAAAGGCGCCCGATTGGGCGCTTTTCTCACCTTTTAAACTAAGGTTTTGGCTCTTCAGCCATTTTTGGTGTCTCAACCATTATAATTGACAGTTCCCCTTGGCTTAAAGGAAAAGTAATGATCTTTTTCTTTTTTGCCTTAGAAATCTGTTTTTTGAGAGAAAAATAAAAAGACTATTTTATTTGCGTCTCTCAAAAAGAATGATACCAGAACTGAGAATTTTGTCAAGAGCAGGACGGTCAAAAGTCTAAATTTCGCACCAGGAAAGAGTTATGGCGTCGGGACCGGCCAAAGCGCCGAGAATATTGTCGAGAATGTTCAAAAAGGCTACCTCAACGTTTTCGGGTTCTTTTTCAACCCTTCGATTACCACTCAGGGTTAATGCTGAGCCTGTCGAAGCATCAATCATTTCTTTCAGCCTTTGGGCTCCCTCGAGATCGTCGCCGTGGGTGATGGCTACCCTGATTTTCTTTCCTTCCTTTCTCAGTTTTTCGGTTTCCGTTTCAAATTGCTTGAAAAGACCGACCGGAATGTCTTTCGCGCCGGCTTTCAGCCCAGTCGGCTTTAAAACTCCCTCCTTAAAGGTCATTACCGGACGAATCCCCCTTTTCCCCATCTCTCTCATTAAGGTGGCGACAAGGTGGGATATTCTCCCCGCAGCCTCCACCCACTTCGGGTCTTTGAACATTATATAACAATGAACCCTGGGAATGAATTCTTCCAATTCTTTTACAATTTCGTTCACTCCTTTCCCGCTTTCGATCAGCTCAACCGCCTTTAAAACAACAAGCGCCTGCCCGCTGCTGGCATTTAAGGAGTCCAGAACGAAAACTTTTTCTTGTTTTTCGGGCTCCAGGAATTTTTTCGCCTGAACCGCCGAATTATTGCTTCCGGAAAGTTTGGAAGTGAGAGTAATACAGATAACCTTGTCGAATTTTTCGAGCTGGTAATTGTATTTATCCAGAAAATCTTTAAGCGAAGGCTGGGAAGTCTTGCCGAAGCTCTTGTCCCCCGTCTTTTCCAATTCTCTCATTTTTTGGAAGGTATTTGCTCCCGGCAGATTTTCTATTTCCGGCCAAAACAATTTTACGGGAACGATCGCTATCTGATATTTTTCTATTGTTTCCCGAGGCAGATCAACCGCTTCCTCGGTAACGATGCCAATTTTTTCCATATGAATTATTTTAACACGGGCATGCTTTATTGCAAATCAAAAGGGTTGTTGACAGGCATTTAAAGTAGTATGATTAAAGAACGGTTATCCCCAGCTTAGGCTGGAAAAAGGTCGAAAAACGTTCTTGTAATTTTTTTTCTAAAAAATATGGCAGATCTTGTAAGAATTTTTGCTACCTCCCAAGTCCAAACCATCGTTATTTTAATCGTGGTTGACGTAGTTTTGGGAATTATCGCCGCTCTTTTGAAGAAAGATTTTGCTTTGGGCAAAGTTGCCGGATTCATGAAAACAGGAATTTTGAAATATGTTTTTGCTTTCGCCGTTTTGGTGCTAATAGGACAGGCCTTGCCTGCTATGGCAATGGTGGTCAAGATATCGTACTTTTTGATCGTGCTTGCCCTGGCCGGTTCAATTTTGGACAATTTGGGAAAAATGGGATTACCGATACCTAAGATTTTAAGAAAGTAAGAAAAGACAATACCGTAAGAAAAAAAACAGCCCCGTTGAAAGCGGGACTGTTTCATTCGTCTCGGCTAAAGCCTCGACCCTTGACATATTTTAGATAAGGAGTACAATGTATTTAGGCTGGTAAGTCGAATTATCTTAAAGTAAGCTGTAGTAATTCCAAAAAAATTAACGAAAGCGTAGATTAAGTACAGCGGCTTAAAAGTCATAAAAGGTCGCTTTTTAATTAGTAATTCGTGATTAGTAAATATATGGCTTTCAACGATTCTAATTCCGACAGAGAATTTCCCAGAAAAATGTTTCAAGGAAACTGGAAATGCTCTGATTGCGGAAAAGAAATAACAGAGCTTCCGTTTGAGCCCTCCGGAGACAGACCTCTCTATTGCAGAGATTGTCATGCCAAAAGGAGACCTCAAAGATTCGGACGCTACTAAACAGCAAAAAACACGCCCCTTCTGGGGCGTGTTTTTTATTTGGATTGGCGATTTATAGCTTAAAATAAAAAAACATTGGCTTAAGCACGATGCCTTTTCAAAAATCGCATGCGTATCGTCCTGCTTCTGGAATAATTTTTACTTTTTTTGTTCCTCATCAATTTATGTTTTCTTTTTCTTTCGATGTCAAAGAAGTAAGCCACAAAACAAACGGTCGGCGAAGCTTATCTATGGGCCAACTATTGTCCTTGAAAAGCAATGCCTTCTCTGTTCTGAAACGAGAAAGCAAAGATATCGTGGCTTGCAGGTTCAACGGAGACAATCTGTTATGTTCCTCTAAAAACTGCTCTTTTTTAAAGTGTGGATTTATAACTTTTAGAACCTTTTTGAATCGTGAAATCATATTTTGTAAATAAAAAGCAACTCCCAATAACGATGAGTCGCAAATATCAAACTACTTGTAATCCGGACTCTCGGCTTCTACTTTATACAATACGCTTATTCTCTTGAAAAAGCAAGGTAATGTCGCCAATAGCTTTTTAAAATATTTTTCCCGCAAAATAAAAAATCGTAATAATTGTCGTAAAAGCCATATAAAAAATCCAAAGAATAAGTTTGACAATGTCCATTTTGGTTTAACAAAAAATCGCCAATGGGGGTGATTTTTTGTTTGTCCCGTATTAAAATCGATTTTTAAATGCGGGTTACGTTTGTTGCGTTGGGTCCTTTCGGGGAATCGGTCTTCTCAAAAGACACTTTGTCTCCTACTTTCAGTTCTTCGTAAGTTACGCCCTTCAACTCGTTCTTGTGAAAAAACAAATCTTTCTCTTCGCCTTCAATGGTGATGAACCCGAATCCTTTATCTGTGAGATTTTTAATTGTTCCTTCCATGGTTATGATTAAATATAAATTAATTGTTTAGTTTCCTTAATAAACTCGACTAAATTTTTATTAGGCAACTATCTTATGTTAATAAGGTTAACACTTAAGCAATAATAAGTCAAGTTCTTGGCTCCGTATCGTGGACGACGTTAGAACCATTATTCAACGACAAAGTGATTATATTTATATTCCCGATTTAAGACCGCAGGTTTAGTTTATCATACTTTCCACCACCCCACTACTCACTATATCTAAAACAAAAACTGCCCAGCGATTTTTTGTTTAATCTAACTTTCTAACTTATTCATTGAATTATTCAGCTGAACTAGGTTATTTTTAAACACCAAGCAATAGTCGCAATTTAAATTGCAATTTAAAGTTATTTCAACCCTAAATTTTTTAGTTTGTGGTAAAGAAAATCGCATTTTGGGCGTTTTTCTTTCCATTTCCTGGGCTGTTTTTTTTATTTCAGCGAAAGATGCATCTTCTAAATATTTTTGTTGAAACGTTATCCTATTAAATAAAATTATTCTTCCTTTTTGGACAAAGGTGAAAATATTCTTCGATAATTGCTTGATTTGACTTGACCGAAATTGCTTTTGCTTCATTTCCGATTAAAAATAATATGAATACCCTCGTCTTTCTTTTCTGTTTTGAAAAATTCCTTTAAAAACCGCCTTGACAGAACGTCTAGAAAATAATGAAAATAATTTCTGGGATAACCCTTCCAGTCAGGGCACCTGTTGCATGGTTCCATTGAAAAATCATTGTTAAGTTGTCTCTTTCTTAAATCTATCAACTTAGAATTATTCCAAATCTCCATTAAATTGTTTTCCTTAAGATTGCCCAATTTCAGCTCTCCGCAAAGATCTTGGCAGCACGCCAGCACGTCCCCGTTCCATAAAATAATAAGCGTTTCCCACAGAAAAAAGCAGGGCGGTCGATTAAAAATTTTCTTTTCAAGCTCAGAAAAATCACCGAATTTGTCAATCTTAGCAACCTTCCCTGCCCTTGTTGAAAAAGATTTCACGTTAATGTAATTTATGTCAGTTTTTTTCCATTTTCTAACAAATGGCTTTATTTCTCGCTCGTTTATTTTTATTCTTACTATTTGAATCTGCGTTTCTGTTTTGAAATTTTCATCTTTTTTTATTTTAAGGAAATTTAAAATGTTATTTTCGACTTCCTCGAAAATGCCTCCCCTTCTGATTTTTTCATACGTTTCTTTAGTATTCCCATCCATCGAAAATACGATATAGTCTAAGCCCGCCTTCATTAACTCAAAAGATTTCTCTTTCGTAAGAAGGGTCGCATTGGTCGAGAGTCGCGTTCGAACTCCGGAACTTTTTAAAATTTTGATCATCTCGGAAAGCTGCGGATGCAAAAGGGGCTCTCCTCCATAATGCAGCCAAATAGATTGGCCCTTAAGCTCCTCTGCGTTCTCTTTGATAATTTTTTCTAAGAAACCTGTGTCGAGGAAACCTTGTTCTCTAACGTTCTTTTCCACGCAAATAGAGCAGTTTAGATTGCAAACATTGGTCACTTCCAAATTCATGATTTTAGGAATAGAGGAAAGCCTTGTCTTCCTGGCAATATATTCTTTTGTTTTAAGGGGTATCATAAATCACTTTCGTTTAGGTGAGAAGAATCATTAATCATTATCGGTTTAAATTTTTTGCCGCTGAAATCGAAAACTGAAATTGAGGTGTTTTCAAAATGGATTGAATCGGCTCTTTTAATGCTGAATCCCAAATATTTAATTAAAAAAACCTTAAGATTCGTGGCGTGCGTTATCAATAAAACACTTTCTAAGGCATCTTCTTTTCTTAAATCGTTTAGAAAAGAATCCAATCTGATGGCCACATCCTTAAGGCTTTCCCCTTCAGGAATGGGAATATTATATTTATCTTTCTGCCTTTTCTGAAAAATATCAGGATATTTCTTCTTCGCCTCTTGGACGGTCAAACCGCCGAAAATCCCGTATCTGCAGTCATTGAGCCGCTTATCTTTTTCAAGTGGAATAGATTTTATACGCAATAAAGGTAAGATTGTTTGGTGGGTTCTTTTGCTCTCGCTTATAAAGATTTTATCTAAATTAAATTGGTTTAGTCTCTGCGCTAATTTTTTTGCTTGTTTTTCCCCGTCTCTTGTTAACGCCTCGTTTTCCTGATTATTATAAGCTATGTTTTTTGAATTTGAGGCTACTTTCGCATGTCTTACCAAATAAATTTTCATAGGCTCCCAAATTATTTTATTAATTTATCATCCGAATAATAAGAATGATTGCGGTGTTTAGCAAAAAATGGGCATCCTTTAAAACCTTTGTTTTTTCTCTCCTCGAGCATTTTTTTGAATTTTAAAATTTCTTTCTCTTTAATTAAATTTTCAAATCCTGCCTCTTTTAAGGATTTTTTAGTTATAAAATTATGGTCATTTTTCGCAATCCAAGAACAGGACGAAAGTTGTCCTTTTGGATTCAGGAAGAATAATCTATCTCCCCCAGGGCAAAATTGGAATGAGTTACTATTTAGCCAAGGAACCCTGTGTATGGTTATACCAAGCTTATTTCTATATTTCTTTTTTAAGCTTTTGATCTCATCCATAATAGATAACCATTTTCTTTTGGGATAAAGCTGCGGATTGTCTTTGAATCTTCCTACTTTTATCAACCAGCTGAATCTTAAGTTTGCTACTTTTAATTTTATGCAAAGTTTCACCATTTCCTCTAAAAGATTTTCATCGTTTCTCCAAATCATGCAACCAACTCTTACCGGTATTTTATACCGCCTAAGCATTCTTATGTTTTTAACCACTTTATTAAAGAAATTTCCGCCGCGAAGGACATTATGGATTTCCGGCAGGTGCCCGTCCACGCTCACGTGAAGAAAATCAATTTTAATCTTCGACAAATTTCTAATTATTGTTTTATTGAGACGGCAAGCATTGGTAGCCACGCTCACTTTTACGCCCTTCTCCTTCAGGCTTTTGAGGAAAGGGAGAATACCCTTGGCCAGAAATGGGATAATGGTGTCAGGAACCGTTTCTGGGTCTGCCAGGTTGCCTTAAGGTTATTTCAAGGCCAAACTTTCTAATTGCTTCATTTGTCCAATCATCATTACCATAGGGACGACTTTTTCTGATTGACGTTCTTATTCGCTCCAACTCCCCTCCCGCTAATATCTCATTGACCTGCCTTAAATAATCTTGAGGAATTTCAACCGGCCAAGGCGATAAAAGCTCTTTTTGTTTATCGTTCCCGTGTTCCCTCCTCCACAGACTGGACCACCTCCAGTCTTCTGCTTTTTGAATTAGTTTAGCGCGCAAGGCGTTATTTTCAATATATCGGCAAAGTTGCAGGAAATAGTTATCTTTCTGGACCAGAAACGATTTGTATCTGCCTTGATACAGATGACCAGAACCAACTGAATGATGGCGAGCATGCCAACGCTGAGTGTGGGTAAGCGTTAGCCATCGCACAAACTTCGTCATATCGCCATTATTTTTTGGGGATAAACAAAAATGCCAATGATTGGGCATTATTTGATAGGAAAATATTTTTATCGGGTAGCGATTTTTTGCTTCTTCCAGTATTATCTCAAAATCTTGATAATCTTTTTCTTCCTCAAAAATTGCCACGCGAGCATTAGCACGATTTAAAACGTGATAAATTTCATCGCCTATATCAATGCGTAACGTCCTACCCATACGACTAGCATATCACAGGAAATGGTTCCTGACACCGTTTTCCCGGACGCAGAATTTTGACACAGAAGATAAAAGTTAATAAATGAGGAAACTATTTCTAGTCTCCTCCGATTTTGGAGCTCTTTAAAAAAGAGCCTTTTTTTCTTCCCGAAGCTCGGCTCTACTCACCTTTTCACCAATAGCTATAGCTTCTAACTTAGCTGTGGCTTCTTCAATGTCATTAAACACTGTCTCTGTTCTACCCTCCCGAGCATGGATTTGGACTCGAGAAAGGCGTTGAAATTCTGGTCCTTGAAGTCGTTGATAATAGGGATTAAACTTTGGGACCTTTTCGGTCAGATGCTTCCAGATACCATAGGCTTCATTGGCAATCGGTAAAATATCCTTTGGCTCGAGGGGTTGGCCACTCGCTAGTAGGTCCTGAAGTCTCTCGCCCAACTGGCCAAGGCGGTTGTAACAATTCCGGAATCTTCTCTCAATCTCAGCCATTAACTCGCGTAGTTTTTCAGCCGCCCTAATTGAATTGGCGGCAATCTCATAATCTTCAACTCGCTGTTTGAGAAGATCGGCAATTGCCTGGCTTGTTTGAGCTGTAACTTCCCAAAATTTTCCTTGCTGAGCTAACCTGATTTCTCCTGAAGCTTTTCTTCTTAGATAGGTTCGGCCTCGCTCGAGTATTTGAGAAATCTGGCCAAACTCACGTGATGCTCTTTCCATTGATTGACTATTAGGCCCTGGGCTTTTTAAAAAATCTTGCAAAAGAGTGTTGAGTCTGCCAGCATAATCCGCTAGTGACTGGGCATCTCCAGCCAAAACGAATTTTTTTCTCGGTCTAGCAATCTTTTCAGCTGGAATATGCCTTCCCAACTGTCTTATGGCAGCTGGGAGGTCAACTACCTTCTCAACAATTTGGACAGAGAATTCTCCTCCCTTTCGAAAAACTCCTAATTCTTTCAGTTTTTCTTCGGGGAAATTCCTCCACTCTTCAATTTCCCAATCGCTGGCTGGCCGCCATCCCCGATAAAGAACTTGACCAGGTTTATACTCAACCAATCCCCAATAGTCCCGCAAATACTCCTTTACGACTTTACCGTCAGAAGTCACTTCGAATTTCTTTTTCCAAAAAACCAAGATTGAAATTGGAGATAATGCCTCAATGACATTATATTCTGACACTAATTTTGCCAGTCCTTTTTCAATCGCACTCTGGAAAAACTCAATCCAATAGGCAGCTTCTTTAGCCATTTTCTTCCTCCTTTTCTAATAAATTCAATCCTTAAATCCTTAGTCTTTTTTTAAAGATCCGCTTCCTTCTTTAGTATTTTCTTTCTACAACGTTCAATAAAAAAAATCAAGTCCTGATGGACTTGGACAATGCTTTGCTCCGGGGAACGGACGACGTTCGAACCTACTGG
>Ga0210050_1004726_pt1 | contig 11182 bp, 10 predicted proteins | sample CryGey132114_all_FD_185463 | JGI IMG/M metagenome (GOLD analysis project Ga0210050, IMG submission 185463) | Groundwater microbial communities from aquifer - Crystal Geyser CG22_combo_CG10-13_8/21/14_all (SPAdes) (version 2) | ecosystem: Environmental > Aquatic > Deep subsurface > Groundwater ...
TTGAAATACTTGTCAAAGATTTCCCGACGTTGAATAGGTGTCAGGCGAGCCCTTTTATGTATTGTCATAGTGTTTACACTTTATCCCGAAAGGATTAAAAGTGTAAACAACGCTGGGGATTCTTACATATACTATCAGAAAATATTCTTTTAGACAATATGAATATTGTTAAAATTGATTACAAAAATCCAGACCCGAAAATTATCCAAAGGGTCGCTGAAGTGATAAATAAAGGCGGTATTGCCGTTGTCCCAGGCGACGCAGTCTACACTATTGTCGCTGACGCTTTTAAATCGGAGTCAATCGAAAAAGTCTACAAAATAAAAAAAAGAGAAAAGGGTAAGGCCTTCAGCTTAGGGCTTTATTGCCTTGATGATATCGCCCGGTATGGCAAGTTTAATCCTTTGATAAATAAAATCGCTAAAAAATTTCCCGGAGAACCTTTTACCTTTGTTGTCCCAAGGAATAAAAAAACTGTTCCCGGTTTTTTGAATCCAAATTACAAAACCCTTGGCTTTCGCGTCCCTTTTAATAAAGTTACTTCAACTCTATCAAAATTTCACCGCAGTCCGGTGATTGGGACAAGTGCTAACATTTCTGAATTAAGAAATACCTATTCGATAGGAGAGGTAATGGAGTATTTCAGGGAGATTTTCAAAGGCGAGGTTATGCCTGATATCGTCCTTGACGCGGGCAAGTTACCGGAACGGCGTCCTTCAACAATTATTGAGATAGTTGACCGTAAAATAAAAATTATCAGGGAGGGAGAGATAAAATCTTCTTTCTTAGAAAGGAAAATTAAAAAACTGATTTATGGTAATTTTAGGAATTGACACAATTCTTCATGATATCTGCGTGGCGGTCATGGAAGGCAATAGAGTGTTAGTGCAGATTAAGAAGAGCAAGAGTATTTCTTTGGCGAGAGGTTCTCTTTTAGACTTGACCAGTAGCCATATTAAAGAAATCGGCGGCGTTATCAAAAGGGCGTTGGAAAAAGCGGAGATTTCGTTAGATGACATTTCCTTGATTTGCGCCAATAACTCAGGAAGTTTGCTCTCTAACGCTTTAATCGGGGTGGTGGCGGCGAATGTTATTTCAAATGTCAGAAATATTCCAATTATTGATGTCGAGCATCAAGAGGCCCACATCTTTTCCAATTGGATTGACCGGGACGAAAAAGAGTTCAAATATCCAATCTTGGTTTTTAGCGCTTCTGGCGGACATAGCTTGATTGGGTTGATCCAGAAAAATAACTTTAAGTTTAAAAAAATTACAGAGAGCAGAGGGATTAAAGATAATTCTAAAACCCAGCCGATTTTTGTCGGTATTGGGACGCTTTTCAGCGATGTTATTTATTGGCTGGAGTTGGGAAATTCTAAAAAAAGAAAAATGGGCGATGGCAACTTTATTTCTTATTTAGCCAAAAAAGGCGACCCAAACCGTTTTAAGACCAAATTAATTCAGAGGAAAAAAGAAATTGATTTGGGCTGTCGGGAGATAAGGGAAAATGTCCAAGAGATAATTATAAGCGAAAGGAAAAAAAGGAAAGCTCTTTCCCCAAAATTTATTTCTGATTTAGCAGCTGGTTTTGAAGATTCGTTGGCTGAAAATATTATTGACAACCTATGTCGTCTGAGCGAGAAATACCGGGCGGAAGAAATTCATTTAGCTGGAGGCGTTTCCGCCAACCGGACACTTAGGGAAAAATTAACGGAAAAGGTGAAAATGTTGAATATTTTAGGACGTTATCCTAAAGAAAAATCCTACTGCGTGGATAACGCTGTGATGACCGCTAATCTGGGATATCTGAAATTTAAGAGAAATCCTAATAAATATTTAAAACAAAGAAATTTGGGGATAAAATCGGACTTGGTTTTGGAGAATGTGGCTGTCAGCCAATTTTTAGGGCAGAATAAAGAGTTAAAATAACTATGCTACTGGGTAAACTTTGCGGAAAAAACAATATTCTTTATCTCAATGACCGTCATGAGGAAAAAGATACCGAAAGGGAAGACAAAAGGAAGCTTTATGAAAAAAGAATCCTGCCCTTATTGGAAGAGGGCGATGCCGCTGTTTTTGCCGAAAGAACCGATCCGTTTCTATTTGATTATTACCGGAGTTTAGGTTTGGCGTCGGTCAAAAAGAAGAATATCTTTTATGCCAAAGATTATTTAAAATATCCTTCCCTGACAAAAGCGGTTTTGGCTAACCAAACCATAATTGATAAAATTAAGAAAATAAATATTGATACTCTCATTCCCTATATTGAGAGCTATGACACGGAAAAATTATCCAAAAAAATTGGTTCTAATCTTATGAGAAGCTCATCTTTTGTTGATTGGATAAACGACAAAAGTAATTTTCGGCGAGTTGCCGAAGAAGAAATTGGCCTAAAAATAATTCCAGGTTGCCAAAGTAACCCCAAAAAAGCGGAAGAAGATTTCAAAAATATTAAAAGAAAGGGGTATAAAAAAATTATTCTGAAAAAGGAACGGTCTGCCTCTGGTTTTGGGATTTTTGCGGTTGAGACGATAAAAGATTTGAGAAAATGCCTTAAGGATAATCTTGAAGATAATTTTGTAATGGAGGTATTTATCGAAAATGTTAAATTTAGTCCTAATGCCCAGTATTTTGTCACTAAAGAAAATATTTTTTCTCTGGGCGCTTCCGACCAAATTCTTAACGATAATTTTATTCATTCAGGTAATATTTATCCTTCTTTAATACACAAGAAAATGGATTTATATGGAGAAATGGAAGAAATTTCCAATAAAATATGCCGGTATCTTCAGTCCCAAAATTGTTTTGGACTAATTGGGATTGATTTTGTTGTCACTAACAAAAATGAAATTTTTCCAGTTGAAACCAATGTTCGGATAAATGGCAGCACCTTTCCAAACCTAATTGCTAAAAAGATGTTTGAGGAATCAGAAAATATTTTTTGGAAAAGTTTTATGTTCAAATTTCCTCCGCAATTATTCGAGAATTTTTTTGCTGTCTCAAAGGACAAATTTATCAATCAAAAGAATAAACTTGGCATTTTACCCATCGGCGTTGATGCCATAGATTCTTTAGGAGAAGGATATTTCATGGCTATCGGGGAAAGCCATAAACAGGTAAATAATTTTTATGAAAATTTTATTAGAGGGAAAATGCAATAATAGATGTGTTTTCTGCGATATTTTCAAGACAAAGAAAACATCTTTCTTGCGAATAGAAAAAAAGATATCTTCTTTTAACCACAAGAAAGATAACAGGATTATTTTCACCGGCGTCGAGCCACTCTTAAGAGATGATATTTTTGACATATTAAGATTGGCAAAAAAGAAAGGAATAGAAATTATCCAGTTAAATACAAACGGGAGATTGCTGTCTCAAAAAATGTTTGCTCGGGAAATAATCAAAAGCGGTGCTAACTATTTCAAAATTTCTTTACATGGGCATAATCCTGAATCACACGATAATATTACTCAATCAAGAAGCAGTTTTAGAGAAACAATCAGGGGAATTAAAAATTTAGTAGAACTTGAACAAAAAGATAATATTGTAATATCTATTGTTTTGAATGGTCTGAACTATAAAAATCTGCCGGAGATTTTTAAAATAATTAAAAGTTTTGGAATTAGAAAGGTCCAAGTTAATGTTGCCGGAACAAGCAAAAAAGATTTAGTCGTCCCGTTGGAAATTTTGGCGAAACAAGTGTCTAAAATTCGCTATCAATTTTTCTTTGATGTTCTACTTAAAGTGAAAAATATTCCATACTGTCTAATGCCGGAACCAGAAAGTATGTTTCTAAGAAATAAGGACACTAATAATTTCAGTTATTTGATCCAGTGTGAAGATTGTAAGTATAAAACTGTCTGTTCTGGCATAGGAAAAAATTATTTAAAGTCAATCGATATCAGTAAAATAAAACCAATTTCTGATTTACCGGAAGAAATAATGATAGAAGTGGAATCCAGGTGTAATTTCAATTGTAAATTTTGTTTTAACAAAGCCAGTTTCGCGGAAAAAGGATATAGAATCGACAATCTGAAGTCCAGTTATATTAGAAAAATAATAGACAACGCTAAAAAGGTTGGTGTAAAAATAATCCGGTTTACCGGCGGTGAACCAATGCTCCGGCCAGACCTGTTTAAACTTATAAAATACGCTAAATCAAAAAAATTAGAGGTTCGTTTAAATACCAACGGGTCTTTGATAAGCAAATATTCCACTGTCAAAGAAATGGCGAAATATTTAGATTATGTTCTTTTTTCCATGCATACCCATGACCCAAAAGAAGACGAGAAAATAACCGGGGTTAAAGGTTCTTTTGTTAAAAAAATAAGAGCGATAAGATGGTTTAAAAAAGCGGGAATCAAGACAATAAGAATAAATACAGTGGCAACTCTAAAAAATATCAGGAACTTAGAAAAGATGTATCGATTAATGAAGGATTTGGGAATTAATAAATGGGCGGTTAATCGCTTGATTCCGGTTCCGGGCGAAGAAAACTTATGGGGAGAAAAAGAAAATTCTCTTTTAATAGATAAGTTAGTAAAGATTAAAAAAGATAAAATGAAGTCAAATAATCCAATAAAAATTCATATCGCAAACGCTATTCCTCTTTGCGCCGGAGACCTAGTTGAAATGAACGCTATCTGCAGCGGCGGTCGATCGGTTGACGGACATGAAAGATTCGCGGTGGACCCGCGAGGTTTTGCTAAACCGATTTACTATATTGAAAAAAATATTGGCGACCCAACCGACATAATGTCTTGTTGGAACCATTCCTTTATGAAAAAAATGAGGAATTATAATATTTTACCCAAAGAGTGTAAAAAATGTTTTTTTGTGGATAAATGTAAGGGCGGTAATAGATATGCCGCTTATGCGGCCTTTGGTAGTTATAGAGCTAAAGATTATTTAATGGATTATTCTAAGATTAAAAATTATGTCTGGTAATCTAATCCGACCTCGCGAGGTGATGATTGAAATTGAACCAAGGTGCAATTTGGACTGCGAATTTTGTTTTAATAAAAACAGTTTTGCTGAAAAAGGCAGAGAGATTGAGAATAAACTGACTGGGTCGATTATTAAAAAAATCATTGATAGCGCCGTCAAAGCCGGTATTCCCAGAGTTAGATTTACCGGCGGAGAACCGCTTCTCCGAAAAGACATCTGGAATTTGGCGGAATATGTTAAAAGAAAAGATATTGAATTAAGATTAAATACCAATAGCACCCTGATTAAAAGTTTGAATACTGCTAAGAAAATTGCAAAATATTTTGATAATCTTCTTTTACCAATCCAGTACACTGATATTTTTTTAAAAAACACTAACGCTAAAGCGAAATTCAAAGCGATTCATTTACTTAGGAGGGCAGGCGTTAAGATGATAAGAGTCGGGACTGTCGCGACAAAGGAGGTTATTCAAAATTTAGACAGAGTCTTTAATTTTGTTGACTCCTTGCCAGTTGACAAGTGGGAGCTTTATCGGGTTATTGCCATCCCCAAGAACAAAAGAAGTTTTACTAGAAAAAATGTTAAAGATTTGGTTGACGGCCTAATAAAGATTAAAAGTAAGACAAACAAAATTGTTAATTTAATTAATGCTGTTCCATTTTGCAGTTACGACCCAATAAAAGTCCAGCAAGTGGCGATTGGCGCTGACGCCGTTGATGGCCATGAGCGGCTAGCGGTTGACCCGCGAGGCTTCGCCAAACCGATTTATTATATGAGAGAGAATATTGGCGACCCGACCGATATATTGTCTTGTTGGAATCATCCCTTTATGAAAAAAATGAGGAATTTAGAATTTGTTCCTAAAGAATGCCAGAAATGCGTTTTTCTGAAAAAATGCAAAGGGGGATGCCGTTTTTCCGCTTTTGTTGTCAACGGGAAATACGACTCAGCTGACCCATTAATGAATAAGAAAAATATTATTTATCAATGACAATCGCCCTGTTTTGCTCGTCAAGAAATCGGGTGCCGGCGGCAAAGACCGGCGGGACGGAACAGCCGGTTTATTATTTAGCCCGCAAACTGGCCAAAAGGGGCCATTGGGTGGTTTTATACGCCGCCAAGGGTTCAAAAGTCCCCGGCGTTGAAATCCGGGAGATTTCTCCCTTTATTACTTTTTCAAAACAAAAATATTTTTTGCGCATGATATAGTTTTAAAAAACTTAGAATAGATTCTTAAGATGAATCGTAAAAAAATCATTTTATTTAATATAACCTCCAGATGCAATGAGAGTTGTAGTTTTTGCTTGAAGTCCAGTTTTCTTAAAAAAGGATTAAGTGATTTAGATTTGCAAGAGATAAAGGAAAATTACTTTTTTCTTAAAAAAAGTAATCATATTAGCCACGTGGTTTTAACTGGTGGAGAGCCGACTCTTCATAGTAATTTTTTAAAAATTTTGGATTTTTTTGAAAGTCAGAATGTTGATATTAGCTTAGTAACAAATCTTTTAAGGATTAGCCAGAGCAATTATTTTTTTAGTAAAATTAAGCCCTATTTTTCAAAGGATAAAAATAATAGGATTATTGCTTCTGTTAACCATTTACCAAGCTTTTCACAAAAAGAAAAGCAGCGGGCTTTAGGATTTATCAAAATTTTGCAAAATCAATTAAATTTTGGCTTAACGATTTTGATTTATAAGGAAAATATAGATACTTTGGGAGAGTTGTCTTTATGGTTGCGGGATAATATTGAAAGGTATTACCGCGGTATTTTTGAAATAGAACTTCGTTTTTTATACTTTTCAGAAACTCCAAAAGATATTTTAATAGATTCTTTGCCCAAAGAAAAACAAGTGGCCCCAACTGTAAGTGATTTTTTAGCGCCTTGGAGTAATACGGATTTGCCGGTTAATATTATGCCTTCTCGTTTTCCTCTATGCTATATTAATAATTTTAATAAAATTGATTTAGGAGTTATTAAGTTGAGGGGAAATAGATGTTATTTATTGGTAGACAAGGAATTCCAAAGAGAAAAAGTTCAATTGATTGATGTTAGAGGGCAGGGTGTTGATCAATGCAATAATTGCTTACTGAGAAATATTTGCATGGCTGGCGATTATTTAAAATATCAGGGTAAGGGCTGGCAACCCAGTATAAAACCTTTTAAAAAACTATGAAAACACTAGGTATTGATACGGTTTTTAATACTACTGCTTCGGCTATTGTTGAGAATGGCAATAATATTTTAATAGATATTGCTAAAACCAATAGGGAAATTTTACCAAACCAGATGTTAGTTTTAGCCGAATTCCAAAATCAAAATATTGGTGAGGTTATCAAGCAGGCTTTTATTAAATCGGGCTTAAAAATTAAAGATATATCTTTGATTGCCGTTTCTAATGAGTGCAGTTTAAGATCAACAGTAGCAGTTGGTGTAGCATCAGCTAATCTTTTATCAAAATTTTTTGATATCCCGATTATCGGAGTTAGCCATATTGAAGCGCATATATTTTCAAACTGGCTGGGGAGAGACAAAAGTGAATTCGAATCCCCTATATTGGTTTTTAGCTCTTCAGGTGCCAGTTCTTGTTTGGTGGTGATAAAAGATTTATTCAGATTCAGGGTAATTTCGGAGGTTGATATTGGTAAAAAAAAACCGGGCAAGAATCCTGAATTTGCAGGGGTTGGGAATTTATTTAGTTTTTTAGCCAACAATCTAAATTTAAGCAATAAGGCAGGTTGCGGATATTTAGTTTCAGAAAAGGCAACCGGTAATAAAGGGAAATATTCTTTTAAAGTCCTGAGCCGTAGAAAGGCCGGAGATTTAAATTTTTTTTGGCTAAAGCAAGAGTTAATAAAAGTTATTAAAAAAGAAAGAAAGGCGGGCAATAGTTTTTCTAAGCAATTTATTTCAGACATTTGCGCCAGCTTTGAACAAAGTATTTTTAATATTTTAATATCTGATATCAAATTTTTTATTGATAAATATAGAATCAAAGAAGTCCATCTGGCTGGAGGAATTTCTGCTAATAATAATTTCTTTTTTAGGGCTAAAAAGAAATTAAAAGATATTAAGGTAAGGCGGCCTGTTAAGAAAAAATATTCAATTGATAATGCGGCTATGGTGGCAAGCAGGGGCTATTTTCAATATCAGAACCAAAAGCATAAATTTTTAAAACAGAGAAAAGTAAAAGTGGTTTCTAATTTAGGATTGGAAAAAATCGCCATAAATCAACTTTAATGAAAAGGATACTTTTTTACGCTTCCAATAGTGTGGGTTTGGGTCATTTAAGAAGGGTAAGTTTGATTGCTGAAGCAGTCCCAAAAAAGAATCCACGGACAGAAGTTAAGTTCGTTGTTTTAACCAATTACCCGCATTTTTTAGACGAGGCGGGCTTTTCTTATATTCAGCTTGAGCCGCCTAAAAATGAGTTATTAAAAAATAATTATCAAAAATTGGAGCAAGTTAAGAAAAACAATAATAAAAAACTGGAAAAAGTGATTGGAGATTATCAGCCCGAGATTATAGCAGTCGATGTTTTTTTATTCGGTTTTTCTTTTCCTTGGGCAATACTTAAGCCCAGATTTGATAAAATTAAAAAAGTTTTGATTATTAGATTTGGCAGCGCTAAAAATTATTATAAAATCTTAAGACAAAACAATAATCTAATTAATAGTTTTGACAAAATTATTATTCCTCATTCAGAAGAGGAAATTAGCCGGCTTTTATCCAAGAAAGATTATTTGGAAATTAAAAAAGAAGCTAAGTTTGAAATTACTGGTCCAATTATTAAAAAAATTAATAAACAAAATATTGTTGATTGTAAAAAAAGATACCGGATTAACAAAAACAATTTTTTATTAACTGTTGCTCTTGGCGGCGGCGGAGAATTGACCAATGCCAATTGTGAATCGCCCCAAAAAATAGTCCAGGAAGTTATTAACGCTTATGCTCGGATAAAACAGATAATTCCAGATTTAAAATTAATTATTTGCTTAGGCCCCGCTTTTAAGCATCAAAAATATATAAAAAATAAGATAAAAAATTATCCTGAGATTAAATTAGTTTCTTTTGAAAGGTATTTGCCCGAACTTTTATCTATATCAGATTTAATTATTGCTTCTGCTGGGTATAATATCTGTAATGAAATTATCCAAGCAAAAACTCCTGCTATTTTAATGCCCTTAAATAGGAACAGCGATGAGCAGTATGAACGGGCTAATTTTTTAAAAAATATGGGGATAGTCAAGGTTTTTGACTTTAAATCTAAAAAGAAATTTTTTAAAATTTTTAGCGATTGCTTCAAGGAGTTAAAAACAATGAGACAGAATTTTGAAAAAATCCCCAAGCAGAAACAAGGTGACAAAGAAGCCGTTAAGGTTATTTTAAATTTATGAATGAGTTAATCCCGGATAAAAAAATAAACCACTTAGTTTATTCTACTCGGTTGATCTGTTCTTATGATTATTGTTATTGCGTTCAGCCAATTAGAGATAATTTAATTATTAGATAGCATATGCCCAAAAAACATTTTAAGTATTTAATGATTGAGCCAACGAATGTTTGCAATCTGCGCTGTCCGGTTTGTCCCCGTGGCAATTCTTTTTACGAGAATAATCAAGGATTTATGAGCTTTCAGAATTTCAAAAAGATTGTTAGACCGGTTAAGGATTTAATTGAAAATGTTAATCTGTGGGGATTTGGCGAGCCGTTTTTAGCGCCGGATATAATGCGAATGATAGATTATGCGGGAGAAAATAATATTTTCGTAACCATACATACGAATGCCAATGCTTTGAATAAAAAAATAATGGATCGGTTCAGGAAAAATTATCGCGCTAGGATAAGTTTTTCCATTGACGGGCTGACACAGAAGACCTACGGTTATTATAGGCGAGGCGGGAACCTAAAAAGGGTCTTGGATAATTTATCTTATTTAGTTGAGATTAAGAAAAAGTATAATTTATATAGAACCGAGATTGTTTGGCAATTTTTGATTAATAGGAAAAACGAGCACGAAGTTCCTGGTGTTAAAGAAGCGGCTAAAAAGATAGGGGTTGATAGATTGAGGTTAAAAACAATTGGCGCTTCAAAAAAGTATAAAGAATTTATTCCTATAAATAAAAAATACCAAAGGGAAAAAGATGATAAAATAAAAGTGAAGAAATGTAATTTTATTGATCCGGGCATTCCGACTGTTTTATGGAACGGCGATGTTGTTGCATGTTGCCAGGATTATTTTAGAAGCCACGTTATGGGCAATGCCTTAGAAGAAAATCTGCTGAATATCTGGAATAATGATAAATATAGAAAGTTTCGCGAGAATTATTTCAAGGGAACAAGTGAGATGTGCAATAAACAGTGTAAGATGAAGGCACAATCAAGAATTTATGTTAATGAAAAAAATTTTATTTTACACAGCTAACGGTGTCGGGCTGGGTCATTTAAGAAGGGCCAGTTTAATCGCCGAAGAAATTAAAAAAAATAATAAAGGAACAAAGATTGGCTTAGCAACAATGGCTGATAATCCTTTGTTTTTTGGCAGGTTTTTTGATTATTCTGTTAAGCTGAAAGCTTTATCTGATAAGCTTCTTAATAGTCCGGCGAGTTTTGAAAAGGTTCGCTTGGATAATAGTTTAAAATTTGCTGAATTTATTAAAGGTTTTAAGCCCGATTTGGTTATAGCTGATTTTTATTTGACCTCTTCTTTTACTTTTTCTATTTTTAAGTATGGCTTGGATAGTTTCCCCGTCAAAAGCATTTTTATTTGGCGTTTAAATGATAAGCAAAAATTTAAAAATAATTTTAATAATAAAAATCATAGATTAGATTATTTTCAGAAGATAATTTTACCCCATAATCCAGACGAATTGAAAAGTTTATTATCCACGTTAATTTTTAAAAAAATTAAAAACAATAAAAAATTTAGCATAACGGGGCCTATTTTTAAAAAAATAAACAAACTAAAATTAAGTTCTTGCCGGAAAAAGCATAGAATTTCTCATAATGATTACTTCTTATTGGTTTCGTTTGGCGGTGGCGGAGAACTAAAAAAGGGAGGATGTGATAGTCCGGAAAAAATATTAAAATATTTTTTAAATATTTATCCAAAGTTAATTAAAAAGATTCCCAATTTAAAAACAATAATCATTACCGGGCCTTATTTCCAAAAATTCAAACAGCCACTTCTCTCTCGGCTAAAAGCAATTAAGTTTGAAAAAGATCTTCCCGAATTAT
>Ga0210050_1004740_pt1 | contig 11164 bp, 20 predicted proteins | sample CryGey132114_all_FD_185463 | JGI IMG/M metagenome (GOLD analysis project Ga0210050, IMG submission 185463) | Groundwater microbial communities from aquifer - Crystal Geyser CG22_combo_CG10-13_8/21/14_all (SPAdes) (version 2) | ecosystem: Environmental > Aquatic > Deep subsurface > Groundwater ...
AATCTTTTATGTTCTTCGACAATTCTCTTATCTTGGCAAATGTTTCTATTATTGCTAAAGTTGTTTGAGTAGCAATATTACTTTTTAATATTGTTGCCAGCATATACAAGCCTTTTTCAGTAAAAGCTTTGGGTAAATATGGAGAATATTTCTGTTTTTCGAGGTGGTCGAAATTTTCGACCACCTTTGTTGAGCTAATTTTTTTCCTTTTATCTGTAGTAGAAATTTTTGTCTTTAAGAGATCCCATTCATTTTTAGTCAATTCAAGGATATATCCTTCAGGAAACTTTTCTAAATTATTTTTAACTGCTTCATTAATTCTTTTAGTTTCAACTCCATATAATTCTGCAACATCGCTGTCAATAATCACTTTTTGATCCCGTATCCATAAAATAAGATTCTCAATTTTATCAATATTTACAATTTCCATTTTACTTGCCTTTTTATGTCAAAAAAATTAACGTCAGAAATCAGCCGTTGCTTCAAAAAGTTTTGCGTTTACTGCTTCAGCTATTTCTTCAGCTATTTCTTCAGCTTTGATATGTTTTATATAACTCTTCCCTTTGTTGAGAAGGGGTATTTTTGTTTCATCAACATCAAAGCCAATAATTATCAATTGTCAATTCTCATTCTTCAACCTGTCCCGTGAAATGCGAAGCTATTTAACGGGATCCAACATTTAACCCCTACGGGGTTTGGTATTATTGGGGTTGGTCATATTTCTAAAAACATACCACCCCTAACGGGGTTAATACATTTTCAACAATTCTCAATTATCAATTCTCACCCATAAATCCAACATTTCACCCCTACGGGGTTTTGGTATTGTGGAGGCTGGTCATTTTTCTAAAAACATACAACCCCTAACGGGGTTAATACATTTTCAACATTTCAACAAGACACTCCACACTACCTACAACTTACTCCCTACTTGTCGTTCGTTACTAACTCACTCTTATAATTTCTTCAATGCCAACTAAATAGTCAAGATGCTTTGTGTAACCGGAAGTATAAAAAAGCCCGCGTACCTTTCACGCACTTCTTTTAGTAAATCAATAATCTCTTCACGATTAATTTTAATATTAACACCTTCAATTTCTAAAGGAGAACGTTTTCTCGAAAGAGCTTTTAGCTCAAATACCGATCCATCTTTACGGGTAATAAGTATTTTACCTTCATTTTTAGCTTTCTCTAATAATGCAGCTAGTTTTTGTTTTGCCTCGCTATATGTATATGTATTCATATCAAACCTCTATAACCTTAATTTTCATCTTCTTTGCTATTGCTTTTAAACTTTCATCCATGGGGGAAATTCTAAATTAAAAATTCTAAATTAAAAATTGAGACATGGTGACGAGTGACGAGTCATTTGGCTTCAACTGATTTTATTAATCCAATGGTCAAAGGACTATCTATTATTACGCTTGGGAGCGTTACGCTATTAAGTTTAATAGATATTGTTTCAAAAATGGATCACCGAAAGAATTACGATTGTTTAGCTTTATAAACTTTTCACTAATTATTGTGAAACGAATTAGTTTTTTTGTGGCTGTCTTCGCTTCGGAGCAAGTCCTTGCTTGGTTCTGCTAAAAATCCGCTCTACATAATCATGAAGATTTTTAAATTCATCAGCGGAAGAAAATTCTTTGTCGGAGATTACGATACCTCCCATTTTTTTTATTTTGCTTTCTATTTCATTAATAGTCAAATTTTTCTTTTTCATCTTTTAATCTCCGTTATTTCCCAAAAAACTTTTAACAAAATCTTTATAATTATTTTTAATAAGATCAATAGAAATCGTTAACGCTTCTTTATTGGTAAGGTAATCAAATTTAATTACCTCGGTTTTATTTCCATGTTTATCCATCTTGTCCATATGCGGGTAACCATGCGCACCATCAAATCTAAGCACCTGCCTCCATCCTTCATATTTAACCTCTAAATCTATCAATTTTGTTTCAAGTACAACAACGAAGTTAGTAATTTTATTTCTTTCTCTCTGAAAAACTACAATAATTCGAGAATCTTTACCAAGTGGAATTTTAATCACTTTCTTTATCATTCAGATGTTTCTGTTTGAATTAACAATTTCAGTCGAATTTAAAATTACAGGTTAATGAACAATCAGACAATAGTGAAGGATTGAAATTAAGAAATCAAAGTAAAAAGTAAATGGTAAGGGAATAAAGTATAAATTAAAAATGAAAAATTCTAAATTAAAAAGGGAACACAGGTAACAAAGTGACAGAGTAACAAAGTGACAGAGTAACAAAGTGACAGAGTAACAAAGTGACAGAGTAACAAAGGGAATAAATTAAAAATTCTAAATTAAAAATTATAAACCTGTCCGCCTCAGGCGGAATCATCAATCCAAAACTGTCTCAATAATTTGTCGTACGCTGAATGAGAACCAATCCAGAACCATAACAAATCATCATTTTGGAGAACCCCAAGTGCACGATAATCTTTTGTAATTCGCACAGAAAATATGGGGCGTTGAGAATGCACTCGTTTAAAATGCAAACTTGGGTGATAAGGATCCGTGATGAATAATTTGTACATTTTTTTTGCCCGCTTCTTGATGTCGTAAGGTAATATAGAGTAACACTTCAAGAAACGATTTGTGGTTTTTGATTTCACAATTTACTAATGTTCAAAGATTTTGTTTTTCCTTGTCTATCATCAGCAAGAGCTTCATCAGCAAGTTTATCAAGCAAATCCTCCGAATCAGTAAACATGCCTTCCCACTTCTTCTCTGCTTTAAGTTCTTCAAGTATCCATTTTGCAAATACGTTTTGTTCAACTTTCGGCAACTGCGAAGCTTTTTTAAAAGCTTTTTCTAGTAGAATAGTCATATTAACCTCCGGGTTTAAGTTACATAAAGCAAATTAAGATGAAAAATAATAAATGATAAAAAGTTTTAGATCAAATATAACTTGAAAAGTAAAAAGGATAAAATAATTGTTAAGGATGAATCTTTTATTTTAAGCAATCGGATAAAGTTAGCGGTTTTATTTCTTCAACTCTTTCAAAGATCTTATCATTTGACACAAAAGGTATACCCAAAGATGCAGCCGAAGCACAAATAATTGCATCCGGTAATTTAAGTCTATACTTTTTCTTTAATTTAATTATTATAGTACTGGAATGTATCCGTTAACCAATCCGTTAGCCAACGGATTTTTTATGTCAAGCATGTTCGCCTCAGGTGGAATATTTTTTATGTTTTTAACTTTTTCCTTTTGCCTTTTTACTTCATTCCAATCGTGTGTGTGTTAAAACCCTAGCTACTGTTTTCGCCATATATCAAGTTATTCTATTTTGCCAATACCATGGTTTTCTATGCAGATGAGCAATAGCCCAAATGATTATGCTCTTATTGCTTTCTTTGGTAAAAAGAACCTTATAAGGAAATTTTGGTATATAGGCTTTATGAATAGTATCAGCTTCTATTAGAAACCAATCAGGATTCATTTTAATTTTATCAATATGTTCAATCACAGATTTTTTGAAGCGTTGCCCTAATTCTTTTGATTGAAGTTCGTACCATTCAATAGCTTCATTAAATTCATTTGCTGCCAGTTCATGGATTTTAACTTGCATTATAAAGCGCTTTAAAGTCCAACAATTTTGCTCGCCCCTCCTTTACCGCTTTCATTCTACAATTAACTTCATCTAGCCATGCAGTACGCACCTCATCATTTTCTTGATCCAGGCTGGCAAGAATTAATTCCGCAAATACAACTCGCTCATTTACCGGCATCTTTAATGCTTTTTCAAAGAGTTTTTTATCCATGGAGTTTTCCTTTCTCATTACTGTTCAGAATTTTTTTCAATGCTTCGGCAGTGTGTACCGGAAGTGTACTTTTATCCATAATCACTTTTGATGAGTACGATTCTGCGACAATCGCGTGAGCTGTCTTCTCAAGATATTGTAGATCGGGGCTTTCCCTGCATCTTCCATTCCCCTAGCCTTAAAGTTCTCCATCATAATTCCTTCAATCCTCAATCATCAATACTCAATAACCGGCGCCGATACACAATATTTTCTTTTCAAATTTCATAATTTGTATCACCTAGTTGTAACTTTGCCCGGCATTTAGAATTTGCATCTTTTGCTCATCAACATCAAAGCCAATTACTGTGAATCCTTTACGGGTAAAAGTTAAACCGAGAGGCAACCCGACGTAACCGAGTCCGATGATGCCGATCTTTGCGGTGGGGGAGGATATTAAGGTTTAGGTTGAGTAATAGGTTGAGAAAATTAATTTCCGAGTGATTTTAATAATTTATTTAGTTCGTGAATTAGTTCATCATAAACTGAAATTATCTTATTAGAAATTTCACTTTCAAAATAGCCAACTTCTCTTCCATAAATTAAGTGATTTTGTGTTTCAAACGCTGATCCACCTGCCCCGTGAAATAGTAAGTATTATAGGACAAATTCTATATTATGTTTTTGCAAATTAATTTTTCATCAATGATGTTCTACTTATTTCACAGGGTGCGCAATAATGTAAAAGTTACTTTTATCTTTACTTGTGTTTCTGCCAAATCCTTCCCGCCCCGTGAAATATTATATTAAATCATTTTTCAGTCTGTTTTTTATGTATCTATGGCCGTATGTAGATTTTAAATATTTTTCTCTATGTAATGCGTCTTCTTCGTTCCTACAGGCTTCATAATAAATCAGTTCAAAGGGTATTCTGAGTTTAGTAGATTCAACTTTACCTTTATTATGATCTTCAAATCTTTTTTTAAGGTCTTTTGTATGTCCTTTATAAAAATTACCATCTTTTAAACTTTTCAAAACATATACATAGTACATCTTATTTCACCGGGCAGGCAATATTTGCTGATACACTATTTGCAGCTCGTCGCAATTGAGAAGTTAACCCTGTGAAATTATATATAACGTTAAGTACTTGACCGAATTTCAAGTTATTAACGCGATGAGATAATAAATTAAATAAAGATTTATTTAACGGGGTTAATCCATAATCTTCCGATCTTGGTAATAAACTTGAAAGTTTAAAAACTTGAATTGATAATTCCATAGCTTTTTGCCAAACCGGCATCTCTCTAAAACTAGTATACAATGCTCAACCTTATCCTTAACCTTTTTCTAACCCTCACCTTCAACCTTTGTCTTGACGTAATTACCTCTAGTGAATTTGTATGGTTTTAAGTAAACAGGAATATAGGTAACAAAGTAACAGAGTATTAGAGTGACGGGTAACGAGTGACGAGTAAGGATGACAAACTCACTATTCTCTTTTATACTGTTGAACAATATCCTTAATAGTAATAGTATCAACTTTCTTTTTTCGTTCTTTAGTATAATTACTGCTGCCTTGTTGGTATTGCAATAAGAACCTGGTGGCTTCTGCAAGTCCCAAAGAATCTATTAGCGCTTTCCAGCCGTTTATTTTTAGTTCTTCAATTGTTTTGAGCATAATTAATTACCTCCGATACTAAATTAGCTATCGAAATAACTTTTACATTTATCATTTCACTGTATTTCTTTGCGGTCTTTAAAATATCGTCATCGCATGTAACAAAATAATCTGCTTTTGCATATTCTGCAACAGCTATATGCATCGCATCCATGGCAGTAAAACTATAATTTTGAAACTCCAGAGCACGTTTTTCAATTTTATCATCAAATTCAATAAATTTTTCAGCTGCTGTTAGATACTCTTTAACTTTTACACCTCTATCAGGATCAGAAATGGCTGAAACTTCAAACTCAAGTGCGAATGAATTTAGAAATTGGATTTTACCTTCATCAATCCATTTCAATAAAAATTAGTAAGGATTAGGTCTCAAAATATATTCTCTCTTGTGTCTGATCGTCAAATGGACGATTAAGAAGACAATTGTCAATATAAATTTTCAAAGATTACTCATATTAATTTTTTTAATAATTCTTCTTTATATCTCACTCAAATCCCTTAATAATTTTCAATAATATTTAGTTGCATGTTATTAATATCACCTTCGCCGAAGGCGAATCAACAATTCAACAATCATAAATCCAACAATAATAAATCCCACATTTCACCCCTACGGGGTTTTGGTATTGTGGGGGTTAGTCATTTTTCTAAAAACATACCACCCCTAACGGGGTTAAGACATTTTCAACAATTCAACAATTCACCTCCTTCCACTCCTTGCTCGTGCTCGTATTTCGTGTTCTCAACAATTCATAAATCCAACAATCATAAATCTAACATTTCGCCCCTAACGGGGTTAATACATTTTCAACAATTCTCAATTATCAATTCTCATTCTTCAATCCAACATTTCACCCCTACCGGGGTTTGGCATTATTGGGGATGGTAATTATTCTATTAATATACCACCCCTAACAGGGTTAATGCATTTTCAACAATTCAACTTTTCACCCCATGCTCGTGATCTTGCTCGTGCTCGTATTTAGCTTTCTTTGCGCCTCCTCCGCGCCCTCTGCGTTAAAAAATTCTTGTAACTTTTTTCTTGTTACTTTTGCCTTTCCCTTTCCCTTTTTACGATTTACTTGCGGCTTGCCGCGCTAGGTTTTTAACATCTTGATCAATATTAACAATATGGAAGTTGCTGCAAATATCTATTATGGCTTCTTCTTCAGGTTTATCAAGGTTAGATGCAGTAACTTATTTTTTACTTAAAAATTCCTCAACCGTTAAACCACTTTTTCTGATCAAAGACCGAAGCAAACCCGGGGCAAGTTCTTTATGGTTGGGGATGGACAAGGTTGGTCTTTGCTCATGATAGAGAATTATATGGCTGCCTGTTTGATGATCAATAGAATAACCATATTTCAGAAAAAGTTTTATAGCTTTCTCACCGGAAAAGTTGGAAAGTATCCCCATTAAACCGTTACCTCTCCAAGAAAGATTTCCTCTTCAGATTCTTGCTCGATTAGCCTACTATGTTTTTGTTCTGTAAAAAGCCATCCTTTAATTGCATCCTTAACATTATTCAAGGCTTCATCTATTGTTTTGCCCTGACTCATACAACCGGTTAACTGTGGAACGTCCACAAAATAACCTTCATATTCCTTGTCATAGCTTAATATGATTTTATATTTCATAACACACCTTTAGTTTTACTTCCGTTTAAAAACCTCATTTTTCAGAACAAGACCAGCCACTAGAGCTAACATACTGTTCTTCTTACCAACCTCAGGCTGAATATTTTTTATGTTTTTTTACTTCTATCCATGGCAAGCCTTGGCATGCTTTATACTTTCAACTTTTTACTTGCGGCTGCCGCGTTATGATCCGGTGAAATTATCGTCGTAATTATACCATCAAATAGATCCGGCGCCGACACACAATATTTTCTTTTCAAAACCCATACTTTGTATCACCTATTTGTAACTTAGCCCAGCATTTAGTAAAGGTATTTTTGTCTCATCCACATCAAAGCCAATAACTGTCAATCCTCATTCTTCAATCCTACATTTCACCCCTACGGGGTTTGGTATTGTTGGGGATGGTCATTTTTCTAAAAACATACCACCCCTAACGGGGTTAATACATTTTCAATGATTCCCCTTCACAGAAGGCGAATCAACAATTCAATCATCAATCCTTTTCAGCTTTGCTGATGAGCCTCTGGCTGCTTTGTCAACCTCCGGCTGAAAATCCAAACTTAAGCGTATTGCAGTTTACTACCTTTAGGTTTCGGAACTTTTCTACCAAGTTTTTTCGCGGTTTCAATCCACTCATTAATTATTGTTTGTACATTTGTTAGGGCATCGTTATAACTCTCTCCATCAGCTATGCAACCCGCCAGTTCAGGGACTTCAGCTATAAATGAATTATCCTCTTCACTCCAATATATGACAACTTCATATTTATGCATCGTTTTAATCCTTATTCAACTTGTATTTATGGATAAGATTTCTGATTTGTTTTACTTGATAAGGCTTAGCTTTGCCGTCGTTAAGTGGTTGAAGATTAATTATCTCTATTACACCGGTTTTTGAATAGATGTGATGATCTCCTTTAATTCTTTCTTTAAACCCAAACGACAATACTAATTTTCGTAATTCTGTAAATCTAATATTTGCATCAGTAATTCCGGTTAGTACTTTTTCTAGAATGTTTTTCATTATTTAAAAATAATAGTTTTCGCAAAAAGCAATTCTGAATAAATTAAAAATTCTAAATTAAAAATGACCATAAAACTATAACCCATCTAAGAGTAAATAAGGCATCAGGAGCGGCTTGAGATAAGCAAAATAAGTTGAAGTTCATTTTGTCCAATTGGCAATCACTATATCTTTAATTCGTTTGAAATGTTCCGTATTATTAGTAATAAGTTGAAAGCCGTTTGACATTGCGATACCTGCAATTAAAGTGTCGGTGTGCCCAATTACAGTTCCCTTTTTACGAATATCTGCCTGTATGTTTGCCGCTAATCTAGCAGACTGTAAAGTAAGAGGAATTACTTTATTTAATCCTATAAATTCTTCAAATAAACTTAGTTGTTTTTTTCGTCTTTGTATAAAAGTCCATTAAGGATTTCATAATAAGTAATGATACTAAGATTGATGTAGCCATATTCTTGTAAATGCTCGTCAACTTTAGCAACAACTTTTCGGTTACCTCTCAAAAATTCCGAAAGAACATCGGTATCTAACATTGATGGTTTCATAGAACAATTTTGCGGTCAAAAAGTTTAGCTCTTGCCTGCTTGGTTTGCTTTAAAAAATCCGCATAGTCTTTACTGCTCATATCGCTAAAGGCTCCGGCGAAAGAAAGAATTTTCTTACGCAATCCGCCCAAAGCATACGGTTTCTTATTAGGGTTTAATGAATGTATAAGCTGATATACTTCTTCAAGCCTGTCAACCGGAATATCTTTTATCTCTTTCAATATAGTGTTAAATGTAAGCATTATTGTTTTAAATATTTTTGTTTTTGAAAAAAAACTTGTTGTTAAAATATGCCGATTAAAAAATCAATTACGGCATTGGTATCAAATAAAAACTTACCATTCATCCCGGAGTTCTCTTTGATATGTTAATGGATCCTTAGGCAAATTATGAAAAACATTTTTATTTCTTAAAAGGTCCCCTATTGTTGACTTGCTGACAACGCTTATTTCGGTATCCTCTAAAACAGTTAGTAAAACCTTACCGTTTTTTATTCTTAGATTATCTTTTAACGGAAGAATTTTTCCATCTTTGTATAAAACTTCTATTGTAGTATACATCTCAAAACCTCATAATTGAATCACAGACAAAATAGTTTAAATGCGCGTATGAATAAAGACAATAAATCCTATGGTCCGGTGAAATTATCGTCGTAATTATACCATCAAATAAATCCGGCGCCGATACACACTATTTTCTTTTCAAACCTCAAACAAATTCCTTAAAAATGTCCATTTAGTTAGTAATTTTCCAATCATCAAACCTTCAATCATCAATCCTAATGGTGGGCCGACATAACCAAGTCCGATAATACCGATCTTGGAGGTGTGGGAGGATGGTTTTTTTAAGAGTTGTTGTTTATGGCTCACTCTAATCCCTTAATAATATTTAGTTGCGTGTTAATAATATCACCTTCGCCGAAGGTGAATCACCTCATCACCCCGAGCGAAGCCGAGGGCTCACCGTCCCATGAAGTATGTTTTTGTTACACCTGTCCTGTGAAATTGTTTTTTTTATTTCATAGGACTTCAAGGGAACCCACGAGATACATCAAACATGCAGTCAACTAACTGCGTCGCCAAAGAGAACTGCCTACTTCATTTTTTCTGACTTGCTTTTAGGATTTATTCTTATTCCTTTCCCAAATTTTACGGTTGTTTTTAATTTCAAAAACTAACTGCTCATACGATTTATTTTTGTATAAATCTTTACGGTCTTTAGTGTAATCCCCAAGTCCGGCTGAAAATTGGTTAAGAAAACGTAAGGTGTTTTCAGCGCCAAGCTTACCCAACAACAAATTGATTGCTTTATTAGATATTTCATTTATCGTTTTCACTTCACTGTTCATATATCAATCTCCGTAATTAATTGTAGCGGATCTATTGCTTTTACCCGCATCCCTTTTAATATCTTTGCTTTTTTCAGTAACTTATCATCAGTTGTACAAAAATAATCCTAATTTGAAATTTCAGCCGAAGCTAAATGTAACGAATCTAAGGGATCAATTCCAGTATCCATTAATTGGTGAGCAAGTTTTTAAATTTTAGAATTTGTTTTTATAAAACCAACTGATTTATTAAGTATATATAATCCATAATTTCGTCTTATTTTATCAGGGATATTAGATATCTCGTATACTAATGGCTCTGAAGAAATTAACTCAATTTTATTAATTTCAATTAGTTTTAATATCCCTAAGACTGCTTCAGCCTCAACAGCTATTCTTATATGACTTCTATCATCTAAAGGTAGCTGCAGGCAACAAGTGTCAAGATAAACTTTCATTTTTTTTCTTTATTTAGTTACAAGATTCCAATCTTCTAATAGTCACCCCGGGCGAAGTCGAGGGGCTTCAACAATTCAACTTCGCCGAAGGCGAATCAACAATCATCATTCCTTCAACCTGCCTGCCCCGCAGCCTTTTGCGGTGGTCCCGTGAAATGCGAGCTACCTGTCCCGTATAATGTTTTGTTATTTTACGGGATTTAACGGGATCATAAATCATCAATCCTAAAATCATAAATCCTAATGGTAACCCGACGTAACCAAGTCCGATAATCCCAATCTTTGCGGTGTGAGAGGATATTTTTTTAAGAGTTGTTGTTTATGGCTCACTCTAACCCCTCGCGGCCAGCGGTCGGCTTCCAGCGGTCAGCGTTAAGCGGTCAGTAGTCAGAGGTCAGTTTTTGTTTTATTTCTGAACGCTGAACGCCGATTACTGAACGCTTATTACTATCTTCTGAATGCTGAAAGCTAATTGCTTGCTGCCTTTCCAATTTGCCACAAAGGGTCAGTTCCGTCTTCACTTCGTTTCGCCGAGACAGGTCCGACTTCGTACGGGTTGCTAACGGACTACGCAGTGACAAGTCCGTCAATTCTGATTGCGAAAAATATTAATCGTTTTTTTTCTTTTTTATAACGTGTTTGAACTTTAATACGGCAAAATTTATTTCTAAAGATGTTTTGGTATCGGTTACTTTCATATCATCTTCAAGTATTT
>Ga0210050_1004741_pt1 | contig 11161 bp, 8 predicted proteins | sample CryGey132114_all_FD_185463 | JGI IMG/M metagenome (GOLD analysis project Ga0210050, IMG submission 185463) | Groundwater microbial communities from aquifer - Crystal Geyser CG22_combo_CG10-13_8/21/14_all (SPAdes) (version 2) | ecosystem: Environmental > Aquatic > Deep subsurface > Groundwater ...
TTCCTTGATCGTGGGCTAATACCGCCACAGGTTCTTGGAATAAGGGACGTCGTAAGTAGATAAGGCTCCGACCAAAGCACTCCATTCGATGAAGTTCTGCAAGTTGGCTTTCATTTAAATACTTTCTCAAGTCTTGAGGAACTGCTTTAACGCCTTTACGCTTTTCGTACATTGTTTTTCTCCCATTTGTTACATTCCTTGCATTCATCTTAGCACAAAGTTAATCCCTAAAAGCATAAGATTAAAACCATTTCAAACTTAAAAACAATTTTATTATTACTTATTTATACCCGTATTTCCATGTATCAGCGGTCTTTATATTGACTAAATCAACCAGCTAGAAGTATAAAATTAGTTGCCAGAATAATTCTCAGACCTAAATTTATCCCTACTCAGATTAAGTTTTTAATCTATGCACTTGCCTTACTACAGTTTTGATGGGTATTATCAATCTAATAATAATTAGAAATACGATTCAAATACCATGATTATCAAACATGCTTTTAATATTTTGTATTCCCCCTTAGATGAATGGAAAGATCTTTCCCTTAAAAATTCAAAAATTCTCGCGTTGTATTTTTTTTATATTATGCCAATGGCTCTGATCCCAACGGTCTCAGCAACTATAGGTGCATCCTACGTAGGCTGGAACATTCCTGGAGGCCCTATTACCAAATTAACTTTTGATAGTGCAGTAAGACTCTCTTCCATTGCTTATGTGGGTATTCTCTGTGCCATGGCTATTGCTGGATGGGTCATTCAATGGATGGCAAAAACATACGGGGGAAATGCTCATCTACATCGAGGGATAGCTCTAGTAACCTATAGCGCTACTCCTTTGTTTTTGGTGGGTCTTCTAGGATTGTACCCAGTATTATGGGTTGATATGCTGTTTACCCTTTTAGCTATCGCTTTATCCATCAGAATACTTTTTATTGGCGTACCCATTATGATGGAAACAGATGAAGCCAAAGGTTTTTTATATGCTAACTCCATATTGACCATCGGCATGGTAATGCTTATCGGACTATTGGTCATCACGGTGCTTTTTTGGGGAAACGGTATACTACCCATTATCATGCCCGGTAGCCATTGAGATAAAAGAGGAAACTCAATAGGGTGTTGTTGCGTTTTTTATCCTGATGTATCGTTAAAACTACTTAAGTTAAAAACCATACACCACATTAAAAGATGTGATTGTATCTGTTGCCTTTTTATCGTCTGGTGCATTTGAAGTGTTTTTAACATTGAAATTGAATCGAACAGACAAGGACGAAGTTAATTTACTGACCAAGCCTACATCAAAAAAGGTGATAGTTTGCTGAGAGCCATTATCCATAGATAAATTAGCACTTAGTTTAGTGGCTTCGGTAAAGATATATTGGGATTTTGCCCCAATATGAAGTATAGCTTCTTGCTCATTTCCGCCTTGATCGAGTTTGCTGTAACGATAACCTGGTCCAGAATCTGCGGAAAGTTTGAATTTTTTTTCATCATAAAAATTCTTGCCATAACCCAACACTGCGGTAGATTGATAATCAAATCCACTAAATTTATCTATTTCATGAGAAACAGCACCAAAGAAATAAGCCCCAGTCTGTAGTTTTCTATCAGATTGAAAATTCATCAAATAACGTTCAACCGTGTTTACTCCATCAGCGTCTGCTTTATTCGCCTCTAATCTAAGTTGATGACGCCATACAGCTCTATCATCAATTAGAGCAATTTTAGCCGCTGAATTACTATTATCACTGTTTCCTTTAGTGACAACAAAACCAAATTCGATTTCACCAGTAAATCCTTTCGCTTCTTTGGATTTTTCGGCAGAATTTGCTTCGGCTCTTTCTTGGCCAGATTCAAAAATAGAACCAATATCAAGAGAACGGGCTAATACCGTCGTAGACAATAAAGAGCTTAAAGTCAGAGCGAAGACTGGCGTAAATTTTTTCATTTTGTCAAGTTCCTAATTTTTTAAATTTTTTCAAAAAGGTAATTCATAGATTTAAATAAAAGGACTCAGCTTTATTTGTTTCTCGAGCACATCATACAAATTGAATCTATTGGTGTAAAGTAGATTGCCAGACTTAATTCCCTACACTAGCAATAAACTTTGTTAGAGTAATCCTATCACTTGTCGTTTTATTCTATTGCTTCTTTGTTGTTAGTTTGCTGAAGAAATCTTTGCGCCTGACAAAAGCAGTTGAACCAATGGGATTCATATTGGTTTTTATAAAATTGTTGCGCCTCAACGCGTCCAGATAAATCTGTTTGAAATGTCCATTCAGCGATAACAGCTTGAATCTTCTCTTTAGGAAAAGGTAAAATCTGATGAGGATGAACTAATCCTAAGCGCAGATACTCAGAGAATTGTTGATCAACTTCTTGCAAGGTCAACGCTTTAGTCACAGCATAATGTTCTATAGCTTGAGGATCAATTATCTGAGGTAAATCCAGCAATACATGCTTCAGTTCAGTGCATTTTTGATCTTTATACTGTTGAATTAAACCGAATATTTCATCAGCATATTTCTGAGCTCTCATCTTTCCCATACCTTCAATCACTGATAGTTGAGAAATATTTTGAGGCATTTTTTCGACTAACTGTTGTAATGTTTCATCAGAAAAAAGTTGATACTGATACAAGCTCAATTTTGTTGCCAAAGCAGATCTTAAGCTTTGTAGTTTTTTATAAAGTGGGTGATTTTTATATTCGTCTTGATATTTATGAGAAAAGAAGTCCTGAGTGGTAAAATATTTTAACCCGGATTGGTGCAAAGTCTCTTCACCTTTTAATAAAGCTTTGCAACTGGGGGCTAGCTTGATCAACTCACAATACTCTCCCTGAAAACAAACAGCCCCCTCTAGAATCAATTTCCAAAAAACACTGCGCCAATAATCTGTTGACTGTTCTGCGCCCAATCCATAGACAGATAGAGATTGATAAGCAATTTCATCCTTATTGCCATTTTTACCCTCCAATGGAAGCGCCATAGAGTTTGAGAGTTTTTTACCACGCAATATTTTAATAATAGAATCTACGCCTAATTGCCCTTTACAATGATGTACCGCAGATAATGCTTTTCTTGCATCCTCAGTTATCTCCGTTGTTTTTTTAATAAAAAAACAATTATCGCATTGATGACAAGTACAATCTTGACGTTGATGTTTGGGAGAGTAATACTCGAAAAGCTTTTTACGCCGACATTGATGATCCAGTATATAATCCATCATGTTGTGCAATTGTTGTAATTCAAATTGGCGTTTCTCTTCAAAAGTTTCCTCGTTCAAAATCCAACTTAATCGACGCTGATAATCTCTTAACCCAAATAGCATCCAAACATCAGCCTCTTGACCGTCACGCCCTGCTCTACCAGTTTCTTGAAGATAAGCGTCTAGGTTTTGAGGTAAGCCCATATGTGCCACAAATCGTACATCTGGTTTATTAATGCCTAATCCAAAGGCAACTGTTGCAACAATCACTGAGGTTTCATCAGTCATAAAGCGTTGCTGAATCTTCCAGCGATCCGACGCCTCAATGCCTGCATGATAGGATTCACAAGCAATATTTTCAGCGCTTAAAAATAACTGTAACTCTTCAACTTGCTTGCGGGTAGAACAATAAACGATACCACTATGACCTTTATGGCGACATAAAATAAACTCTAATAACTGTTTATTGCCTCTTTGTTTGGGTTGAACCCAATAAATGAGATTATTTCTATCTATATCTTCATCATAGATTTGTGCATCTTCAAGGGATAACTGCTGAATGATCGCTTCACGACATTGCTGTGAGGCCGTCGCTGTCAATGCTATTCTCGGAATGCGTGGAAACTCCGTGGCTAATAGATTAAGCTGCTGGTATTCTGGTCTAAAGTAATCACCCCAGCTCCAAATACAATGAGCCTCATCAATGGCAAATAAGGCAATATCAATCTCATGGAGTTGTTGTAGGGTAGAATGACTCATCAATTTTTCAGGGGAAAGATATAGAATATCTAAGGCTCCCATTTTGAGCTGCTGTTCAATTTCTTGTTGTTGTTGCCAACTTTGCCCTGTATACAGACAGGCAGCAGCGACGCCAAGTTGCTCCAATTCAGTGACCTGATCTTTCATCAATGCAATCAAAGGTGAAATAACAATACCCACCCCATCTCGCAGCAAACTGGGTAGCTGGTAACAAAGAGACTTCCCAGAACCCGTAGCCATTACCACCATAGCAGAGCAACCTTTTACAAGTTGTTCAATAATTTCTCGCTGATGCCCTCGAAATTGATGAAATCCAAAAACATTGTGTAATGTGCAGTCAAGTGGTTGGGTCATATAAAAAAGTGATGTCCTGTGATGCTAGAGTAATTTACTCAGCGAGCTCTATCTTCTAGTTCAAGAGAATGTATAATACCTATTAATCAATCAAATTTCTTGTCATTTAATGCCTTTTGACAAAGAGTAGAATCATTTAGGATAACCATGCATAAATCATCTGGCCGCTGGCAATTAGGATTATCCTTGGCTCTGGTCACCACTATTTTGTGGGGGTTATTACCCATTGCATTAGATGCCCTTTTAAAAAAAATGGATCCTTGGACTATTACTTTCTACCGATTTTTTGGTGCTGCGCTGGTAATAGGCCTCTATTTATTTGCCAAAAACAAATTGCCTCAACGATCTCTTCTGAATAAACGATTGGTGATTTTATTCTCAATTGCTACTATCACACTCTGTGCTAATTATGTTTTTTTTATTATGGGATTAAATTTAGCAAAACCTGCCACAACCCAGGTGATGATCCAGTTAGCCCCCATGATTTTACTATTTGGAGGCTTGGTGATTTTTAAAGAAACTTTCAGCCGTTTGCAATGGATAGGATTTATTATTTTTTTCATTGGACTGCTGTTGTTTTTTAATCACCGAATCACTCAGTTATTTACAGCCCGGGGAGATTATTCCACAGGGGTTTTTTATATTTTTATTGCCGCCATCACTTGGGCTATCTACGCCTTAATTCAAAAGCAATTACTGCAATATTTTTCTGGACTGGCCATTATTTTCATCATTTTAACAATGGGTTCACTGCTATTTTTCCCTGTTGCAGAAATCACACAAATAAAACAATTGGATGCATTCCATCTATTTTTATTGTTTTTTGCCAGCATGAATACAGCTATCGCCTATGGTGCATTTGCAGAAGCACTACAACATTGGGAAGCCTCACGCGTCAGTGCTGTCTTGTCATTGACACCCATTATCACAGTCACTCTTCTCCATGTACTCTCCAACCATTACCCTCAATGGTTTCAGTTTGAAGCTTTGAGTCAACTCACTATTTTAGGTATGTTGGTTGTGGTGCTAGGCTCAATGTTAACGGCCTTAGGGCGAGCCAAGGCCAAAAGCAAATTAACCCTAGAACAAGTTCCCCTTATTGCAGAATAATCGAAGCTTGGAGAAAAACTATGGATGATAGCAACATCCAACAATTTTTTGATCAACAGCATGTTTGGCATCCCTATAGTGCTATTCCACCCACAATAGCGCCATTGTTAGTTGAATCAGCCAAAGATTGTGTTTTACTTTTAGACGATGGCACAGAACTGATCGATGGCATGGCCTCTTGGTGGTCGGTGATCCATGGTTATAATCATCCAAAATTAAATCTCGCTCTTAAAAATCAAGTGGATAAAATGTCCCATGTGATGTTTGGAGGACTCACTCATCAACCCGCCATTGAGCTTTGTCAATTATTAATAGGCATCACGGCGTCTTCTCTGGATAAGGTCTTCATAGCTGACTCAGGTTCTGTAGCCGTAGAAGTTGCCATGAAAATGGCCATACAATATTGGCACTCTTTAGATAAACCTCAACCCGATAAAACGCAGTTTCTTACCATAAAACAAGGTTATCATGGCGATACGATTCATGCGATGTCGATCTGTGATCCAGATAATGGTATGCATCAAATATTTGGAAATATGGTGGCACAACAATATTTTTGTGAAGCCCCCAGTCTTTGTACGAAAGAAAATTGGTTTAAACAAAGTATTCAACCAGAAATTGAAGCCTTCCACCAGCAAATCCAACAACATCATCAACATCTCGCGGCTGTTATTCTTGAACCTGTTTGCCAAGGTGCCGGTGGTATGCGTTTTTATTCTCCCGAATTTTTAATTGAAGTTGAAGTGCTATGTAAACAATATCAAGTACTGTTAATTTTCGATGAAATCGCCACTGGATTTGGGCGCACAGGACAACTTTTCGCCTACGAACACACCCAACACAATGGAAAAATGGTTGTACCCGATATTCTCTGTGTAGGAAAAGCACTAACAGCTGGCTACATGAGCTTAGCGGCTGTTTTAACTTCAAATGCCATTAGTCAAACCATCAGCCAAGGGCCCGTTAAAGCCTTTATGCATGGCCCCACTTTCATGGGAAACCCTTTAGCCTGCGCTGTAGCCGTGGAAAGTATCAAGTTATTATTGGCCTCTGATTGGAAAACCAATATTGCACGCATTGAATCCCAACTCCTCAATTATTTATCCCCTTTAAAGCAAAATCCATTGGTTAAAGATGTTCGGGTTCTAGGTGCCATTGGCGTGGTTGAACTCCATCAACCCGTTGATATGCAAAGAGCTACAAATTACTTTAAAGTACAAGGTGTCTGGTTACGCCCTTTTGGAAAGTTAATCTATATGATGCCCCCCTATTGCATCAGTGACACTGAAATTCAACAAATTTGTACCGCCATTAAAGGTTATCTGCAGCAGATATAACAAACTCGCTCAGTATAAAAGAAAAGATCAGAATAGTGCATAGTCATCCATGATAAGAAAACTCTCTTCATTTTAACCAAGAGGCCCCAAACCTTACTTCCTTATTCACAACCAACGAAACACAAATCATCCCGTACAACTACTCCTTCCACAATGAGCTATTTCGCCATTTAATTTTGTTAAATTGGGCTACCCCATCAATTGACGGGGATGGTGTTAACCCTGATGGCTACGAATTAACTGGGAGTAATTTATTATCTAATAATTTCTTTGTAACCGCTGGATACACAGATGTTCGTGATCAGGTTAATTTTTTTGGATCGAATGTTCAATTGGAGTTAAAAGCAGAATATAACTACAGGGATGTTGATAATTCTCTCTCCTCTCTTATTATGGGTGCAGATTACGAATTCGCTCAAAACTTTTCAGCCTATGCTGATGCAAAGTTTACTGAAGATAGTGATAAAGCCTATTCTGTAGGTGTTCGCTACGCCTTCTGAAAAGTTTCCAAATAAAAAGCCCAGAAAACTGTTTTTTTATTTGAACAAATGCCTTTGATTCAAATGCTAATCTTGCTTTCGAGTAAATAACCATTCTGTTTCAGTCGATTGTTCTTTATTAAATACATATCCCTCTAGATTAAATTGTTGGAGTTGTTGTGGTTCTGATACCTGATGCAAAGCTGCGTAACGAACCATCAAACCACGCGCTTTTTTGGCAAAGAAACTAATGATCTTATATTGACCATTTTTCCAATCCTTAAAAACAGGAGTGATAATTTTACCATTAATTTTTTTATAATTAATGGCTGAAAAATATTCCTTGGATGCCAAATTGATAAGATATGGATTTTTTTGTTTTGAAAGAACTTGATTTATTTTATCTGTTAGCATAGAGCGCCAGAAAGCATAAAGATTATCACCTTGAGAGTTTTTAAGTTTTGTTCCCATTTCTAATCTATAGGGTTGCATTAAATCTAAAGGTTTAAGTAAGCCATAAAGCCCTGATAAAATTTTGAGCTGTTGCTGCAGATAATCTAGCTGCTTTATATTGAGAGTTTCTACATCTAGCCCCACATAAACATCACCAGTAAAAGTAAAAATCGCTTGCTTAGCGTTAGATGAGGTGAAAGGTTGTTGCCAATGTTGAAATCTCGCTGCATTTAACGCAGCCAGCTTATCACTGATCCCCATAAGTTTTGACAACTCTAACGGACTTAACGCTTTAGCAATGTCTATGAGTTGTTGTGAATAGTCTAAATACTCTGGATAACTCTCAGTTTCAACGGGAGACTTGCTATCAAAATCTAGGGATTTAGCCGGAGAAATTAACATTTGCATAGACACAGACCTAATTTTTATTTGTTCGAACTAGAATTATACAGAATTCTTTCAATGTTTGAATTCTTTGTTGTGTGACAGGCTTCACAGTATTTTTTGTAACAAGTTGTTACATTTGGCCATGCTTTTTATGGCGTATTACAAACCCCATCATAAAAAGTCTGAATTTCTTTGTAAATAGCAGCAGAAAAACAATAAAAAACTCGATAAAGATAAGATGAAATTTTGCTAAATTTTGACTAATAACACTAGATTACAATCAACTGTATAGCCAGGAAAGCTAAAATACATACTCATTGATTATTCTATTGGCCAAAGATGAATTACATCACTGAACAAATCTCAGAGTTCTCCTGTTTACTTAGGATATTTTACTGACAAACACTTAATGTAACAGTGAGGTAAATCCTATGGCTACTCAATTAACCCCTCAGGATCGTGTTGTTATTGACGATATCTTTGAATCTGCCAAGAGACAGTTTGGCGGAACTCAACAGTTATTTGCAGCTCCTTTGACTTTTTCGGATGATCAGGGCGGTATAAAATTCCAATTCCCTGAATGGATGACCAGTATTCGTCAATATCTCATCAGCCAATATGGAGAGAGAGAAGCTGGCACACTGATGTTGGATCTGATGTCAGAATGGATATCTTTGAGTCTAAATACAAGTGCAGTGATAGATCAAACACCATCTGTATCCCCTTCTACTAACTTAAATCCCATAAATACTGTACCGAGGGTTATTACCTCAAAACGGCTTTGGGTTTCTTAACTTCATTTTCAAATAAAGGCTGTTACTCCACTCTGTCACTGTCATTCTCACTCAATCTTCACAAAAGATTGAGTGAGATAATTCGATTTAATTAAGGCAATATAAAGATGTTATCACCAAATTGTGAATATTTACTTGATTCAATTGAAGAAGCCTTATAGATTTAGGATCTATCTATTGACTGAGGTTCCATTCTTATGGTTTTATCCAAACAACTGCGTCCGTTTCCTTGGTTTGCCATAGTACTAAGTTATACGAGTCTATTACCTAGTTCTTTTTCAGCAACGCCAACAGCTTCTGCCTCTACAACAAATAACATTCTCAAACAACAAATAAAACAATCCCCTTTTATCCAACAAAGTAAACTCAAAGAAATCACTCTATCCAACAACCGACCTAGTTTTCTTTGGCTTAACAGTGAATCCCTCACCCCATTTGATCCTTATGCAATACATTCCATCAACATTCCTCAATCAATCACTGATCAAGTTCAACAACTATTATCCCAATTAGCATCATTTTACAAATTCACTCCAGAAGCGATTGCTGCGATCACTGTTTCCAGAATACACAACACAGGAGAAGGTGCTATTGTTATTGAATTACAACAACAATTTGACAATAAATTCGTTGTTGCCAAAAGAATGTCTCTTATCCTTAACCAAAAATTTCAACCTATCGCATTAAGTGGCATGTTAGCTTCAAATGCACCGGTGGCATCCAAGTTATTTATTAACGAGAACCAAGCATTGAACATAGCCTACCATAATCGTATGAGAACGGCTTTAAACTCGGTTATCCTACCTAGTTGGCAAGAAAACATCGCAACCGCGAAATCAATACAAGAAACTTTGGGTTTTAAACACTACGTTTTGGGCGATACCAAATCCTTCAATTCACAAAACCCAGCAAGAATCAGAGCAGTCTGGGAGCTTAATAGTGATAATTTGCTTGAGCCTGCATGGCAAGTCGAAATGCCTACTTCTGATAACACTAAAATGAGTTTAGACAGTTACCTCATCTCAGCGCATGGTGAAATTATCAATAAAAAAACGCTCACCAAAAATGCTGATTTTAATTATCGGGTATGGGCACAAACTGGTAATGATCACCATCCTTCGCAAGGACCTCAGGGAGATGATTTTTTTCCACACCCCACTGGCGTACCCGATGGAACAACTATTGTTCTTGGATCACCTTCTCTTATTCGTCTAAATTCCGCTAATTTTTCAAGGCAAGACCCTTGGTTAGCCAATAATGCCACTAGCACCAGTGGTAATAATATTATGGCTTATACAGATTCTGTCGAACCTACAGGGTTAACAGCCAACTCAATCGATCATTTAGCCAACACGACCTCTAGTACAACCTTTGATTATAGCTATAACTTCAATATTGCCCCCGAAACCTCCACCTCAACTCAAAATGCAGCATTGGTTCAAGCATTCTATGTCACCAATTTTCTACATGACTGGCTTTACGATTCCGGCTTTAATGAAGCATCAGGCAATGGGCAAGTCAATAATTTTGGTCGTGGTGGATCGAATGGCGATCCTGTATATATTGAAATACAAGATTTTGAAAAAAGAAACAATGCACAAATGACGGTTCCCTCAGATGGAAGTAGTGCCACCATGGAGGTGTTTTTATGGGATGGTCCATCAATACATCAGGTAGAAATTATTGAACCCAGCAATCTGACGGCTGTATTTGAAACAGGCGCAGCTCAATTTGGCCCGAATAACTTTGATATCCAAAATCAATTGGTTTTAGTTGAAGATGGTATTGTGGATACGACTCTTGATGATCCCAGTATTCATGATGGCTGTGAAGCCTTTACCAATGGCGCTCAAATGGTAGGAAAAATTGCGGTCATTGATCGTGGCGCCTGTTTTTTTGTGGATAAAATATCAAGGGCAGAGGCAGCAGGCGCTGTGGGTGTCATCATTATCAACCAAAAGCCCGATGGCGTACTCAATATGGGGGGGGGAGAAAATCCTCCTGTAATCAATATCCCTTCTCTTATGATTTCCAAAGCCGATGGAGACCCCATCAGAACTGAACTGGAAAACCAAACATTTATCACAGCTAATTTATTTAGGCAAACCGACGTTGATCATGATGGAGCATTAGATAACGCCCTTCTCGCACATGAATGGGGGCATTTTGTGAATAATCGCTTGGTGAATATTGGCTCTGGCACTCAAGCAAATGGCATGGACGAAGGCTGGTCTGATTTTTTGGCTCTGTTATTTTTGGTCAATGAATCAGATATTGA
>Ga0210050_1004746_pt1 | contig 11155 bp, 10 predicted proteins | sample CryGey132114_all_FD_185463 | JGI IMG/M metagenome (GOLD analysis project Ga0210050, IMG submission 185463) | Groundwater microbial communities from aquifer - Crystal Geyser CG22_combo_CG10-13_8/21/14_all (SPAdes) (version 2) | ecosystem: Environmental > Aquatic > Deep subsurface > Groundwater ...
TGTTCTCTTGGATAAATCTCTTACTTTCATTCATGGCGACTGGATTACCAATGATGAATAAGACAGGCTGCAACACCTTTAATTCACCTGATAATATGGACCGAACTAAATTATCCACAATTTCAATAGGTGCTGTTTCATTACCATGTACACCTGAAGATATCACCAATGCATGTTGATTTGTAATAGCTGCATTATCCGCAGGCTTAAAATACAAAACACCTGTATCCCATAGCTCGGCAACTGAACCATCGTCTAACTGATGGCTCATGGATTGCTCTATTTGATTAGGATGCTGTCGTGTGAGTTCTAAAAAACTCATTTGCTCAAAAAGTTGTTGTTCTAATTGCTTTGTTAACTTTGTTTCCTGCATAGTACTCTTAACCACCTTTAATGTCTGATCTGCCCATCACCCATAATCACAAACTTTTCTGTAGTGAGTGCTTTTAATCCCATGGGGCCATAAGCATGGAATTTTGAAGTGGAAATTCCGATTTCTGCACCCAGCCCTAATTGCCCTCCATCAGAAAATCGAGAAGAAGCATTCACCATCACTACAGAGGAATCAATCATTTGTACAAAACGTTGTGAATTATTCAGATCATTAGTCACAATGACCTCTGTATGATTGGAGCCATACTGATAAATATGTTCAATCGCCTCTTCCATCGTTTTAACCACCTTTATGGATAAGATTAAGGCCAAAAACTCTTTGGCATAATCATCATCAGTAGCCACTATCACTTGATTGGAAATCTGTCGGCTATAGTCACAGCCCCTAATTTCGACTCTTTTTTCTAACAATGCCGGTATCGCTTTTTCCAGGAATTTTTTGGCACAGTTTTGATGTACTAACAAGGTTTCCAAAGCGTTGCAAACGCCTGGACGAGAGGTTTTACCATCAATGAGTAGACTCAAAGCCATCTCCAGATCGGCACTCTCATCCACAAACAAATGACAAACACCCTTATCATGTTGAATCACCGGAATTTTGCTGTTATCCACCACAAAATGAATAAGACCTTCACCGCCTCTTGGGATCACCAGATCAATGGAATCTTTTAAAACCAATAAATCCTTAATCGCTTCGCGATCCGTCGTTTCTAACACATTTACCCATTCTGGCTCAGCATGACAACGCTTAAGCGCCTCATGCCAGCACTTTGCCAATGCTTGATTCGTATAAAATGCTTCTGAACCACCTCTGAGCACCGCTGCATTACCCGACTTTAAGCAAAGCGCTGCGGCCTCAATGGTCACATTAGGTCGAGACTCATAAATCATGAGAATCACCCCTAATGGGATGGATTGTTTACTGACTCTTATGCCATTTTCGCGTAAATAACTGCCACTCGATAGCCCAACAGGATCTTCCAACGCGCAAATTTCATCGACCGCATTTATGATGCCCTGAATCCTGCTCTCATCAAGGAGAAGGCGATCGATCATTGCTTCAGACAAAGCGTTTTCTCTGGCACGCTGAAGATCTTTGGCATTCTCGTGGAGAATTTGCGAAATCGACGAAGCTAAAACAGCCATAAGCTCTTTGAGTAACAGATTTTTCTTCTGTGTGGATAATTGAGCCAGTTTGCGAGACTTTAATTTAGCTAAAGCCATTTGTTGTTCTAACTCAACCTTGTTATACATCTTATTCATCTTAACAATTCCTAATCATTTGTTTTAAGAAGGATCAAATCATCTCGATGGATCACCTCTTCTGCCCCCAAAAAGCCAAGTATTTCTTCAAACTCTTGGGATTTTTTTCCTCGAATTTTAATAAGCTGTGTGTTTGAGTACTGAGAAATGCCCTTGCCAAGTAATCGACTTTGTTCGGTTGATGGCTCTTCATTGCTAATATCAATCATCTCAATACTGATCACATCTCCTGCCACAAATTGGCCTTTAATCGCAATGATTCCAGAGGCTAACAGCGAAGCACCAGAGGTTGTTAAGGCTTTGACAGCGCCAGCGTCTATGACAATAGCACCCTTTATGGTTTGTAAGTGGTTTAACCAATGTTTGCGAGCGGCCATGGGGGAACGTTGACGATGAAAAAATGTCCCGACAGATTGCTCCTGAGTCAGCAGTTTAAAATTATTGGAATTTTTACCATTAATAATTAAGCTGTTAATTCCGCGTTCAACCGCTTTACTGGCGGCATGCAGTTTAGTTAACATGCCTCCTGTGGCGATGGGATTCGCAGTGGTTTCTGCCATAGCCATAATGTCTGGCGTGATTTCTAAAACTTCACTGAGCAGCTTTGCATCAGAATGTTTGCTGGGATTTTTATTATAAAGTCCTTCAACATCACTACAAATCACCAATAAGTCGGCATCTGCTAATGCGGCCACATGAGCGGCAAGATTATCATTATCCCCTACTTTCAGCTCATCTATGGCCACGCTATCATTTTCGTTAATGATAGGAATAGCGCCCATTTCTAAAATTTGATTTAAGGTGTTTTTGGCATTAATGAAGCTTTGTCTATTTTTAAGATCACTTAATGTCAGTAGCATTTGAGCGCAAGGCACATCAAAAAATCGCTGCCAATGTTGCATCAATTTGGCCTGGCCAATGGCAGCAAGTGCTTGTTTTTGTGGTATCGTACGGTGATTAGAACTTTTGGGTTGAGCAACCACACTTAAACCTGATGCAATAGCACCCGAAGAAACAATAATGACTTCTTTACCCTTTTTAAGGTTTTCTTGAACAAAACTCGCTAAAGGCAAAAGATACTCAGAGCTACATATTTTGCCATCAGGGGCAATCAAAGCACTACCTACTTTTAGAACAATTCTGTTCCACTGATATGCTGTTTTCATTTTTATCACTTTATACCCGTAACTCGACTGGAAAATAGCTGGACAATCATTATCCATCATCAACAAAAGAATTAATGACTCTGGATTTAAAACTCAGTATTATACGCGTACTACTTCAAAATGTTACTTATATTAGCCTGCTTGAGTTTTTAGGCTTCATTAAATTCTGTTAAGGAATTCATTCACTATGACCGCAATTGAAACCGAACAATGGACCATCCAAAAGGCCTCAGAATATTACAATATTCCTTATTGGAGCCATGGATATTTTGCCTTAAATGAAAAAGGCAACATCATGGTGCGTCCTGATCCGGACAAACCTGAAGTTCAATTTGAAATTTTAGACATCTGCCATAAACTCAAAAAAGATGGCATGCAAATGCCTACCCTGTTGCGTTTTGTCGATATTTTAAAACATCGTGTGGAATCACTATGTGGTGCCTTTAATCAGGCGATTGAAGATTATGACTATAAGGGTTCTTATACCGTTTGTTATCCCATTAAGGTCAACCAACAAAGACGGGTTGTGGATAGATTGGTTGAAACCAACTCTAAAAGCGAAAAACAACAAATTGGACTTGAAGCTGGCAGTAAACCAGAACTCATGGCGGTATTGTCTCGTTCAGAGCATAGTAATTCCGTTATCGTTTGTAACGGTTACAAAGATAGAGAATATTTAAGAGCAGCACTTATTGCTCAAGAAATGGGTCATAAGGTTTATGTCGTTATTGAAAAATTAACTGAGCTGGATATTTTATTAGATGAAGCTAAGAAAATGGAGATCACACCTTGTATTGGAGTGAGAGCTAAATTAGCCTCTAAAGGCGAAAGTAAATGGCAAGACTCAGGCGGTGACCATTCCAAATTTGGCCTATCTACCAGTCAAATTGTACAACTTGTTGATAAATTAAAAGCCCAAAATCAAATTGGCATCTTCCAGTTACTGCATTTTCATCTGGGCTCTCAAATCACGTCTTTATTTGACATTCAAAATGCCTTGAAAGAATGTGCTCGCTTTTATGCTGAACTACTGCGTATAGATGTTCCCATTAAAACTGTGGACGTGGGTGGTGGTTTAGGCGTCGATTATGAAGGAACGCAAAGTCAAAGTCATTGTTCTGTCAATTATTCAATGGTTGAATACGCTGAAAATGTAGTTAGAGCTTTTCAGGAAATTAGTGAAATCATGGAAATCCCTCAACCTTCCATTATCACAGAGTCTGGACGCGCCTTAACAGCCCATCACGCGGTGCTTATTACCAACGTGATTGACTCAGAGCAAACGACGTCCCATGACATTGGTGTCCCAGAGAAGAAAAGTAATATTATTTTGCATAATTTGTGGGAAACCTATATTGAAGTCACTGAAACAGACGATAACAACAAGCTGGCAGAACTCTATCAGGTTTCGGATTATTTACTGACCCAAACCCAAGAAATGTTTAACTTCGGTGTTGTCTCCATTACTGAGCGTGCTTTAGCGGAACGAATTCAACGTCGTTTAGCTTTTATTGTGCAAAAACGCTTAATAGCAGAAAACCAAGATCATGAAGAAACCTTAGAGAATTTGCATTCGAAACTTGCCACCAAGTTCTTCGCAAATTTCTCCATTTTTCAGTCTTTACCTGACGCTTGGGCTGTCAACCAAATATTCCCTGTCTTATCATTACACGGACTCGACAAAGAGCCCACTGAAACAGCCGTTATTCAAGATATTACTTGTGATAGCGATGGTATGCTTAAACAGTATGTCAATGAATATAGCATTACACCTACCATCGATTTACCCCCATTCCATCTTGATGAAGAATATTTGTTAGGCTTATTTATGGTAGGCGCTTATCAAGAAATTTTAGGGGACATGCACAACCTATTTGGTGATACCCATACTGTAGATTTAGAACTTGATGACAACAATGAGTTACAAATCGTACAAATAGCACAGGGTTCCAGTGTTGAAGAACTCCTAGATTATGTTGATTTTTGTTCAGAAGAACTGTTTGAATCCTATAGACGCCAACTTAAAATGACGAAAATTCCAGATGAAAAGCAACAACAATATCTTGATGAGTTACGCGAAGGCATTCATGGCTACACCTATTTAGAAGATTAAAATAATGACGACTACACAAAAAATACATTGGCCTGCAGAATGGGAAAAACATCAAGCAACTTGGATGGCTTTTCCTTGTCGCACAGTGATTTGGGAAAATGGTCTAGAGAAAGCCTATCAAGCTTTTGCCGATGTTGCTCACCAGATTAGCGAACATGAACCTTTAAAAATGCTGGTCACGTCCGCACAGCTCGCTAGCGCTAAGAAATTACTCAGCAGCAACATAGAGCTAATTGAAACCCAACTTGATGACAGCTGGACGAGAGATACAGCGCCTATTTGGATCAAACAGAATGGAGTATTAAAAGGCTTAGACTTTGATTTTAATGCTTGGGGGAACAAATTCTCCCCCTATTCTCATGATCAAGCCGTTGCACAATTCATTTGTGAGCATGCTCAAATAGAACGTATCCCACATCAAATGGTGCTGGAAGGTGGATCTATCCATTCCAATGGTGCAGGTATTCTTTTAACCACCAAAGAATGTTTACTCAACCCAAATCGCAATCCCAATATGAGCCAATCAGAAATTGAGCATGAACTTAAACAACATCTCGGCGTGCATCAAATTATTTGGTTAGATAATGGTGTGGTAGGTGATGTGGATACCGATGGCCATATTGATAATATTGCCTGTTTTGTTGATAACAAAACCATTGTGACTCAAAGTTGTGGAGAAGAAAGTGAAAATTTTTCCATCTACCAAGCCAATAAATCGGTGATAAAAGGCTATGGACTCAATTTAGTTGAAATACCAGAGCCGAGTTCACGTTATACCGCTGGCGTTCGAGATCCACTGAGCTATATTAATTTTTATATCGCTAACAATTGCGTGATAGTTCCTCAGTTTGGATGCCCACAAGACATAGCCGCTAGAGAAACTCTCAAAGAATTGTTTCCAGATCGCACCATTTGCTGTGTCGATGCCAATGAGATCTTAGTGGGTGGGGGTGGTATACATTGTATCACCATGCAACAACCCGCTTAAACCTAGGTTCAACTTTGTTGATCATTTATTTGTATAAAAATTTTGGTGAGAACCCCATGAGAAATGTTACTTTTGCTGCCACTCAATTTAAAGTCACTGGCACTGTTCAAGAAAACATGCAAATTGCTGAGTCTATGATTAGAAAAGCTGCACAGCAAGGTGCCAATGTGATTTTGTTGCAAGAATTATTTGCAGGTTATTATTGGTGTAAAGATCAAGATCCAAAATATTTTTCATGGGCCGAAGAAAAAGAACAATCACAAGTTATTCAACATTTCTCAAAGCTCGCTGCTGAATTAAATGTAGTACTACCTATTAGCTATTTCGAAAAGGCCAATAACAATTATTTTAATTCGTTGGTTATGATCGATGCAGATGGCACTATTTTAGAGAACTATCGAAAATCTCATATTCCAGATGGCCCAGGCTATCAAGAGAAATATTATTTTTCCCCTGGTGATACTGGTTTCAAAGTTTGGCAAACCCAATATGGTTGTTTTGGTGCTGCAATCTGTTGGGATCAATGGTTTCCCGAAGCCGCAAGAATTCTGGCACTCATGGGGGCAGAAGTTATCTTTTACCCAACAGCCATTGGCACCGAACCTCAAGATCCCACATGGGATTCACAACCTCATTGGCAAACTGTGATGCAAGGCCATAGTGCCGCCAATATGGTTCCTGTGATAGCTTCTAACCGAGTGGGTGTAGAAGTCGCCGAAAGCTGCCAAACCACCTTTTATGGCACCTCATTCATTACCGATTGTTTTGGACAAAAACAACAAGAAATGGATCGTGAAAGTGAAGGTGTTATATGCCATAGTTTCGATATGGAAAAGCTTTCTCAAATGCGCTCAAGTTGGGGTTTATTCAGAGACAGAAGACCAGAATTATATCAACGCATCACAAAATTTTAATCATTAATAGCAAGGTACCAGCAATAAGGGTGATATGCATTCACATGCCACTGGGTGTGGAAGAGGTTTGCACCAAGCCCAAACCAACGCGCCTTCTTGCCTGGCTTCGCCCGCTTCGCATGGCGAAGCTTCGGCTGCGGCACTATTTCGGCCTAAAGGCCGGGGTGTAAAACCTGTCCTTGCTGGAAGATGCTGCGCATCTTCTATCGTGATCAAAGGGATCAGAGCATTTGATTTTTAATTCCAGCGATAGGAACACCTTGGTATTTTCAATCATCAATGCTAAATGGCCAGCAATTAAATCGAGTTTAAGTTACAAACTCGATTTAACATGCTAACCCTGTAATCCTTAGTACTGAGTAGAAAGTTACAGACCAGCTTTTAGTTTTTGCCAGTAGCTTTCATAAAGCGCATTGCTTTCACCCAAGTCACTATGCAACGAGCCATTTTTAACCACAGGATCTGGTGGAAATATGCTGGTATCTTTGGCCATTTCAGCACTGAGCAATGGAATAGCCGCCAAATTTGGCGTTGAGTAGCCGATTTCTTTCAAAATAGTGGCTGCGGAGCTAGGGCGTAATATAAAGTCGATAAGCTTATGGGCATTTTCCACATTTGCGGCTTGTTTGGGGATCACAAAATTATCCACCCAAAGTGTCACACCTTCATCAGGATAAATATAGGCCACATTATCCATTTCTTTGGCTGCCATATAGGCCTCTCCATTCCACATCACTGCAATATTAACGTCACCTTGAATTAATGGGCCTTTGGGAGAGTCAGATAAAAAGGTTTGTACGTTGGGCATAAGCTCTTTAAGTGCTAAATAGGCTTGTTCTATTTCTTTAGGATCTGTGGTGTTATCTGAAAACCCTTTCACCTTGAGACCCATAAAAAAAATATCTCTCACATCATCCAGTAATAAAATTTGTTTTTTATATTTAGGATCCCATAGATCTTGCCAATGTTTGATACTCTTGGGATCAACTTCATCTGCATTAACAGCAATAGCCGTAGTGCCCCATAAATAAGGCACACTATATTGGTTATCAGGATCAAAACTCATATTGGTCATTTTAGGATCTAGGTTTTTAAACTGAGTTAATTTGTTTTTATCTATAGGTTGCAGCAAGTGTTGCTTGATCATTTTTTCAACAAAAAAACTAGAAGGAACAGCTAAATCATAGCCCTTTCCTCCTAATAAATTAAGACGAGCAAACATGGTTTCATTACTATCGTAGGTGGAAACCTCAACTTGTATGCCAGTTTCTTTGGTAAAGTCAGCTAATAATGAGTCAGGTATATAGTCAGACCAATTATAAAGAACCACTTTTTCCGCAGCCCAAACCAAAGGGCTAAAACTCAACAGTAAACTTAAAACTAACCCTTTTTTCACGGTAAATTTCCTCATTTTTGTATCAGCAAGTGGATTGTTGTTTTGCAGAAGATGCTAAGCCATATTTTTGTAAAAAATGAGCCACAGCGACCAAGAATAATGAAATGGCAAATAATACTGTAGACAGAGCATTCACCTCAGGAGAGACACCGACTCTCACCATGGAATAAACCTTTAAGGGTAAAATATCATAGCCTGGGCCAGTCACAAAGGCACTGACGATCACATCATCAATAGAGAGGGTAAAACTCAGCAACCAAGCCGCTGCAACCGCTGGTATGGCTAAAGGTAATAATATATATCGAAAGCTCAATCCATCACCCGCCCCCAGATCTTGAGCCGCCTCAAAAATTGCACTATCAATGCTTTTCATTCGAGAAAAGACTGTGACAATAACAAAGGGCAAACAAAAGGTAATATGAGAGATTAACAGGGTTAAAAATCCTAGAGTGAAACCTAAGCTTAAAAAGATGACTAATAGCGCAATAGCGGTGACAATATCGGGAGTGAGCATGCTCACAAAAATAAGCGAACTCATCGCGCCTTTTCCGCGAAAATTAAATCGTAACAAAGCCACTGCCGCCAAAGTGCCAATCACTGTGGCAACAGTTGCTGATGTCACGGCAATCATCAAAGAATGTCCTGCTGCATCTAAAATAGATTGGTTTGTTAGTAATTTGCTATACCATTGTGTCGTTAATCCCTTCCAGCTATTACCATAACGCGAAAGATTGAAGGAATTGACAATCAATAGTCCCAATGGCGCGTAAATATACGCAAAAATAAGGCCGATAAAACCTATTCTAAAAATCCGAGTCACCGAGGCCTCCTTTGCGATTGACACTGCGGCTTGATTTTAAATAGCCCCATAACATCAAACTCAATAGAACAATCATCACCACACTTAAAGCAGAACCATAAGGCCAATCGCGAGTTTGGATAAATTGAGTTCTAATCACATTCCCCAATAATAAATTTTTACCGCCGCCCAACAAATCAGCCACATAAAACATACCCATGGCTGGTAATAATACCATTAAACAGCCTGCGACTATACCAGGCATGGTCATGGGTATGGTGACTCGAACGAAACGTTGAAAACTATTGGCTCCCAGATCTTTAGCGGCCTCCAACAAGCTATGATCTAATTTTTCCAAAGCGTTATACAGTGGCATCACCATAAAGGGTAATAATAAATAACTCAGTCCGTAAACAATTGCAAACTGACTGTAAAGTAGGTTTAAAGGTTGATCAATGAGTCCAAACCATTGCAGAGATTGGTTAATAAGACCCTTCTTACCCAGAAAAAAACTAATGGCATAAATTCTCACCAATGAGTTCGTCCAGAAAGGTAATATCATCAAGAACATCATGAGTCCGCGCAGTTTTTGCGGGAGTTGTGTAATCAAAAAAGCAAAGGGGTAACCAATCAATAAACAAATTAATGTCGCCATTAACGCCATTTTTAATGAATTGCCTAACACCACCAAAAACAATGGATCAAAAACTTTTCCATAGGCCGAGAATGTGAGCGGTAATCGGGCAAAATGTTCAACATCTGTGGAAAGAAAACTAATGATAACAATCAAAATACTGGGTACAAGCACAAATAAAGAGAGCCAACTACTGGCTAAACCTATTGACCAGAATTGAAAGCCTTTAATCATTTTTTTCATAACTGACCTTCATAAGGCAAGACCACTTCCCAACCAGTCACCCATTGTATGGCGACATTTTGATTAATGGAATAATCAAAATCTGGATCATCTTCATCAAAAAACTCACTGGCGACCACTTCATTGCCTGAAGGCAAGCGGATATAAGAGTCCAAGGTTTTACCTTTGTAATTTCGATCAACAATATTACCCAGCATATGCACTTTGCCTTGAGATTGTTCCACATTGGTCACTCTTAAATCTTCAGGTCTTAATAAAATATGGACTTTATCACCTGCATGCAAAGGATATTGGGTCTTAACCACCCAATCAGCCCCTTCAACTGCCACTTCGATATGATCTTCATCTATACGTTGAATCACTGAGGCATCAAACTGGTTGATCTCACCGATAAAACGAGCCACAAATAAATTGGCGGGATTTTCGTAAATGTCTCTGGGTGTTCCAATTTGTTGAACTTCGCCTTTATTCATTACCATGATGCGGTCAGACATTGACAAAGCTTCTTCTTGATCATGGGTGACATACACAAAGCTAATGCCCAGTTTACGTTGTAAACGCTTAAGTTCAATTTGCATTTGTTGGCGTAATTTATAATCTAGAGCGCTCAACGATTCATCCAATAAAAGTAGCTTGGGGCGATTCACTACGGCTCTGGCAATGGCCACGCGTTGCTGTTGTCCTCCAGAGAGTTGTTGAGGTTTTCTCTGAGCAAGATCTTGTAACTGCACCATTTCCAGCACTTCATTGACTCGTTGTTTTATTTCAGCTGAGTTAACTTTAGCCATTTTGAGACCAAAAGCGACATTATCAAAAACAGTCATATGAGGAAATAATGCATAGCTTTGAAAAACTGTATTGATAGGGCGATTCTCAGCTTTGAGTAAGGTAATATCTTGTTGATCTAACTCGATACAGCCTGCATCTGCTTGCTCAAAGCCGGCAATAATACGCAAAATTGTAGTTTTTCCGCAGCCAGAAGGGCCCAGAAGTGTAAAAAACTCACCATCTTGAATACTTAACTCAAAATCAGTCAGTACTTTTTGATCGGCAAAGGATTTAGATAATCCAGATATTTTCAATAATATGGGGGTTGAAGGCAAAGCTTTACTCTCATATAAAGTCTAACAAAGAGGCTATTTTATTGGGAAATCTAAGCTTAGCATAGTTTTTTTTCACGTCTTAAAAGCCCTCAATACAAATACCCCACAGTGTCGCACAATGGGGGATCAAGAAGACTATATCA
>Ga0210050_1004754_pt1 | contig 11140 bp, 13 predicted proteins | sample CryGey132114_all_FD_185463 | JGI IMG/M metagenome (GOLD analysis project Ga0210050, IMG submission 185463) | Groundwater microbial communities from aquifer - Crystal Geyser CG22_combo_CG10-13_8/21/14_all (SPAdes) (version 2) | ecosystem: Environmental > Aquatic > Deep subsurface > Groundwater ...
TGGCGTCATGCTTCTCTCTGCCCTGCTTGGTGGCATTGACGATGTCATGAATATCTACGGACACAAAAGACGCAGTCGCAAACTCAAACAAATTTTTACACTTATCAAAGTCCACAAAGATTGGAAAATGCGTGTTTGGTATATTGTCACTCTACCTTGGTCAATTTTCAAACGTACTTCCACTTTTCTCTCACGCCACCCTGGCAAAGGTATTCACGTCCACGAAAAATTATTATTACAATTTATTGCTGGTGCCATTACAGCTTGGTGGATTTATTTCAAACTTGGTGAAAGCTGGCGTGAAATCCATATCCCTTTTGATGGCTTCATCAATATTGGTTGGTGGATTATTCCACTCATCATTTTTTTTGTCATGTTTACTGCCAATGCAGTCAACATGGCTGACGGCATGGATGGTTTGGCTGGTGGATCGCTTATTATCACTTTTGTGACTTTGACTATACTAAGTTGGTTACAAGGTTTCCAAGAAATGGCTTTTCTAAACGCCACCACTGTTGGCGCGCTACTTACTTATACTTATTTCAATATCAAACCAGCTCGTTTCCAGATGGGCGATGTCGGCTCGCTCGGGCTAGGGTCTTTGCTTGCTATCAATACTATAGTTCTCAATCAAATGTTGCTTTTGCCTTTATTTGGTTTTATTTTTTATGTAGAAATTTTAAGTGTCATTATCCAAATTTTAGGACGCCAACTTTTGGGCAAAAGAATTTTTACAATGGCACCAATACATTATCATTTTGAAATGCGTGGCTGGAATGAGGAAAAGACTGTCATGCGTTTTTGGCTTATTCATGCGGCGTTTGTACTTTTGGGACTTTGGATCTCACTTTATTAACACTCCGGATATACGGATAATCCTGATTTTCCGGATTCTTGCAAAAATGTTTTAATTATATCCGTATCATCCGTATTATCCGGAAATCCAAATTGTTTTATGTCTTACCTAAAATTCAAAGGACTCACAATTAAAGATTTTTCTCCCGAAAACATAAATAGTCTTTACAACCAAGGCTATGTTTTTACTAGAGTTGAAAAAGGCTACATGAATCAAACTAGAAGTCTCAGAATTGATTTGAGTAAATTTGAATTATCATCAGAAAATAGACGAGTTTTGCGCAAAGCAGAAAATCTAAAACTTGAAACAAAAGATTTACCACTCGCAGATTATCACTGGTCACTTGGCAAACTAGCCAAAGATTTTTATGATACCAAATTTGGCGATGGAGTATTTTCGGCCAACAAAATAAAAGAAATTTTAAGCACAGCACAAAACTTCAACAAACTTTTTGTTTACAAAGTTGAAGATACTGAAATTGGTTATTGTATTGTTCATGAAACAAATGAAATTGTTCATTACAGTTATCCTTTTTATAATTTGGAAAATTCTGTAGTTAGTCTTGGTATGTCTATGATGCTAAAAGCTATTGTCTATGCACAAGAAAATAACAAAAAATATATTTATCTTGGCTCAGCCCAACGTCCCACAGATATTTATAAATTACAGTTTAAGGGATTAGAGTGGTTTGATGGTACATCTTGGACAAATAATATTGATGAATTAAAAGATATATTAAAAAATACATAACTAGCAAATCCAGCAGAGACAGCAGAACCAGCTAACCTTAAAAAATTTTATGTCAAAAATAAAATCTTTTACAGAAATAACTGCTTGGAAAAAATCTCATGAACTAACTTTGTATGTTTACAAAATTACAATTGATTATCCAAAAGATGAATTATATGGTTTAACTAGCCAAAGTAGACGTGCGGCCACTTCTGTTCCCGCCAATATTGTTGAAGGATTTAGAAGAAAAGACTTGAAAGATAGTGTTAGATTCTATAATATAGCAGAAGCTTCTCTAGACGAGCTGAAATATCATTTGATGCTTGCCAAAGATTTAAAATACATGTCAAAAGAAAGATACGAATTTATTTACAAAAAAATAGAAGAAACATCCAAGACACTTTATGGTTGGATGAAAAGCCAAAGATGTTTCCTATAAAAAGCTGGATCTGCTGTCTCTGCTGATTCTGCTGAATAGCTTAATTATGAAAAAACACATCCACTTCATCGGCATCTGTGGTGTCGCCATGTCAGCCCTGGCTATTGCTTTCCATAAAAAAGGTTACAAAGTCACAGGCTCTGACAAAGGCTTCTATCCTCCAGTCTCTACTTACTTGAAAGAAGCTGGCGTACCTTATTATCCAGGCTGGCATGTAGAAAAGATGCTTGCCCGCCATAGCGATAGCGAAGGAGGGACCAAAAATGGTGATCCAGATTTGGTAATTGTCGGCAATGTTGCAGGTTCAAACAATCCAGAATGGATGTACACCCAAGAAAAAAAGCTAAACTACAAATCTTATCCAGAAGCTATTGCTGAATTTTTTGTCAAAGAAAACTCTATAGTTTGTGCTGGAACTTTTGGTAAGACTACGACTACTTCCCTACTCGCTTGGATTTTGCAAGAAAATAATTTTGATCCAAGTTATATGTTTGGTGGCATTAGCTTGAACGATATGCCTGCCGCCAAATTGACTGACTCCAAGTATTCTATTCTTGAAGGCGACGAATACAAAAGCGCTCGCTGGGATGATGGTGCCAAATTCTTTCACTACTCACCTACTCATTTACTTCTTACTTCTGTAATTTGGGATCATGCTGATGTCTATCCGACTGAACAATCTTATTTTGAAGCTTTTGAAAAATTGTTATCAAATTTGCCCGAGTCTGGTCTACTCGTAACTAGCGAATGCGTAAAAAAAGAAATGTTAGATTTTGCTAAATGTAAAAAAATTACTTACGGACCAAATACAAACAATGATTATGTTTACCAAAATGTAAAAATAAACAAAACAGGTCTTCATTTTGAAATAGTCTATGCTAACAAAATTTTTGAAATCAAATCTCCCCTACTTGGCGAATATTTGATAGACGATATGACAGCATCTTTTGCCATGGCTCATGAAATGGGAATTGACGCTGAAAAAATTATTGCTAGTTTGGAGACTTACAAAAATGTCAAAAGAAGATTGGAAAAAAGACTAGATGGAGAAATCACCGTCCTAGACGATATTGCTCACTCACCACAAAAAGCTTCTTCTGTTTTGCAAACTTTGAAAAATATTTATCATGACGGCAAAGTAATAGCAATCTTTGAACCAAACTCAGGCAATAGACAAAAAGAAGCAATAGCTGGTTATGCTAATAAATTCAATGACGCTGACTTAGTAATAATCCCAAGATTAACTACAATCAAACAAGCACCTGACGAAGAAATTTCCATCGAAGGTGAAGAGCTTACTGAAATTATCAAAAAAAATCAAGCCAATACTATTTATCTTGATAACGATGAGGAACTAGTTGATTATCTTGTCAAAATTGCAAAACCAAATGATGTTATTGCTTTCTTAGGAAGTCATGGTTTCCGTAATATGATAGAGTCAGTCTGTCAGCAAATACAGCAGACTCAGCAGAAACAGTAAAAATTATAAATAAGTTATAAATTAAAAAAAACACAAACAAAATTCAATAAAATAATTTCAAAGTTAAAAAGCTGTATCTGCAGTATCTGCTGACAGCTGAATTTGCTTAATAATATGAAAATACCAAAAAACGCTAAAAAAGTTTTCTCCGGAGTAATCTTCAATGTTTACCAGTGGCAACAAAAAATGTTTGATGGTAGTTTTCAGACGTTTGAAATGTTGGATCGAGTAGATACTGTTCAGATAATTCCTATTACTGACAAAAAGATAGTACTAGTAAATGAAGAACAACCAACACTTTCCAAAAAAATTGGAGTAATTGGTGGAAGATTAAACAAAAACGAAAAGCCAATAGATGGCGCCAAAAGAGAAATGCTAGAAGAAACAGGTTACGTATCTGATGAATTAATAAAATTTGATGAGTGGAGACCATTTCATAAAATTAATTGGACAGTACACCGTTTCATTGCTAAAAATGCAAAAAAAGTTGCAGAGCCACATCTTGATCCAGGTGAAAGAATAGAAGTAAAACTTGTTGATTTTGACGAATTTATAAAAATAGCAACTTCTGATAATTTTCGCTCAACTGACATAAGCTACTATTTATTAAAATTACATTATAAAAATAAGTTAGAAGAATTCAAGAAAAAACTTTTCAATAAATAATTCAGTTTAAACCTGTTTTAACCAATGCAAAAAAAAACAGACCCCACAAAAGGTCTGCATAAATCCGCGTTATTTTCCGCGTTAGTCAGCGTCTTATTTACCCTCGTCAACAATTTCAGTCAAAACATTTTCATCCTTCATATCAGTAACCATCAGAGTAATACCACACATATCACACTCTACAATGTTTTCTACTTCCAAACTTGGATAATTAACCAAATCAACTTCATTTTTACATTCTGGACAAACTAGCTTCATATATAATTTTATTAGGTAATTAAATTTTAGACATAAAAACATAATACTATATACTATAACAATTGTCAAAGTAAGGCCAAAATCAGCAGACACAGCAGTCAGCAGATTCAGCCAGCATAAGAAACAAAATATTTTTAATTTAAAGCTGAATCCGCAGTATCTGCTGACAGCTGAATCTGCTAAATAATTATGAAAACCCCCCAACCAACATTTATAGAACTAAACAAAGCTTTGGGACTAGACGTCTATCTCAAGCGTGAAGATGAACACAAATATTCTTCACACAAAGGTCGTTCTATTCCACTAATGGTAAAAAAGTATAACAAAGAAGAAGACATCACAAACTTTGTAATTTCTTCTTCCGGCAATGCCGCCATCGCCGCCATCCATACCATCCAAGCTCACAACAAAAACAATGCTAATAATCTTACATTGAAAATTTTTGTCGGACAAAATATTGATAAAAAAAAACTAAAAGTTTTGAAAGCTATTATAGAAGATAAAAACATTTCTCTAGAGCAAGTCAAAAAACCAAAACAATCTGCTTTTGCTCTAGACAAAGCAGGTAAAGCCAAAAACCTTAGACAATCAACCGACGACAATGCTCTAATGGGTTATTATGAACTGGCTGAAGAAGTAAACAATATTCCGAACTTGCAAGCAATATTTGTACCAACATCTTCTGGCACCACCGCCCAAGGACTTGGTATGGCTTTTGATATTATTCCTGCTTCCAAATTTGGAGGACAACAACATCCTCAAATTCATATTGTGCAGACAACTAGTTGTCACCCGATAGCTGAAGAATTTGATAAAAATTTTGAAGCAACAGAAACTTCTCTAGCAGGAGCAATCGTTGACAATGTTGCTCATCGAAAAGAAAAAGTAATTGAGCAAATAAAAAAATCCAGTGGTTCTGGCTGGATAGTGACTGACGAAGAATTGAAAAATGCAATAAATTTAGTAGAAGAAACTTGCAAAATAAAAATCTCTTACAACTCTGCTTTATCCGTGGCTGGACTTATCAAAGCCATGAATAGTGGCTGGAAATTTGACGGGGCGATAGTCTGTTTGATTACTGGCATGTAGGAACACTAATCTTAACACAAATAGACACGAATACTCAAGGACTTTTTTCAATCATCAACAAAGACTTCTTCAACAGGATATTTGATAAAACTTTCATTTACTCCTTCAACTCCAAATCTTTTGAACCAAACAGAATTACTAGAATATTTATAATAAAAAGCTTCTTCCAAACTTTTGACTAACCCATGTTTGAAAGGATTTTTTATTATATAATTGAAATGTTTCCAAAAGTCAGCTTTGTTTCTGATACAATAGTCAAAATATTGGTACCAGATTTGACGACCTGGGGTTTGATCCATTTCATTACACATCTTACTGGTTATACTATGCAACTTTGTTACAAACTTAACCAATTTACGTTGTTGAGGAATGACAAGCGCCAGCTTGTCCTGTTTATCACTTGACAAGCTGGCGCTTGTCACTCCACTCGTTTTGTCTAATCTAAATATCAAATAATAGTGATTATTCAAAATAACCCAAGCAAATATTCCAATATTCAATTCTTTGGATATTTCTCCTAATTTATTTTGAAACATTTCTTTTCTTTCATCATTATAAAAATAATTCACTGCTTTATAACATCTCCCAGTCAAAAAATAAGTATGACCATCATAAAGATGAAAAGGCCTGTGCTTATTTAGTTTATTTCCCTCCATATATAAAAATAATTATTTCCTCAAAATCGTCACTACATTATTTCCTTTCTTCACATCACTCACTTTCCCTTTTTTCGAATAATAATTTTCTTCTACTTGAAAACCAGCTTCGCTGCAAATCTTATCTAAATATTCGGGAGTAAAACCATAATAATATCTCTCACCCAATACTTCACCTCGAGGATTCATCCAAGGTACAACGAACTCACCTTCGTTTTGTTGCCACTTACCTTTTTCTACTGTTTTTTGAGCTGAATCTGAATAAAGATTCCAGTTGGTCATAAGTACTCTACCCCCTGGTTTCAAAATTCTCTTCATTTCCGACAAAGCTTGTCGTCTAGTTTCTTCATCTGGCAAATGATGCAAAGTTGCAATACAAAAAACTAGATCAAAACTAGCGTCTTCCAATGGTAATTTGGTCATTTCTGCCTGAACATATTTGTTATTCGGAAATTCTTTCTTGGACTGCGCCAATTGTCCAGCACTTTGATCCAAGCCTATATAATCAATAGAGTCTTGAAATTTTGCGAAAATCTGATATAATCTGCCAGTGCCACAGCCTAAATCCAAAACTCTGATATTTGGCTCAATATATTTTTCAAAAGGTTTCAAATCGTCCCAGATATATTGTCTGGTACTAGCAAAAAGAGGTGCTATAATATCATACACTTCCCTATTTTGCTCAATTATCTTTTTTAATTTCATAAAACATTGATTTCACTGATTATTTTGGATTACACTGATATTATATCTGCAAATCAGTATTATCTGTAATCTGTATGTAATTAACTTATAAAAAAGATGAATAACGAACTCGAAAAAATTTTATTAGAAATAATATCTCAGCATCCCAAAACCAAGGATGATTTTAATGATGCCCGCCGTCGAATTTGTGGAAAAATGAAAACAGTTCAGCCATCCAACATGAAGCTTTTTACAGCTTACCAGAATTTGTTGAAAAAGAAAAGTACAAAACCTGACAAACACCTTGAATTACTCCTACGCAAAGCTGATATTCGTTCCATGTCTGGAGTAGCAATTATTACTTCTCTTATCAAACCTTATACTTGTCCTGGACAATGTATCTACTGCCCGACAGAAGTAAAAATGCCCAAAAGTTATCTTGCCACCGAACCAGCCGCTGCTCGTGCTTTGGCTCTTGCTTTTAGTCCTTATAGACAAATGCAAATGCGTCTAGAGATGCTCGAAAAAACTGGCCACCCAACAGACAAAATAGAATATATTCTCAAAGGTGGTACTTGGAATGCATATCCACTTCGTTATCAATATTGGTTTATCTTGGAATCTTTCAAAGCTTGCAATGATTTGACAAGAAAAACTCCAACCAAAGCTACTTTGGAAAAAGATTGGAAAAACAAAACTTTGGAAGATCTACAAAATGCTTTGAAACTAGAACAAGAATACAACGACAAAAAAGCTAAACACAAAATCATTGGATTAACTCTAGAAACTCGTCCCGACGCTATTTCACCAAAAACTATTTGGCACATGCGAGAGCAAGGTTGTACTCGTATTGAGCTTGGTCTGCAAGCTCCTGATGACAAAATTCTTGAGCTCGTCAAACGTGGACACACAGTTGAGCAATTCAGACAAGCTATTTTACTTTTACGCCAAGCTGGTTTCAAAGTGGATTTGCATTTCATGCCAGATTTGCCAGGTACAACCGCCAAACACGATGTAGAAATGTACGCCAGTCTTTTTACAGATGAGGGTCTCAAACCTGACATGGTAAAAATCTATCCTTGTACAGTCATCAAGAGTGCTGAACTTTACTCCTGGTTTGAGTCTGGTAAATACAAGCCTTATGACAGCCAAGAATTGTTTGATGCCATACTTGAAATGAAAAAACTTACTCCATATTATTGTCGTATTTCTCGTCTAATTCGAGACATACCAAGCAATGAAATCGAAGGTGGCAATGCTATTACCAATCTTCGTGAAGCACTAGAAAAAGAACTACACAAGCAAGGATACTATTGCAAATGTCTGCGTTGTCGTGAAGTCGGACACGCCATGAAAACATTTCCGCCAAAGGCGGAAAAAGCAGACAAACTCACTCCGCAATTATTTGTTGAAGAATATCAAACTAGAGGCGGACGTGAATTTTTTCTTACTTTTGAAGACAAACAACGTCGAGTAGTCTTTGCCTTCCTTCGTCTTCGCTTGCCAGAATATGATGACCAAATAAAAAAATCAGAATCTCTTGAAAAATATCTTGGTCTTGGTGATCTAAAAAAATTAGCTTATGTCCGTGAACTTCATACCTACGGACAACTCGTCAATGTTGGTGACAAAAATTCGTCAGCTTCCCAACACAAAGGTCTAGGAACCAAGTTAGTTGCTGAAGCAGAAAAAATCGCCAAAGAAAATGGCTACACCAAAATTGCTGTTATTTCTGGTGTCGGCGTCCGCTCTTACTACCGCAAATTTGGCTATAAAAAAATTGGCACTTATGTTGCCAAAAAAATAGTATAAAAGCAATTTCTTTTTTACAAAGTTCACGGGGTCTGTCATATCGAACATACCCCGTTTATTTCTCGTCAGAATCGTGAATTGAAAGACATTCCTGTCTCCTCAATTCAACGTATCGTTTAAGGATTTCCTCAAACTCTTCTGACGGACTAGTATATCCACCAAAAATCCAATAAATTTCCTCAAGGAATACTTTATTTTCGTCACTTACAACCGAATTCTCTCGAACTTTATCATTCATGGTCGCCTCCTTGATTGACCATGTTTACTTCCATTAGAACACAAAACCAAAATTTTGTAAAATTTCTGACGGGGCGACACAATTATCGCCCCTTTCCTCCCTACCAGCAAACGCTAATCATCTAAGAATTCCTCCTCCTTGTCTTTATGTTTCTTTCTTTTTTGCAGCTTATACATGAGATACTTCTCCAGTCTGACTAAGCTAGTCAGACAGAGTTGTGAACTAAGAAGACCACTTGAGTTCACGTTCTCATTCCACCACTGGTGAACATCTTCTATTGTCTTGTTGCAAAAACGACACATAAAAAATCCTCCCTAAACCAGATGAACCAATGAAATATAATCTAAATAAAAACAAACGTCAAATAAATTACCCACAGAATTGTCTGGTGGTCAACAACAAAGAGTTGCCATTTGCAGATCCCTTGTCAATAATCCAGATATTATTTTTGCTGATGAGCCTGTGGGAAATCTTGATTCCAAATCAGCTCAAGATGTACTTGGACTTATTCAAGAACTTAGCGTCAAAGACAAAAAAACTGTCATTTTAGTTACCCACAATCCAGCTCACTTAGAAATTGCTGACCGTATTTTTTTTATGAAAGATGGCAGAATAGTTGATACCAAAATAAACAAAGAAACTAGAAAAATTATTGTTGGTCAATACAGCCATTTGGAATCACAAGATGACAGTCTTAAGATGTCACCTAAAAAAGGTACCACTAACACTATTGAAAATGCCAACTCAGAAGAAGTAGATAATATCATCCTAGAATACAAAGCCAAAGAAATTGTTTCTGAAGTTTTGACTGGACTTAGCTATGATGAAATCACCAAAATAGAAAACTATATCAAAGAAGCTTTGACACACAGTAACTCGGATTACAAAAAACTTAAAACCTACCTCAATACTGACTATATGCAAGATGGTTTGAATTTGAATGTAAAAACTAGTCAAAAAATAATCCAGATATAATGGTCGGGTTTGTCAAGACACGTAAATTAGTAAAATGAGAGGTAAAATTAATTAAATAAAAATTATTGAAAATATACTTCCCGGGGAGTTAAATTGTTTAAAGATTGATGCCTGCGCTGGTCGTTGTAGAAAAGGAAATATTCATTTAAACCCGCTTTGGTTTCCCAAACATTTTGATACGAGTTTAAATAAATATTTTCTTGCTTCACGGTTCGCCATAATCTTTCCACAAAGATATTGTCCAAACATCTACCACGTCCATCCATACTAATTTTAATACTACTATCTTTTAAAATTTTGGTAAACTTTGGACTAGTAAAATGACTGCCTTGGTCGGAATTGAATATTTCTGGCTTGTTTTTGTTTTGACTCAATGATTCGTTCAAACATTCTAGGCAAAAATCAATATCAAGGCTATTGGATAATTTCCAACTAACTACATAGCGGGAAAACCAGTCAATGATGGCGACGAGGTAGGCAAAGCCTTCTTCTAATTTTACATACGTAATGTCTGTGCTCCATACTTGATTAGGTTTTTGAATTTTTAAATTTCGTAGTAGATACGGATAAACTTGATGATTTTTGTTTGGCCAACTAAGGTTTTTTTTGGGATAAATAGCCTGTATTCCCATTGTTTCCATGAGTGTTCTAATATGATCGCGTCCAATCGGAATATGATGGGTTAAATTTAATTCAGCTTTAATACGACGGTTTCCATAGAACGGACAAGCAGTATAGATAGTATCAATTAAATCCATTATCTTTTTATCGTCCGAGCTAATACCAGTAGGTTCATAGTAGGAGCTAGAACGGGAAATACCCAGCAGTTCACATTGTCTTTTGATCGTAATATTTTTGTTGTTTTTTTCAATAAACAGTATTAAATTGCTATGTGTTAAATATGGATAATTTTTTTTTCAGCCAATCAAGTTCAATGTCTCGTTGGCCTATCATTTTATACAAATTATCCAATTCTATCTGATGTTGGAATTCTTTTTGTTTTTCTTTTTTATGATTGTCTTTAAATAATTCTGAGAGATTTTCTAAGGCCTGTTTTTTCCAAAGTCCAATTTGCGTTGAGTGAACTTGATATTCTGAACTAATTTGCGCGATGGTTTTTTCACCACGAATAGCCACTAAGGCTATTTGCGCTTTTTCTGTCGGACTGAATATCCGAGGTGATTTGGTCATATGATTGGGGTTATTTTTACCATCTCATTTTACCATATTTTGTGTCTAGTTTTACCAGACCATTATA
>Ga0210050_1004757_pt1 | contig 11130 bp, 12 predicted proteins | sample CryGey132114_all_FD_185463 | JGI IMG/M metagenome (GOLD analysis project Ga0210050, IMG submission 185463) | Groundwater microbial communities from aquifer - Crystal Geyser CG22_combo_CG10-13_8/21/14_all (SPAdes) (version 2) | ecosystem: Environmental > Aquatic > Deep subsurface > Groundwater ...
AATCATTTCTCTGCGAACCAGAGGGGTTAACCGTGCATTCTTGTGTTGTGTATATGTGTGCAGCATACTTGCTCCTTCCTGGCCGTATTATCGGTCATGAATGCACACAACGTTCGGGGATTTAACATGTGATGTTTATAAGCACTATCAGCAAAGGTGATCTTTATATCAAATTGAAACCAACAGTTACTTGGTCGCCATTTTCGAGATTTTTTAAGATAAATGCATTATTTTTTACTTCTTCTTCTCCCACAATCACCGCAAACTTGGCGCCGATTCGATCGGCATACTTGAGTTGCTTTCTTATATTTCCAGTGCTTGGATACAATTGAGTACTTTTCCCCTCACTGCGCAGCTTTTTGGCAATACGTGCGGCAGTCGCACGAAGCTGTGGTGAAAACACGGTGACAAGATACTCAGTTGAGCCAGTGATCGTAGGGATGATTTTGAGTGCCTTGGCAGCTTCGACCATACGATCAAAGCCAAAGGCAACGCCCACGGCTGGCATGACGGTGCCGCTCAAGTTTTCGATGAGGTTGTCATAGCGTCCACCACCCCCACAAGAACCAGAGTTGTACGCTGGCACCACAATTTCAAAAATCATGCCCGTGTAGTAGTCAAGTCCACGCGCAAGGGTAGGCGAGAAAACCAGTGCTGACTTCGGTACACCGAGACTTTCGGCGATGGTCAGAATTTCTTGCAACTTTTCAGAAACAGTAACGCTTTGGATTTTTTCGAGCAATTCACGAGCATTGATCTGTGAAATACCTTTGCCAACCAGCTCAGCAATCACTTCGCTAGTAGTTTGTTTATCAAGTTTATCTACCGATTGAATCAGCGAAAAAACGTCAACAGCATCTGTTGCAAAAGGAGAGAGCGTCGCCAGCAGTGTTTCGCGATCATTGACCTTGAGCAGCACCTCAGTGAAGCCAACAGTGCGAAAACTCTCATAGCTGCAGGCAAGAATCTCGGCATCAGCGATAGGGTCTGTACTGCCAAATAGATCAATATCACACTGGGTAAACTCACGGAAGCGACCCTTTTGTGGCTTGTCGGCACGAAAAACGTTCTGAATTTGGTAACGCCGAAAGTACTTGGGCAATTCATTTTGGTATTGGCTCAAGACGCGTGCGGTGGGAACTGTTTGGTCGTAGCGCAAAGCCACCTCGCGCTCACCACGGTCGGTAAACGAGTAAACGAGTTTGTCGGCTTCATCGCCATATTTGCCGAGTAGGAGCGAGGCGTACTCCAGCGTTGGTGTCTCGACTGGCTCAAAGCCGTAGCGGATAAACGTTTCCACCACTTTGCTTTGAACAAAATCGCGCGCGCGCTTTTCATTTGGCAAAAAGTCGCGAAAGCCCTTTAGTGTTTGAACGGTTTGTTTTTGCATATAGTTTTCTTTCTTTATTGTAACCTAGATTTATCCAAGTCGTGCTTCACCGGTTGCTAGCTGTCTTCTCCACTCAGCAAGTACTTCTGGACTTTCTCCAGTTTCCTCCAAATCTTCTATCCACCACGGCATGATTTCACCACGCACCGGCGCGTTTTGGATTCTAGAGCAAGTCATTGGCCATACGAGTTGTTCGATCAGTAATGCCACGCTCCTCATCGGTTAAAAATAGTTCCTTACTTCCTTTATTCATATATTCTTTCAATGTACCAAACCAGAGAAAGGGTGGGGAGCACAAAAAAGCTCCCTGTTTGGGAGCGAATTCTTCTCTGATTTGGTTTGAAATAAATTACTATTTATCTACGAGAAAACACTCCCACTGTATGTAGGGAGTGATGATGGGCGCTAGTTTTTGAGCATACGTTGAATTCCATTTCGGTGTGGTACCACCACTTGTAATATATGTCAACGTATTAACACGTTGATATTGAGCGGGGGTCAGCACATCGTATACACTTTTTAATATACATGTCTTGATGTTTTGGCACGCTTACTTTTTCGCCCCTCAGCGTGTACACTACTTCCCACTATGCCAGAAACAACCAAATGTCCAAAATGTAATGCGCCATTAAGCGAAGTAACCGAAACACCCAGCGGTCGTAAATTGCAGCGCTGTAGTACCGGCACCTGGAATAAAGAAACACGCCAGACGGATGGTTGTGATTACGTACTTTGGTTGGCGGTAGATCCCGAACCGCTCGATGAAAAATGTCCAAAATGTAATGCGCCATTAGTTTTGCAGATAACTAGATTTGGCAAAAAAATGAAAAAGTGCAGTACCAATACTTGGGATCCAACCACCAAGACTGCGTCTGGTTGTGACTTTGTAGAGTGGATTAATGGGACAACTGAACCTACCGACGAAACGTGCCCAGAGTGCGATGAGCCTCTCGTGATTTTTACAACAGCCAAAGGTAAACGCATGAAGAAATGTTCAACTTCTGGTTGGGATAAAGAAACGCGCCAAGCGACGGGTTGTACCTACATCGAGTGGCTCAACGCGGGTAAGTAATTATCAAAATTAAGATTGATAAAAATTTTGTTTTCCAATATCACTTCGTCATTCACCCACACTGTGGGCTCACTCACCAGTCCGTCAATATGAATTGGCACATTATTTTCTCCACCAATAGCGCTACTATTGCCAAAGGCGACATGAACCGTACCGAAGGCTTTTTCCGCTTCAAGTAAGTTATTTGTAATCTTTGCATTCTTATTTGTACCAATACCGATTTCTGCTACAGTCAAGCCTTTTTTGCCAAAGTGAGTTAATTTTTTTTCCAATCTGTAGGCAGCCTCACCACCCGAAAACTTAGTGGCAATTCCGTCGATAATTTCGATTGAAATTGGCTTGTCGAGCACGTCATCAGCAATCGAGCCGTCGATGACGAGCGTACCGTTTGTACTTCCCAGTATGGGGGCAAAGAATACTTCACCGCTCGGTAGGTTACCGATTTCACCTGCTCGCAAAAAGCCCGTTTCGGCCTCGATACCTTTTTGGCGAATTGCTGCAGTTAGGTTGGTTCCTTGCGCGCTACTAATCTGCATGGTTTTGCCAACTTTGAGTTTTTGTTCGAGTGCAGTACCAAGCGCTCGTAGTGCTACATAATCTGTTTGCAGGGCGAGCTTGATAAGCTCCATGTCTGCGCCAGGCAGACTCAAAGCACGACCACCACCAAAGAGCGCCTGCTTGCCAACTTGGGTGTGGGTGAGCGAGTGGGTGGTTTGCAAAATAGTAAGCTGTGCTTTGTTGGCAACTTTGATGAGTTCTTCTGGTGGTTCTTCGCCAGAGTGCTGCATATCGTGAACACAAAAAAATTCAAGAGAGTCAGAGAATTCACGAATCGCAGAAAGCCATAATACGGCCTCGAGCTCGAGCATTTCTGGTACAGTCACGAGTAAAATCGGCTTGTTTGGTTTGAGCGCGAGATTGGTTGCCAGAAACATTTTTGCTAGATCAACAAGCTTTTTGATTTCTGGAGTAGTGTTAGTCGAGATTGCTGGTTGTGAAAGATGCATACACTGTCAGGCATTGTAACAAACTTTGTTACAATATAGCCTGAACAAGGGCCGGTAGCTCAGTTGGTAGAGCGCTGCATTCGCATTGCAGAGGTAGAGAGTTCGATCCTCTTCCGGTCCACCAAGTTGGTATTAGCCGATAGATTGAACTACGTTTCAAGCGTGCATACCATGTATTGACCTCTGCTGATTATTTTCGATTTTCAGAATTTATGATTGGGATACTTTTTGGTATTTTTATAACGTTTTTCTTTCGTTGGATGGTACAAATGCTACAATCAATGAGCATGCACCTCTACAACACCCTTACTCGTCAAATAGAACAATTTACTCCAAACGACTCTAACAACAATGTCTCACTTTATGCCTGTGGATTAACAGTTTACGACTATACGCATCTGGGGCATTTGCGTAAATATACTCTCGATGATGTGTTGGTGCGCACACTGCGTCATGCGGGGTACAAAGTAAAGTTTGTCCAAAACATCACCGACGTAGGTCATCTTGTATCTGATGCCGACGAAGGTGAGGATAAACTCGAAAAGGGTGCCAAGAAATACAATAAATCTGTTTGGGATATCGCCAAAGAGTTTGAGGAGTATTTTTTCAAAAGTATGGACAGCATGGGAAATCTGCGTCCAGATATTAGTTGCAGGGCGACAGAACACATCGAAGCTCAAATTGCTTTGGTCAAAAAATTGGAAGAAAAAGGTTTTACGTACAAAATTGAGAATGATGGTATTTACTTTGATACGAGCAAACTGACAGATTACGGCAAGCTCAATCCACAAAGCTTGGGCGATCTCAAAGAGGGAGAGCGGATTGGGGTTGTAGCAGGCAAAAAGAATCCGACAGATTTTGCACTCTGGAAGTTTGAGCGGCCAGGCGAGAATCGCCAGATGATCTGGTCAAGCCCTTGGAGTGAACGAGGATTTCCTGGCTGGCACATCGAGTGCAGCGCGATGAGCATGCAGTACTTGGGAGAGCAGATTGCTATTCATACCGGCGGCATTGACCATATTCCGGTGCATCATACCAACGAGATTGCACAGTCGGAGGCGGCGACCGGCAAGGTACCATTTGTGCGCTACTGGGTGCATCACAATCACCTGCAGGTGGATGGAGAAAAGATGAGTAAATCGCTTGGCAATTTTTTTACCATTGATGATGTGATTGAGCGCGGTTTCAACCCTCGTGCTTTGCGATTGTTATTTTTGCAGGGTCATTATCGTGATCAAATGAACTTCACCTGGGATTCGCTGAGTGCAGCCCAAAAGGCTTGGGAGCGACTGAATCGGTTACTGCAGACTTGGGGGAGTGAACAAGTTGGATTGAGTGCAACAGGAATACGATTTCAGCGAACCTTTTTTACTGCACTTGAGGACGATCTCAAAACTGCCCAGGCAGTGGCGACAGTTTGGGTGATGGCGAAGTCTGATTTGCCCGATGGCGAAAAATTGACTTTATTCAAACAGTTTGACGAAATTTTGCAACTCGGATTTGGTGCTGAGTCCAAAGTGGAACCATCTGATGTGGTGCGCCGGCTGATTACTGAGCGTGAGCAGGCGAGGAATAAGAGTGATTGGAAGCTGGCCGATGCATTGCGAGAAAAACTTGCTGCACTGGGCCACAGAGTTGTAGATTCAAAGTGATAAGGGGTATACTCTTGCTATGCCAAAGTCAACAAAAAAACGAAAATTGGTGTTGCCCAAACGAGGCAAAAAGATTGCAGGTGTGGCTGCTGCATTAGCCAATTACTTTAATCTCGACGTCGCACTAGTACGAATCGTCTGGGTATTATTATTGCTGCCTGGTGGTTTGCCGGGGATTATTCCGTATCTTATTTGTTGGGCTTTGATTCCGAGTGAAGAATAAGCTTCTGCATCAGGTGCATTGGTGGTTTGTTTTTCTTACTCTTTTTGTTTTTGGACTGAGACTTATCCCTATTTTGGTTGGTTCCTTTGCATTCATGTACGACCATGCTCGAGACAGTCTGGCGATTTGGGAGATGGCAGCACTAGGCAAGCCTGCTTTGTTGGGGGCACAAACAAGCATCCCAGGACTCTACTATGGTCCAGCATGGTATTACATGGCGTTGCCGCTCAACTTGCTGCTGAGCTTTCATCCTTTTGCAAGTGTGCTAACTACGATTCTATTAGCGGCGGCGGCGGTGATATTGGCTACACGTAGTTTTGATAAAATTACAACAGTATTGTTTGCAAGCAGTATGGGGCTAGTGGCAGCCCAACAGTCTGGCTGGTCGCCATACCTGACGAGTATTACCAGTATATTTATTTTGGTTTTTGCTCAAAAATTAGTGAAATCGAGTGGCAGGCAGCATTTTTTATTTTCGATTGCTTTGGTTGCAACACTTTCATTGAGTTTTCATTTTCAGCCAGCCTTTGCGATTGTGCAGTTGCCGCTTGTGCTGTTTGCGTTGCGAGCGGAGTTTTGCAAATTTTCACTACAAGAATTGGGCGCATTGCTACTGGTGTTTGTTGTGCCGTTTTTCCCTCAGATTTTGTTTGAAATACGACATGATTTTCACCAAGTTAGCCAGCTATGGTTGTTTATCTCACAGTATGGAGCAGAATCTGCCAGGGTAGGCCAGAACACAACGGGTTTTGCGCGTGTGTTTGAGATAGGCAGATATGTTCTGGATAGTGGAGCGAGCGCGTTGCCACTCCAGGTGCCATTGGCGGGTTTTGTTGTCTCAGGTTTGAGTGGTTGGCAGTACTGGAAAAGTAGAAAAGTAAAGATAAAAGATGTTTTACTTTCACTGTCCTGGCTGTTGGTAATTGGTTCATTCTTCTTGTATTTAATTTTGCCAGCCAAGTCCTATTACTTTGTTGGTCTGACACCGTACTGGATATATATTTTGGCAACAGTTGTTCGTAAAATTCGAGTAGTAGAACAGCGGTTTGTATTGGCTGTGATTGGCGTAGCTGCGGTGACACAGCTTGGGTTAAATATGCGCGGAAGCCAGACACTACTTATGACGCGTAATGCATATGACTCGAAACAAGCTGTGATTGAAAAATTGGTTGAGTTAGCAAGTGACGAGCTATTCGTGGTGTATCACTACACGCCAGAGCTATATGATTATACTTACCAAGTACTGCATTTTCGAGAAATGAAAAAAAACACAAAGTATCTGCCAGCAGAGTTATCGTATGAACCGAATAAAACTTTGTATCTAGATGAGTACTCGACAAATGAGTGGGCACCTTCTGTTAGCCGAGAGGAAAATAGCCGCACTTTTCTTGTTGTAGAGGCAGACGAGCGGACAGAGTTGTTTCAAGCCTGGTGGGAGCGGGTTGCAGCTGGATTTACTGTCATTGAGACATATACAATCAATCCAGAAATTAGTATTTATGAGATAGCACAATGAATACATTTTTTGCTGATGTTGTTGCTTTTGTGGGTCATCTGACTCGAGCGCAGCGGTTATTTGTTCTAGTATTTTTATTCTTGGCAGTTTTTTTACGATTTTATCCAGGACAAGATAACTATATTTGGACATATGACCAAGCCCGAGACGCCTACACAATCCGCTCTATTATAGAAGAACACAACCTCATGCTGGTTGGTCCTCAGACGGAATTTTTTGGCTTGCGCCATGGAGTGTTATTTTATTACTTTCTGTCACCATTTTACTATTTGTCACAAGGTGATCCCAATCTGCCCGCTGCAGCACTCATTGCATGGAATTTTACTGCGCTTATTCCGATCACATTGCTGGCATATTCATTGCGGAAGAGCAAGAGAGACGCGCTAATAGCTTTGGCCTTGACCGCAGTGTCATATCAGCTCATTGAATACTCTCGATGGATCAGCAACTTGTCGTTTGCCGTCGCGCCGTTGGCATGGTTTTATTACTTTTTTTGGCATTTACTTGATAAGAGAAAGTCGGCTGTGGCAGCAGGAGTAAGTTTGGGATTGGCGATTCAGGGTGAATTCTTTTTGGTCTACCTTATTCCATTAAGTTTGGCGTATCTCTATGTTGTCAAAGTAAAGATGGGTATCATTGCCAAATATTTATTGGGATTATTGTTTGGTACAGCAACTTTTTTACTTGCAGAAATGAAGTTTAATTTTATTGGAACAAAAATATTTATAACGGAGTTTCTTGGCAATCATGGAGACAAGGGCCTCACGGCAAGTCAAAGTCTTAGTAAGTATTTTGATCATGTTGGTACATCTACACAGCAGTTGGCAGGTGGATTAACACCGACTATGGGGTTATATTTCTTTTTCTTTTTATTAGTTTCGGTGGTGTTGTTCTATAAAAATGACTGGCGTAGACCTTGGTTGCACTATCTTTTGTTAATTGTTTTCAGTCATAGCTTGTTGTTTAGTTTTCGTTTTGTAGATGCAGTGTTCGTCAATATTCCTATATTGTTTCCTGTTGTGTTGTTGGCGAGTATGGCAGTGAGTGGTTGGATTAGTAGAGATAGATTAATTGGCTGGGGGTTAGTGGCGGCAATGTTGGTGACACTATTGTGGCAACTTTGGTTTAACAGCAAGAATTTTATGCCATTCTCTTGGTGGATTTTGGAACAACAACAAGGCGTCTCTTTTGAGCAAAAAATGGATATAGTTTCCACAGCATACAAATTAGTGAACTCTGATGAGGCATTCAGCCTGAGCGTTCTAGGCTTGCCCTATGGGGTGAGTACTGTTTGGGCAAGTCTTTTTGAGCAGTATCAGGTGAGAACAGGTGCGCCGCTGCCGTTACTGACGGGATTTTGGGCAAACGGCTATGAAGGAACAACTGTTTTAGCCCGCACAGACCATCGAACTAAGCGACACATTACCATTATCGAGTCGAATTATGATGTCTTGATAGATGAGCACACCATTGCAGCCTTTTTTGAAAATGAAGACAAGACAACGCGATTGCTCGAGGAGCGAGAAATTGCTGGTTTTAGGGTGCAGTTGCGAGAGTTGCTAGACTAATTGTGTTCTGTAATGGGGAAAGCCAATACCTATGAACGATGTTTGAATCACTGCCCAGTGGATCAAATTTAGTGGCAAACCTTACATACCAAAGGGAATGAGGCCAAGGGTTGAGCTCACCTGGCAGGTGATACAATCAACCCATGGCACTTCAAGTCGGGATCGTCGGCCTGCCCAACGTTGGCAAATCCACCCTTTTTAATGCACTGCTCAAAGAGCAGCAGGCCTTGGCGGCCAATTATCCCTTCGCCACGATCGAACCAAATATTGGCATTGTCCCCGTGCCAGATTCACGTCTCGATCTTTTGGCGAAGGTTGTTAAAACCACAGTTATAAAACCAGCTACAGTCGAGTTTGTCGATATTGCTGGTTTAGTCAAAGGTGCTTCACGCGGTGAGGGTTTGGGTAACAAATTTTTGGCGCATATTCGTGAGGCGGCTGTCATTTGTCATGTATTGCGAGATTTTGAAGATGAAAACGTTATTCGTGAGGGTGCCGTTTCGCCCAAAGATGATTTGCATACCGTTCGGCTCGAACTACAGCTGGCTGATTTAGCAACGCTCGAAAAACAGGTTGAACCCAAAGGGGCAGTGGACCGAGCCACCAAAGAGCGATGGCAGATTATTTCTGCGCTAAAAAAAGTGCTTATGGATGCGCAAAGCATCAGTCAAATTTTGTATTCCGAGCAAAAAATAGGTGAATATGGATTGACACAATTTGCACCCGAAGCAATCACGATGACAATCAGAGAACTTTCGCTGTTGACAGCCAAAGAAGAGCTCTATGTTATCAATGTGGGCGAGGCATCACTTGGTGGGTCGGTGCAAGAAAAAACCATTCAGTTTGCAGAGCAGCTCGGAGTCAAACCAGGGCGAGTGGTAGTTATGTGTAATCAGATAGAGAGTGAACTAGCAGTGTTATCAGACGAAGACAGAACAGCTTATCTCAAAGACTTGGGTCTAGAACAAGCTGGACTCGATAGACTGATTGCTACCGCCTACAAAGTACTTAAACTACAGAGCTTCCTCACAGCCGGAGAGAAAGAAGTTCGTGCCTGGACGATTGGCCAGGGCACCACCGCTCGCCAGGCAGCTGGAGTAATTCACACTGATTTTGAGCGCAGAATGATTTCTGCAAAAATTACTTCTTATGAAGATTTTGTAGCTCACAATGGCTGGAAGGGTGTTAAGGAAGTAGGTAAGCTTCGCACCGAAGGACGAGACTATGTGATGCAAGAAGGTGATGTGGTGGAATTTTTGGTGGGGAAGTGAATAAAGTCGAGAGCATGTGCTATACTACCACCCATACAAACACCGACCTCGTCTTTTGTTCATCGAGCAAAAGAACCAGTAGCTCACGAGGTAGGTTTGACAAGGAGCATACATGTCACTAAAAATACTACCCAAAAAAGAAGTTCGTACTTACGAGCTTACCTTGTTAGTCCCTGCCAACCTCACAAGTGATGAGATGATGGCGGCACAGACAGAATTGCGCGACCTACTCAAGAAAAATAAAGTCACCATCTTGGAAGAGATTGATTGGGGTAAAAAACAATTGGCTTACACAATTAAGCGCGCAGCTACCAGATATACCGAAGCAAACTACTTGCACTGGATCGTATCTGCCGCGCCAAAGCAGATTGCAAAACTAGAGTTTGAGCTACACAATGCCTCTCGAGTAATTCGCCACCTTTTGGTGATAGCGGAGCCCAAAAAGGAGCAGGCAGCATAACGAGCGCAGGGCTCTACGGTTTAGGTAATGATATTGTATATAGTAGAGATATAGTAGACAGCAGCCGAAAGGGAATATGGCAACAAGATCACTCAACAAAGTAATGCTCATCGGCAATCTCACTCGAGATCCAAATTTGCGCTATACGCCAAATAGTACCGCAGTTTGTTCATTTAGCATCGCGACCAATAGTTCTTGGACTCCTAGGGATGGAGGAGAAAAACAAGAACGAGTTGAGTATCACAACATCGTTGCATGGTCCAAACTTGCCGATATTTGCGGACAACTCCTACACAAAGGTGACAAGGTGTTTGTCGAAGGTCGATTGCAGACAAGAGACTGGAAGGGTGAGGATGGTGTAGAGCGCAGAACTACCGAGATTGTGTTGGAAAATATGTTGTTGCTGCAGTCACGATCTGGCGGAGGATCGCAACCAAGTGCCAATGATAATTATGGCGACGACGATGATGATGTTTCGCCACCAAAAGCCAAGACTAGTAAAAAAAGCACAAAAAAACAAGTTGATGCTCCAGAAGAAGCCATGAGCGCAGAGGATATTGCAGACGACGTACCATTTTAGTCTAAAAGAATAAAAAGGAAAATTATGCCACCAAAACGTAAACCACGAAAAATTATTCGCAAGCGCACTTCGCCGATTGCCGAATCTTTTTCGTACAAAGAGATTGATGTGTTGCGCCAATGTTTGACAGAACAGGGTGCAATTTTGACCCGACCAGAAACCGGCTTATCGCAAAAAATGCAGCGCCGCATGACCATTGCAGTCAAACGCGCCCGTCACCTGGCGATGTTGCCGTTTACGCAGACGCTCTAAATTTCCTAGTTCTCAAGCAAGAACTTACCAGTACAATGGTGAAGCTTATGAAGGTTTCACTGCGGATTGTCTCCCGACTACTTACCATGGTTACGCTAATAGTTTTGGGAGCAGCCCTGCAATTTCAATGGAATATTGT
>Ga0210050_1004771_pt1 | contig 11106 bp, 10 predicted proteins | sample CryGey132114_all_FD_185463 | JGI IMG/M metagenome (GOLD analysis project Ga0210050, IMG submission 185463) | Groundwater microbial communities from aquifer - Crystal Geyser CG22_combo_CG10-13_8/21/14_all (SPAdes) (version 2) | ecosystem: Environmental > Aquatic > Deep subsurface > Groundwater ...
AAATAAAACAAAAAAGGTTCAACAACTAAATGCTTTTTTGATTTTATGTCTCGATTCTAAAATGTGAAATTTTTCAACAACATTTTAGAAATTTTTCCATAAAATTTTAATTTTATTACAACTTGTTGAGAAGCAGGATACAACCATAGGCATTCTAAGTGACATTAAGCAGGATACAACACATATTCAATCCAACTATGCACAATGAGATTGACGACTTAAGAGTAAAATATGAAAGGATGGAAATGGAGATTGGTGTGATAAAAAGGGTTCTCAAAGTACCCGTTGATACAGTAGTATAAATATATAATTTTTTTATTCTAAAACGGTTTTAAAAGAAATCTTTTCCTGTTTTTAGAGATATGTTCAAAAAACAGATGAACATTTAAAAAACTATGTGGTTTTTAATCTTTAAAAATCACCTCGCTGTCGTTTGGAAATTTTCAAAATCAATTGATTTTCAAAATGCCTTGAAATATTTTTAAATGAACAAACATTCTATTCTAATAAATGCCGCATTACATCCCGAAAAGTGCGATTTATTTGTTGAAGGAAATTTGGTAAATGTCATAACAAAAGAAATTTATAAAACAAGAATCGGAATAAAAAACAGAAGCATTGTTTATATTGAAAGAGATGAAAATATTGAATCAGATAAATTTTTACTTCTGTCATTTATTGACTCTCACATTCACATTGAAAGTTCTATGCTAATTCCTTCTGAATTTGCGAAACTAGCAGTTAAACACGGAACCTGTGCAGTTGTTGCAGACCCTCATGAAATTGCAAATGTTCTTGGAGTAGAAGGAATTAAATTTATGATTGAAAATTCAAAAAAGACTCCTGTGGAAATTTATTTTAATATTCCTTCCTGTGTTCCGGCGGCAGAGGAATTTGAAACATCTGAAAAAATTTCTGTTGGAGGCATAAAAAAACTAATGAAACACAAAAGGATATTAGGGCTGGCAGAGGTAATGAACTTTCCGGGAGTGATAAAGTGCGAGCCGGAAATTATTGAAAAACTCAAATTGTTTAATTCAAAAAATTTTGTAATTGACGGACACTGTCCAAATTTAAGAGGCAATTCATTAAATGCTTATGCAATATTCGTTCGGTCATGAATCAACAGAATACAGCGAGGCAATTGAAAAATTGAGAAAGGGAATGTACCTGATGCTCAGAGGCGGCTCTGCTGCAAAAAACATAAACATTTTGAAGGAAATCATCAGGAATAAAATTTCTACCGACAATTGTATGCTCGTATGTAATGACATCCATGCCGGCGAATTAAACAGGGACACATTAATTTACAGATAAAGAAGGCAATTGAAATGGGGATGGATGAAATTGACGCAATACGACTGGCAACTTTGAATTCTTCAAATTACTTTAATTTAAAAAATTTAGGCGCGCTCGCAATCGGAAGGGACGCAAATATAACTATTGTTGACAACTTAAAGGACTTTAATGTTGAGACAGTAATATTTAAAGGTAAAATTGTAGTTAGCAGCGGAAAAATTTTAGCAAAATTTAAAAAAAGAAAAATTTCCGAAAAATGGACACATACTGTCTGAAATGGTGCGCATAATAAAGGCAATTGACGGACAAATATTCACAAAAGAAGAGATAACGGAAGTTGAGGTCTGGGATTATTGTCTGATGGAAAATTTAAACAAAGATATACTAAAGATTGTAGTTGTTGACAGGCACAAAGGTAAAAATTTTGCAGTCGGATTTGTGATGGGCTTTGGAATAAAGAACAGAGCAATTGCATCAGGTATATCGCATGATGCTCACAATATTATAGCAGTCGGAAGTGATGATGAGTCCATAATCAAGGCAATTAATGAAACTGACAGAATTCATGGAGGAATTGTTGTTGTCCATAAGAGCCTGGAGATTTATTCACAATATTCGTTACCTTTAAAAATAGCAGGTCTGATGTCAGATGATGCAGACAAAGTCATAAAAGGAATAAAAATTTTAAGTAAAAAAGCAAATGATATCAAATGCAGATTAAGTGAGCCATTTATAACGCTTTCATTTCTTGCACTGCCTGTGATTCCTGAACTGAAAATTACCGACAGGGGTTTGGTAAATGTCATGAATTTTAAATTTATGGATTTGATTGTATAGTAAATTTAATGTCATCACCATATTTCGGATATTTTAAATAAATTTAAAACGAAATTCTAATTTATATAAAAATTTAACTAATACAAAAATTTAATTATCAGATTAATACACAAAAATGTCAGTCGGAATTGTTGGTTATGGAGGTTATGTCCCAAGATTCAGAATAAAGGCAGAAGAAATAGCAAGGGTCTGGGGAGAAGATGGAAAGAGAATGTCAGGCGGTTTAAATGTTTATGAAAAGTCGGTTCCCGGAATGGATGAGGATGCGGCGACAATTGCAGTTGAAGCAGCAAGAAATGCAGTTCAGCATGCTGGTATCAGTCCGCAGGAAATAGGTGCATTATATATTGGTTCCGAATCGCATCCGTATGCTGTTAAGCCAACGGCGACCATTGTTGCGGAAGCAATAATGGCAACACCAGATTTAATGGCAGCAGATCTTGAATTTGCATGCAAAGCGGGAACAGCAGGAATTCAGATGTGTATGGGACTTGTCAAAGCAGGAATGCTGAAGTATGGAATGGCAATAGGCACAGATACTTCGCAGAGCAGGCCGGGTGATGCCTTGGAATATACTGCCTCGGCAGGAGGAGCAGCTTATATAATCGGAGGAGAAAATCTGGTCGCAGAAATTTTGGACACATATTCTTTTACAACAGACACACCAGATTTCTGGAGAAGAGATAGTGCAGAATTTCCAAGTCATGGCGGAAGATTTACAGGAGCACCCGCATATTTCAGACATATATCATCGGCAGCAGCTAAAATTATGGAAAGGAATAATTTAAAGCAGGATGATTTTAAATATGTTATCTTTCACCAGCCGAACGGAAAATTTCCCCTTGAAGTCGCAAAGAAATTAAATTTTAAGAAAGAGCAGGTTGAACTGGGATTACTTGCTCCGTACATCGGAAATACTTATTCCGGGGCAACCCCTCTCGGACTGGCAAATGTTCTTGATTACGGATGCGAAGGCGATTTGATTTTAGCAACATCATTTGGTAGCGGAGCAGGAAGCGATGCTTTTGTTATTAAAGTTACAAAAGAGAATGAACGAAGACGAAATCCGAATCCGATAAGAAAATATATAGAAGATAAGGAATATATTGACTATGCGATTTATGCTAAATTTAAGGGAAAAATCAAAGGAATATATTTGAGAAAGGACTGAAAATCTGAAATTTTATTTTAAATTTTACTTTTATTTTAAATTTTATTTTGAAATGAAAAACACATCACAGATTATGCAAACCAGGGCAGTTGATCTGACTGTTTCTTATGTCAATAAAATGCTCGGAATGAAATTTATAACTGACGAGGTGCAAAATTTACTGATAAAAACAGGAATGGAATCAAAAATAATTAATACGAATCGTTTAAAGGTATATATTCCTCCTTACAGAACAGATATATTGCATGCTATGGATGTTGTTGAGGATATAGCGATTGCTTACGGTTATGAAAATTTTATTCCAGAAATTCCGAAGATTTTTACAATTGGACAAAAGGATAAATTTCAGGTATTCTGCGACAAAATAAGAAACATAATGCTCGGTTTAAATTTTCAGGAGAGTATGTCTTTAATCCTTACAAACAGGGAAAATTTATTTAAGCGAATGAATATTAATATTGAAGCAGAGAATGAGAATGTTGGGGATGCACAGGATGTCGTTGAAACGGAGAACGCATTATCAGCAGAACATAATGTCGTGAGGAATTATCTGTTGCCTTCATTAATTTCATTCCTTAAAAAAAACAAAACCAGAGGGTATCCGCAAAAAATTTTTGAGATTGGTCAGGCCATTGAAAAAATAAACGGAAAATTTCAGGAGGCAGTTAAAATCAGCGGAGTAATTGCAGGCACAAAGACAAATTTTTCCGAAATAAAGGCGGTTGTTGAGGGTATTTTGTTTTGTCTTACTGACAGTAGCAATGTTAAAGTTTTGGAATTTAACCAATGCTTTTTTATAGATGGAAGGGCTGCAAAAATTTTAACATTGACCAGAGAAACAGAGACAGATACGGGATTTTTCGGGGAAATTTCGCCGATAGTTGCAGAAAATTTTGCGATTGAGGTTCCTGTTACTGCTTTTGAAATAAATTTAACTGATTTGTATAGTAACATTTAAGGGCAGATTAAAAATAAAGATGAAAAAAACAGGAACAAAAACAAACACAGGAACAAAAACAAACACAGAAATAACAATGTAAAGATGGCTACGGATACTGAGGAAGAAGAAAAAGAGGTGGAAATTTATCATTTGAAGAAGGTAGTGCAGGAATTGAAAAAGATAAAGGGACAGCATACTGCTCTGATTTCTTTTTATATCCCTGCGGGCTATAACATGATACTGGCATTGCAGCAAATCCAGCAGGAGCAGGGGACAGCAGAAAATATTAAATCAAGAGTAAACAGGAAGAATGTCGTTGATGCTCTTGAAAGAACTGCCCAGCACTTAAAATTATTCAAAAAAACGCCTCCGAATGGTTTAATTGTTTTTTGCGGAAATGCATCTGAAATTGAAAGCATTCAAGATATAAAAATATGGAGTTTGGAACCGCCGCAGCCATTAATAGTAAAACTTTACAGGTGTGACCAGGAATTTATAACCAAGCCGCTGGAAGATATGATTTCCACAAGGGATGTTTACGGACTGATTGTCATAGACAATAACGAAGCAACAATCGGAATTTTAAGAGGAGACAATTATTCTATTTTGAAGACAAAGGAATCAGGATATCATGGAAAGCACAGAGCCGGAGGGCAATCTGCAAGAAGATATGAACGATTAATTGCCGAGCAAAGTCATAATTTTAAAAAATATATCGGTGACTCGGCAACACAACTTTTTATGCCTGTGTTAAATGAACTAAAGGGGATACTTGTTGGTGGCCCGGGTGCGACAAAGATTGAATTTATAGAAGAAGGAGGGATGCATCATGAGTTAAAAAAAAAGATCATAGCAGTAAAGGACATAAGTTATACCGATGAGTCGGGAATCAGGGAATTAATTCAGGCATCAGAGGACGATTTGAAGGATGTGCAAATGGTTAAACAGCAAAGAATGATGGCAAGATTTATGTTGGGGCTGGTTAATAAAAATGCAGAGTATGTAAGTTATGGGGAGGAAGCAAAAGAACTTTTGGAAAGAGGCGCAGTAGATATATTGCTTTTGTCCGAGGAAATAGGTGATGAAGAGATTGACAGGCTTTATGAAATTGCGAAGAAGAGTAAAACGAATGTTGAGTTACTGCCGACAACATTTGAAGAAGGATATCAGCTTTATAACACATTTGGAGGTGTCGGAGCAATATTAAGATACAGAGTTGATGAAAGTGAAAATTATTAAAATTTATAAAAATTTGTATTTGTATGGCACCACAGAGGCACAGAGGAAATAATTTTAAATTTAATGTAACCATTCAGCCACCCAAAAAATACACTCACTATTGTTAGTGTATTTACAAAATGTTCAGAACATTTTGTAAGATTGAAAATCTCAAAGATTTTCAGTATTTTAAAATCTTGTAGATTTTTAAAGATTGAAAACTTGCAGTTTTCAGTATTTAAAAAATTTCAAAGATTTTTTAAAGATTGAAACCGAAGGTTTCAGTATTTCAAAATTTCATTTTGAAAATTACAGGTGTTTTTTTTTGACTTTTTAGTATTTTTTGAAATTTTCAAAGGTAAATTTTTGCACCTCCTAAATAGTTACAATTTAATTTTAGTTTATTCATAGTCTTTTAAAAAAATCTCACACAATTTAAAAATCAACAGATTTGAAATATTGAAAACTATACTGAAAACTATGAGTTTTCAATCTTTTAAAAATCTTTGGGATTTTCAATCTTTTAAAAATACTTGAAGCATTTAAAACTTTGTTTTAAATATACTTAAAATTATAAATTTTCAATCTTTAAAAATCACTAGATTTTTAAATGAGAGCGAAGCGAACTTATTTTTAATACTGAAACCGTTGGTTTCAATCTTTAAAAAGTCCGTAGGATTTTTTAAATACTAAAAGTCCGTAGGATTTTCAATCTTGTTTTAAATTTCGTTAGAAATTTTAAATCTGTGTCTCCGTGTGAGGAATTGCTTTAAAACCATAATGCAAAATTCAACAAAAATTTAAAGTAAAAATTTAAAGTGGAAATAGACGATGAAATTTTAACAGAATTTTATGACAACAGGTATGCAGTTCAGGGAATGCTCATATACAGAAAAGCATCGTTGATTGTTGTAAGAAATATGCAAAAAATTTTGGAGGAAAATTTAGAAAAAGCAGGACACGAGCCGGTATTATTTCCTGTTTTAATTCCCGAGGATATTTTAAAGAAGGAATCAGAACACATTAAGGGCTTTGAAACAGAGGTCTTTTGGATTACAGAAGCCGGAAAAAACAAGCTTGACAAAAAACTCGCCATGCGTCCAACATCGGAAACACCGATTTATACAATGTTTTCATTGTGGATAAGAAGCCATAAAGATTTGCCGATGAAGGTTCATCAGAGTTGTGCTGTTTATAGATATGAAACAAAGCAAACGAAACCGTTAATAAGGGGGAGGGAATTTTTGTGGAATGAAGGACATTCTGCATTTAAAAATTCAGAAGATGCAGAGAATAATGTAGCCGAAATAAGGAAAATTTACTGCAATCTGTTTGATGGTCTGTGCATTCCATACAGAATTCACCGCAGGCCCGAATGGGATAAATTTCCCGGTGCATCTTACACGCTTGCTTATGACACAATTCTTGACGGGAAAATTTTACAGATTGCAACAATTCACAACCTGAGTGAGAAATTTTCAAAGGCGTTTGACATAACTTATGAAGATGAAAAAGGTAATCATAAATTTGTGCGTTTGACTTGTTACGGCCCAAGTTTCGGACGGCTGCTGGCATCTGTTCTTAACATTCACAAAGATGATGCAGGACTTAAATTTCCGACAAATTTTGCACCGACTCAAATAGTGATTGTACCTATATTGACAAAGGGAAACAACGAAGAAGTCTTGAATTATTGCAGAAAGATAAAGGAAAAATCAGATAAATTCAGGGTTGTATTGGATGAAAGCGATAAAACACCAGGAGATAAATTTTATTACTGGGAAAAGAGAGGTGCAATGCTGCGAATTGAGGCAGGACCAAGAGACATAAAAAATAATGCAGTTGTTATAGTCAGGAGAGATACGGGAAAAAAGGAAATAATAAAAAGCGATGAAATAAATCCGAAAAACATTATGGAAATTTTTAAGGATATTGACAGAAATTTAATGGAAACAGCAGTTAAGAAATTTAATGATTGTTTATTTAACGCAAACAGCATAGATGAGGTAAAAAATTTAGCCGGAAGGGGAATTATAAATGCCGGATTATGTGAAGATAAGGAATGTAGGGATGTGATTGAAGCGTACGCGAGTGTGCTTGGAATGGAAGATGCAGAAAAAAAGTGCATTGTATGCGGCAAAAAAGGAAAGGTTGCGCGTATCGGAAAGACATACTAAAACATGTGAAAATAAAAGTAACTATTCAGAGGGTATTTTCAAAATGTTCCGAACATTTTGTAAATCTCCGAACGATAGTGAGGTGATTTTCAAAACGCAAAGTTTTGAAAATATACTGAAAATCTTTGAGATTTTCAATCTTTAAAAATCTTTGAGATTTTTAAATACTAAAACCTTCGGTTTCAATCTTTAAAAAATCTTGGGATTTTTTAAATACTAAAAATCTACAAGATTTTCAATCTTTAAAAATTTACGGAATTTTTAAATGAGAGCGAAGCGAACTTATTTTAAAATCTCAAAGATTTTAAAATCTCCGAACAATAACGAGGTTATTTTCAAATTCGCAGAGAATTTGAAAAGACACGAACGAAGTGAGCGTATTTTTTAGATGGCTGAATAGTCACAAATAAAATATAAGTCCATAGGATTTTGATTTTCGATCTTATTTTAAATTTTGTTAGAAATTTAAATATTCAAACATCAGCGAGGTGATTTTTCTTTTCATAATTTGTTTCAAAAATAACATAATAACATGTTCTCAGGAGCTACCCTTTTCATCACAGCTCAGACTGGGACGGTTTCATCATAGAACATCCAGTTGAAATTTATTTAAAATTTAAAAAAAAAGCATAAAAATAAACAATTTATCTTTGTTTCCAGAATAATCCTCTAAACCACATGGGCATACTTCCCATTTCTTCTTTTTGAAGTTGTTCATACATTCGGTACAATATTCCAACAGTCAGCAAAATTCCGGTTCCGCTTCCGAAGACACCTAGAAAGTCGGCAAACAATGCAAGCAGTCCAACAGCAATAGAACTTATCACCACCATCTGGGGAATGTATCTTTCAAGCACATGTTGTATGACTCTTATATCTCTTCTGAATCCAGGAATTTGCATTCCGCCCTGGTGGATTTGCTGGGCAACTTTTTCGGGACCGATGTTTGTTGTTGCAGCCCAAAATTTTCCGAAAAGCACACACAAGACAAGGAAAAAGGTACCATATATAATCATATGAATTATGACCGTAATTTCACCTAACTGATATATTAAAGACGGATTAAGGATTCCATATATATTATTGGAACTGCCATAACCCGAGGTAATATAAGAAAATAAAGTATATATCCCCTGTTGTAATATATTCATCTCATGATAACCCATTCCCGCGTGGATGCCAAATATTGAAGGAATTAACTGAAGCGATTGTATAACTGCTGCCGCCAGTATTACCGGAATATTTGAAACATAGAAAAATTTTATTGGATAACGGGCACTCATTCCCCTGATTGTTCCATAAGCAAGAGGTATTTCAAGGCGCATTGATTCTCCATAAACAACCAACAGAAATATAAAGATTGTTGCTACAATCGGAAAAAGCAATATAATGTCAAAATGTCCAGTAACTAATTTTGCTATAAAATTTGGAATTGCTCCGGCATAAGTTCCTACTGCCCCTGCCATTTGTATAGGATTTATACTTGCTGTTATTATTGTCTGTGAAACCCCTCCTGCAATAAATAAACCAATTCCCGAGCCAATTCCGTATTTTGATATAATTTCATCAAGAAACATTAAAATTATACTTCCCATAGCAATCTGTAGTACGACTATTAGGAACATAGAGCTGCTGCCTAATTGAAATGCAAAACTCATTGCCGTTGCTTCAAGCAGGGAAAATATTACTACTAAAATCTTTTGGGTACCTTGAAACAATGCCTTATCTTCATTTCTTGTTAAGTCCAGTTCAAGCGCCCCTGTTCCAACCAACAGCTGAAGCATAATTGAGCTCACAACAATTGGACCTATACCCACAGTCAGGAGTGAGCCGATATGACTCGCAAAAACTATCTGCATCAGTTCAAATCCGGAGTGACTTATTGCTGATTCGGTAAGTCCAATGGGGGAAATAACTCCCAGAACAAAAAATAAACCCAAAGCCAATGCTACCCATAACACCTTATCTTTTAAAGGCAATGCACGGGATGTCCTTTTTACTTCTGGAATATATTTTAAAAATGGTCTAAGAAATTCAAGTTTCATCTTTTAGAAATTTAGTTTCTATCTTTCAGTAATGTCTTTTTTAGGTATATTTATTTTGTTTTCGTTTGCGTCCTTTTTATCTGCATTATCCTCATCAGCATTTGTTTTTTTTATTATCCCTCCTGCACTTTCAATCTTTTCCTTTGCCTTTTCCGAAAGCGAATCAACCTCTATTACGAATTTATGTGAAATTTTTCCGTTTCCAAGTAATTTGTCATATCCGATTGCTGCAAGATTTAAATGATAGGTTTCATTCTCCACCCTTATTTTTCCTTCATTAACAAATTTTACCAGATTTCTTTCAATATCTCCGACATTTATTGTCATGATTTCGTTATCGGAAGAGTGTCTGGTAAATCCATGACTCCCATGTATGTCTTTAAAGTATTTTGAATACAGGCACCACTTTTGTTTGTACCATCCGGAATTTCCCGCACCGCCCTGACTTCCTTTTCCTCTGTGCTTCTGAATCCCCCACCCGCAGTGTTTTGAACCTCTTAACTTTCTGTTTTTTCTGTCTTTAACAGCCATTTTTTAAACAATAAAATTTTAAAATTTTAAAATTTTTACATATATTTTTCTTTTACTTACATCATTCTTTTTAACAAATCATTAATTGCTGTTTTTCTGTTTCCAAGTGCGCCTCCCTGAGTATAAGGAATCTTTATTCCCTTTTTTTCAAACCCCTTTGTCGGAGGTGTCAGCCGAAACGGCAGTTTTAAATTTATATCGCTCAATTTTGCTTTGTTTTCAAAAAATGCGTCAACAAATTCGTCAACGGAATTAAATTTTGGATTGAGTGACTTTATTGTTTTATCATTAATTTTTTCAGTCCCTGCATCTTTTGGTTCATTCTGCGATAAAATTTCTCCCCTGTTCAGGAGCATTGCTTTAAATGTTTCTTTATCTATGGACCCATAAGTTACATAACTATTAACTTTATTTATCATTCCTTTGTATGTGTCGTCCAGTTCAACAACATTACAATTGTTTTTGTATTTTATTTTGAGTAAATCAAGCGTGGTCTTTATCCTCCCGTCTACATTTACAGTTCCTCTTACCCTTACAACAGCAACCTTCATTTTAGCAATTTTTGTTTTTCTTTTGTTTTATATTTTCTTTATTATTAAATTTTTTGAACCAACTTATAAATTTGTAATACATAAATAAATATTTCATAACATTTCATAACTAATCTTTAGCAAAATTTAAACATATTAGCAAAATTTAAACATATTAGCAAAATTTAAACATATTAGCAAAATTTAAACAACATAACAAAATTTAAACATTGTACTATAACAAGTGTTTTTCAAGGCTATAATCAACAGCAATATTTAGAACATGTTTCCAATATTTCCATCTTTTAATTAGTTTTCCATCATGCAATGCTTCTACGCCTCTCAATGTCACTCTCAT
>Ga0210050_1004772_pt1 | contig 11105 bp, 10 predicted proteins | sample CryGey132114_all_FD_185463 | JGI IMG/M metagenome (GOLD analysis project Ga0210050, IMG submission 185463) | Groundwater microbial communities from aquifer - Crystal Geyser CG22_combo_CG10-13_8/21/14_all (SPAdes) (version 2) | ecosystem: Environmental > Aquatic > Deep subsurface > Groundwater ...
CGTCGCCGAGATTGAAGCGCGACACTGCGGCGCCGACTTTTTCCACAAGGCCCGCGCCGTCGCAACCGAGGATGGCGGGCAACTGGTCCGGATGGTAAGCGGGCGTGGCGCGCAGCTTGGTATCCAGCGGATTCACTCCGGCGGCGGCGAGTTTTACGCGAATGTGATGCGGCGACGGCAATCCTGGTATCGGGATGTCGCGCAGTTGCAGGACTTCGGGCCCGCCGGGGGCGGTGGCGAAGATGGCTTTCATCAAGGGCTCTCCGGGTTCGTCATTCCGGCGCAGGCCGGAATCCAGCGATTTTATTCAAAATGCTTTTTTGGTTCTGCCCCCGCTTCACGGAGGTGTATTTCGATTGCCTGGATTCCGGCTTGCGCCGGAATGACGGGGGTTATTCAGGATGGTGCCTATGTTAAACTCCGCCTACTGTTTTAGCGAGGTAAAGCCATGTCTGGAAACACATTCGGCACCCTGTTCACTGTCACTTCTTTCGGCGAATCGCACGGTGCGGCGATCGGCTGCATCGTGGACGGTTGTCCTCCGGGGATGGAACTTTGCGAAGCCGACCTCCAGATCGACCTCGACCGCCGCAAACCCGGCACCTCGCGCCATGTCACGCAACGGCGCGAATCGGACACGGTGGAGATCCTGTCCGGCGTGTTCGAAGGCAAGACCACCGGCACCCCCATCGCGCTGCTGATCCGCAACGAAGACCAGCGCAGCAAGGACTATGGCAACATCGCCGACACCTTCCGCCCCGGCCATGCCGACTACACCTACTGGCAGAAATACGGCATCCGCGACCATCGCGGCGGCGGCCGTGCCTCGGCGCGCGAAACCGCAGCACGGGTGGCGGCGGGCGCCATCGCCAAAAAATGGCTGCATGAGCATTACGGCGTGGTCGTGCGCGGCTATCTCGAACAGCTCGGCGAAATCAAGATTCCGTTCAAGAGCTGGTCGGAAATCACCGAGATCGGCAACACCTTCTTCGTCGCCGATGCGAGCTATGTCGGCCAGCTCGAAGACTACATGGACGCGCTGCGCAAATCCGGCGATTCCATCGGCGCCAAACTTGCCGTGGTGGCCTCCAATGTGCCGGTGGGCTGGGGCGAGCCGGTGTTCGACCGCCTCGATGCCGAGATCGCCCACGCGCTGATGGGCATCAACGCGGTCAAGGCGGTGGAGATCGGCGCGGGCTTCGACTGCGTCACCCAGCGCGGTAGCGAACACGGCGACGAACTCACGCCGCAGGGTTTCGCCTCCAACCACGCCGGCGGCATCCTCGGTGGTATCTCCACCGGGCAGGACATCGTCGCGCATTACGCGATCAAGCCGACTTCGAGTATCCGCATCGAACGCAATTCGATCAACAAGGCGGGGGAAGCGGTGAAGGTTTCTACCGAGGGGCGGCATGATCCTTGTGTCGGGATTCGGGCTACGCCGATCGCGGAGGCGATGGTGGCGCTGGTGTTGATCGATCATGCGCTACGCAATCGGGGGCAGTGTGGGGATGTGGTTTGTGGGACGGTGAAGCTGCGTTAACTAACTCGATCAATCCTATGTCTAGATTCTCGCAGCGATATGGTTATTCCCCTTTGGAAAAAGCATTTCAACGAGAAACTGCGGATGAGTCATTGCGCACCAAGCTGTGGAATGTGTTGAAGATTACTATCTGGGATAACTACAAGCCTAGAAATTCTCGGTTCCAAGAAACTACCAATAAGATTGATGCGATGCTTAATCGCTTGTGGTTTCATTTCTTTATTCGGGATCTTGATAGCCTGCCTAATTTTTTGCCTCAGTATCACGGTGACAATAAAACTGCGTACTTATTCCTGAAGAATTTTTTCTTTTCTTGTGACTGGTTTGAGTTGTACGACTTTATTGAGGAAATTTCTCTTGATAAAAGCGCGCTTATTAGCGACGAAACCAGAGAGTGGATTAATAATGTGTTGGAAGAACAAAATTCTGCTTATCGATTTGTAGGTGAGGGAATCGCAGAGATTACTGACGAGCAGGAAATTGAGGCAATTGAAGAGGGGCTGGAGTATCCGGAAAAGGCAGTTCGCACCCATCTTGAAACTGCATTGAGAATGTTGAGTGACAAGCAGTCCCCTGATTATCGAAACTCCATCAAGGAATCAATTTCTGCTGTAGAGGCCGCCTGTAGGCTGGCGAGTGGGAAAGAGAAGGCGACCTTGGGCGACGCGCTCAAGAGGATACAAAATATTCACCCTGCGTTATCTCAGGCATTTAACCAACTATACGGTTATACCAGTGATGCGTCCGGGGTTAGGCACTCATTGATTGATGAAGAAAACATCACTTATGCTGATGCAAAGTTTATGTTGGTTGCTTGTTCGGCATTTGTTTCGTATTTGAAAACTTCAAGCAAGTAACAGAGTAAGAGAGCGTCGGAAGGGTTGCCCCCTTCGGGGACGAGAGCGTAGCGATACCCATCAATCAAAGTCAACACCGTCGGGGGTTGCCCGACAGCAAGATACTTTCTTTTGCTTCGCCAAAAGAAAGTATCCAAAGAAAAGGCGACCCTGGTTTGCCGCCCACTGCGTGGGTTCCCTCGTTCAGAAGCAAACGAGCGGGGCTGCGCAACTCGCACGATCCGCTTCGCGGCCACGTGCTCAAACAGTGCTCGCCTAACCCCACCGCTCGTTTGCTTCTGAACGAGGCGGCGCTCAAGGGAAAGAAAGTCAAAGGCGGTTTTGTGTGCGCTTCGCGCACGTTTTCTTTGGTGTTGGCGAGGCGGCCATTGCCCGCCTCGCGGGTTTTGGTTCTTGGATTTTGTATTTTCATCCCCTGTGCGTCCGCCGAGTAGCGGAGACTGGTCGGGGGGTGTCGGCGAGGACTGTCTGAGCGCGTAGCGCGAGTTCCGCAGCCGCCTGACCAGTCGAGCAACGCAGGGAACCCCGCAGGGGCGGCGCAGTGGGGTCGCCTTCTTTTTGGTTACTTTTTCTTGGCGAAGCAAGAAAAAGTAACTTGCTGTCGGGCAACCCCCGACGAAGTTGGTTTTGATTGATGGTTATCGCTGCGCTCCACCCATCCTACGCGCTGCGCGCTATCATCGCCCCCCATGAACCTCGCCCACATCAAATCCCTCTCCCTCTTCGCCCTGCTCATCAACGCCGCCGCGATGTTTTCCCCCGTCATCAACGGCGGCGATTCCATCACCTATGCGGCATTGTCTCAACACATCGCGCTCAACAACGATTGGGCGAACCTGATGCTGGACGGTAAGGATTGGCTGGACAAGCCGCACATGCCGTTCTGGATCACGGCTGTGTTCTTCCAGCTGTTCGGGGTGAGCGCGTTCTCGTACATCCTGCCGGGCTTTCTGTTCCACCTGATCGGCGGTTATTACACGTATCGCATCGCGCGGCTGTTCTATAGCCGCGAGGCGGCGTGGTTGTCGGTGCTGGTGTATGTGTCGGTGTTCCATTTGATGGATTCCTCCATCGAGGTGAAGGCGGAGACTTACCTGACGGGCTTCATCATGGGGGCGTGCTATTACTGGTTGCGTTACGACGCGCGCACCCGGATCAAATACCTGCTGCTCGGGGCGGCGTTCACTGCGGGCGCGGTAATGACCAAGGGGGTGTTCACGCTGATCACGATTTTCAGCGGGCTGGTGATTCTTTGGCTGTACCGTAAACAGTGGCGCAAGCTGCTAAGCGGCAAGTGGCTGTTGGCATATGCGCTGTCGCTGCTGTTCACCGCGCCGGAAGTGGTCGCGCTGTATCTGCAGTTCGACGCGCATCCGGAGAAGCTGGTGTTCGGGCGCGCGGATGTTTCCGGAATCAAGTTCTTCCTGTGGGACAGTCAGTTCGGGCGCTTCTTCAATACCGGGCCGATCAAGAATACCAACGGTCATCCCTTCTATTTCGCGCTGGTGTTTCTGTGGGCGTTCCTGCCCTGGGTGGCGGTGTTCATCGCGGCGATGTTTGCCGGCGTGCGCCGGTTCATGCAACGCGCAGTGGGTGAGAACGCAGGGTTCATCTTTCTGTGCGGCGCGTTCTTCGTTAGCTTCGCGCTGTTCAGCGCGACCAGCTTTCAGCTCGACCATTACACCGTGATCCTGTTTCCGTTCGCGGCCATCCTGTGCGGCAAGTTCCTGTCGGAGCGGCTGGCGAATCTGCAACAAGGTCGTGCGCTGTTGATCGCGCAAGGCGTGCTGACATTTCTGTTGCTGGCACTGGCGCTCGGGTTGAGTGTGTATGTCGGCAACGCGTTGGTGCTGGCCGTCGCGGCGGTGATGGTGTTGGGGATGCTGGTTTATGCGGTCATCAACCGGCGACAGATGCGCATGGGCGTGCTGCTGGTGTTCCCATTGTTCGGCATTCTTGCGCTATACACTTTTCTCGTACTGACTACGGCGTTGACTTTCATCCGGGTCGGCGTTGCGCATAACGTGGACAGGCAACTGGCCAGTCGGCCCGCGCTGCCGGTCTATGTCTATCAGATGGATATTGTGGCACGCGAGCTGGGTTTGTATCGATCCGCGCCCGCTTACGCGGTGGACAACATGGCGCAACTCCCCGCGCAGGGCGGCTATTTCCTGCTGATTGAAGCAGGACAGATGGACGCGGTCGGCTCGTTGCGCGCCGAACACGTCGGGCAGGGGAATTGGGTGGTGCACAAGACCGGCACCTTCCCGCGCTGGCTGCGGCTGGCCAAGGGGGCTGAACCGCTACAAGACATCCGCATTTTGCAAATTGAAGGAGCGAACTGATGGCGCGTGGAACCGAGATGGAGTCGTTCTGCAAATGGGAAGACGACACGCTGGTGCTGAACATTCTGGGCAAGCCGCGCGCGAAGCGCGACAAGATCGGCAAGGTGAAGGGCAAACAACTGGAGATTGCAGTGGCGGAAGATCCGGTGCGCGGCAAGGCGACCGCGCATCTGGTTGATTTCCTGGCGGATGAGTTCGGGGTAAAGCGCACGGCGATCACCGTGGTGTTTGGCACTTACAATGTGAACAAACAGGTGCGTATTTGCGCGCCGACAATACTGCCCGGCGTCATTCCACCGCGTTGACTTTTGCTGGCCTGAATGGTGTTGTGGATCGGGTTTGTGCGTGTGTTGTTGGGGCTTTAGCCCCGTACCCCCAAAGGGGGCGAGAACCTCTTCGAGGCAACCACGGCCTGCCCCTTGCGGGTGCAACCCGACATCTGCTTTTCGCGTCGGACTGAAGTCCGACCCACAAGGAGTTGTGTCAATATCGTCGAGAATGCAATTGCGCGCTAACTCTTGACGCGCCGATACAGGCGGAATCGCTCGTTCTTTTCGCCCAACCTGCCGCCTTCCCAGATTTTTTCCCAGCCAATCTCGTTTTCGATCGGTTTGGCGATGCGCTCACCCTGCACCAACAGCAAGTCGCACTTTGCCAACCTGGTGCTATGCCATTTGAACTGGCCGAAGTATTCGAGCATGGCCTGTTCGCTGGCGCCTACACGTAGAGGGGTCATACATTCGTAGTTGGCGGGCAGATGCGCCGAGAGATCGTCGATCATGGGGCGATAGCTCTTGCCGTTATCCAGCCACGGCAACCACAGGGTCATCACCAGAATCCACAGCAGGGTGATGCCGCTGGCCCAGTTGATAAGGGAACGCCGTACCGAGCGTCCGGTGCGCCAGACGAGAATGATCCACAGCACGGTGGATGCTGCCGCGATCCAGAACGCAACCTCCTCGAAAGCGGGTTCGAAGCCGGGCTGATAGTCCTTCAGCCAATGCGTGATCTTCGCGTTGTTGTTGAGCAACAGGCCGGCCCAGCCCCACCACAGCGCGATGGCGAGCAGGGCGAAGGTCATGATACCAAACCAATCCAGCGCATTGGCGGCACCCCGGCGCAGGGTAGCCAGCGCCGCCGTTGCCAGCAGGACGATGGGGAGCAACAGAGGCAGCCCGTTCTGGTCGTTGATATCCGGCACCAGACTCAAGGCAATCCACATGGCCAGCAAAGTGGTCAGCAGCAACTGGAATTCAGCTTCGAGCCATACACGTTTGCGCGCTTCCCACACCGTCCACGCGGCCAGCGGCGCAGCCGGCCAGGCCATCCACGGCAACGCGGTAAAGTAATAAAACACTTCCGGATAGTGGCCGCTGCGGGCAAAGTCAAACCAGCGGCCGATATTGCGCGTCCATGCCCATTCGGTGAACAGGGCGGGCGAGTGCTGGTAGAGCAGCCAGGGCCAGATCGTCAGCCACGGCAGGGCGCACAGCAGGGCGATGGCCAGTGCGGTGTAATGGTTGCGGGTGCGCCAAGTGCGAAAGAGGAGAAGCGCCAGACTGATGGCGAGGAACAAGACGGGCGCGATGAAACCCTTGCTCAAGAAGCCGATACCAAGACCAAGCCCGATGAACAGACCAGCGAGTCGCGGTCGGCGCAAGCTCAAGGCGTAGCCGTACAGCATCATGGCGCAGCCGGCGAGGAACGCGTTGTCGATCAGGATTTCGTGCGCACGCAGCAACATTCCCAGACAGCCGATGAGCAGGATGGCAGCAGGCCAGCCGCGATACTTGCCAAACAGTTCGCGCCCGCTCAAGCCCGCGAACAGCAGGGTGAGCGCCATATAGAAACCGGTTGCCAGGCGTGCCCCGTCATGCAGTGGCAACCCGGGTGACAGGGCGTGCGCGAAGGCGGCGGCTGTCCAGAAGTACAACGGTGGCTTGTCGAGATACGGTTGTCCGGATAGCACCAGGATCAGCCAGTCGCCGCCCTGGATGAGGTGGTGGATGATGCCAAAACCATAAGCCTCATCCGGTTTCCACGGATCATGTCCGACCAGACCAACCACCACCCACACTGCGATGAGCAACAACAACAGCGCCGCCTTGCCCGGTGTGATGTCGGTCTCCTTCAGTTTTCCGCGGTAAATGTACATGTGCTATTCGACCAGCTTGATCGTCTGCCCCGGCACGGGCTCACCCTGCGGATATTGCGCATTGAGCAGACGCAAATATTGCTCCGCATTGCGCCCAAGCGGAGAGCGGGCGGCAAACTTGGCATAGCTGTCGCCGGCAGCGGCCTGGACCAGGCGCAGGGTTAGCGGCTTGATCGTGGCCCGTTCATCGGCACTCAATATCCTGAAGCTGCGTACAGCGGTTTCCATCGCTTCACGCCGTGCAGCAAGCAGTTGCGGAGTCTTGGCGCCGCCTTGCAGCAGGAATGCTTTTCCCTCGTGGTAGATCACGCCCAGCAAACGGTTGCCACTGCTGCCCAACGCTGCCTGCAGACCGTCAATCTTCAGCGCCTCGATGCTCACGTTCTGTCCCAACAGGCGGCGCGCATATTCGACTGCTGTGCCACTTGGTTTGGCATCGAGGCCGAGTTGCAGCATGGCGTCGTTCTGTGCGCTCAAGGCTACTACCTTGTCCGGCAGATTCTTGATACTCCATCCGGACGGAAAGGTGAGCGCGATACCCAAGTCTTTGTGCAGAAAACGCAGGTCACGCACCACACCTTCAGCCACGTTGTCACCAAAGATCAATCCCGCTGTCTGCTTCAGATATTCCTCGCGGTTCTCAACCGGACTGGCCACTGTCAGACTGTGTGCCTCGCCCACGACCTGTTGCAGGCGCGTGTCGTTGTCGGGGTGGGTGGCGAAGGTGGCGTGATAGCGGTGCGGTTCGCGCCCCTCCTGTTTGGCGATCTCGGCATCAAACAATTCCTGGTTCTTGAGCACCCTTACCACGCGGATCATGGCTTGCGGGTCATACTCGGCGCGCGCCAGATACTGGGCACCCAGGCTGTCTGACTCAAGTTCATGCTCGCGCCCGTAGCCGGAAAGCAGGGCGCCACCGAGCAGGTTGGAAAGGTCCTGTCCGGCCTGAGTATTGAGTTCCGGCACGAGGATGGAAATCAGTGAGATACCGATATTGGTGGCCTGTGCCGCACTCTGCTGCCGCACGCCGTGGCGGGCGGTGACGTGACCGATCTCGTGCCCGAGCACGGCTGCCAACTCTGCCTCCGAGTTCAGGTAGGCCATGATGCCGCGCGTGATATATACATAACCGCCGGGCAAGGCGAAGGCGTTGACCTCCGGCGAATCGAACACAGTGAAGTGATAATTCAGATTGCTGCGATGGCTGCGCTGGGCCAGTGCCTGGCCGACCTCATTGACGTAGCTTTGCAGTGTGGGATTCTGATAGACGCTGTATTGCTTGCGCACTTCAACATCGGCGCTGCGTCCCATGCTGATCTCCTGCGCTTCCGACATCATCACAAGATCTTGTTTTCCGGACACCGGATTTTGTGCGCAACCGATAAGTGCCTGCGCGAGTGCGCTGATGAGCAGGAATGAGAGCAGTCGAGTCATGTGCGTTCCCCCGAAAAGAAAAAGGCAGCCTGCGCTGCCTTTTGATCTGTGCACCTAGCGAAGTTCCATCAGGCGGCGGCTTTGGTGCCCATATTGTACTTGTTGCGGAACTTCTCGATACGACCTGCGGTGTCCACGATCTTCTGGGTGCCGGTATAGAACGGGTGGCACTCGGAGCACACTTCGACGTGCAGCGCGGGTTTGCCGAGGGTGGAGCGGGTATTGAATGTGTTGCCACAGCTGCAGGTTACTGCGACTTCGGCGTAGGCGGGGTGGATGTCAGCTTTCATTTTGTATTCCTAACTTAATGTTGGCGCGGCAGTTGTACGCGCACGGATAAACCATGAGGGCGCGCATTATCCATAAAAATAGAAGGTTGGGCAAATTGTTATTGCGGGCTAGTGGATCTGTCCGCGCTCGATGCTGATGCCGACTTGTTTGCAGTTGCGGATGGCTTGCAGTTTGGCGATGCTGACTTTGACCCAGGGGGCGTTGAAGTCCTTGAGGATGATCTGGGCGATATGCTCGGCCAATGCCTCGAGCAAAGAGAAGTGCCCCTCGCTCAACACCGACTGGATATGTTGTGCGACCTGGGCATAATCCAGCGCATCGTTAATGTCGTCCGATTGACAGGCGCGACTGTTGGGTAACGCGATCTCCAGGTCGAGTTGCAGCGTCTGCGGTACGCGTTTTTCCCGCTCGTAGATGCCGATCAGGGTGGTGACCTTGAGTTCGCGCAGAAAGATGATGTCCATATAAAGTACGAGTTTGGTGGCAAAGACGCATTCAAGTAGAATGCACCGCTTCGTATTTTAAGGTATTCCAGATGGCCATTCTGGTTTTTGTTGTGCTTGCTTACCTGATGGGTTCAATCTCCTTTGCCGTGCTGATGAGCAAAGTTTTTGGTCTGGCTGACCCGCGCACTTATGGTTCCGGTAATCCCGGTGCAACCAATGTGTTGCGCAGTGGCAAAAAGGCTGCCGCTGCGTTGACCTTGTTGGGCGATGCCGCAAAGGGTTGGCTGGCGGTGTTTCTGGCGATCCGTTTCGCGCCGCACGATGGCGAGGAGTTGCTGCTGGTGGCTCTGGTAGCGCTGGCCGTCTTCGTTGGCCACCTTTTTCCGGTCTTCCTAAAATTCCAGGGTGGCAAGGGGGTCGCGACTGCCTTGGGGGTGTTGCTGGCCTTGAGCGTATGGACGGGCTTGGCGGTGCTGGCAACCTGGGTGCTGGTGGCTGTACTGTTCCGCTATTCTTCGTTGGCTGCCTTGGTTGCGGCAATCACGGCGCCGGTCTATGGGATTCTCTTAAGCTTGCCACGTGAGTGGGTGCTAGCCTCGGCCATTATGTCGCTACTGCTTTTGTGGCGGCACAAGGGCAACATCCGCAATTTGATGTCTGGTAAAGAAAGCAAGATTGGCGGCAAAAAGAAAGAAGTTCAGTCTGCGTAATTCAATTCTTGCAAATCCCAGCGCGGTTTCACGTTGAAGCGATAGTCACGCTGTACATCCTGATGCTGCAAACGCATTGCACCGGCAAAAGCGATCATCGCACCGTTGTCGGTGCAGAATTCCAGATCGGGATAAAACACCTTGCCGCCGCGCTTGCCGATATTTTCACTCAGTCGGTTACGCAAAAGTTGGTTTGCACCCACCCCGCCCGCCACCACCAATTGATCCAATCCGGTCTGCGCAAGTGCCGACTGCGCCTTACTTACCAGTACATCGACGATAGCCTCCTGCGCCGCGTGCGCGATGTCGGCTCGCGTCTGTTCATCAGCTGGATGTTGTTGTACGGCCAGCAGTACAGCGGTCTTCAAGCCGCTGAAGCTGAAATCGAGGTCGCCGCTGTGCAGCATCGGGCGCGGTAATTTGAAGCGTCCCGGGGTACCGCCTTGCGCCAGCTTGGCCAAAAGTGCGCCGCCCGGATAATCCAGCCCAAGCAACTTGGCGCTCTTGTCGAAGGCCTCGCCGGCGGCATCATCTACCGATTCACCAAGCAAGGTGTAACGCCCCACGCCCTCCACGCGCATCAGTTGCGTGTGACCGCCGGAGACCAATAAGGCCACGAATGGGAATTCCGGTGCGGGATCGGACAGCAGCGGCGAGAGCAAATGTCCCTCCAGATGATGTACGCCGATGGTGGGGATATCCAGGGTGTAGGCCAGGGCGCAGGCGATGCTTGCCCCGACCAGCAGTGCGCCGGACAGACCGGGCCCTTGCGTGTAAGCGATGGCATCGATATCGCGCAAGGTGCAATCGGCCTGTTGCAGCGCGCTGCGCAGCAACGGTAAGGCGTGTCGAACATGGTCGCGTGACGCAAGTTCGGGTACGACGCCGCCATATTCGTTATGCAGCGCGATCTGTGAGTGCAGCGTGTGCGCGAGCAAGCCGCGCTTGATGTGATACAGCGCGACGCCGGTTTCGTCGCAGGACGATTCGATGCCCAATATCAATTCCATGATGTGTCTTTAGCATTTTTGTTAATGGTTGGCATTGTACGTTTCGTGTATGGCGCAAGGCGAGCGCACATCTATATGACGAAATGTTTACAAAACGCTTGACGGGGGGAATTCCCCCCCTATAATGCGCACCTCTTCGCTGCCACGGCAGTGCAAGCAAGCGACGAACCAGATCTTTAAAATCTTTAAAAACAACCGATTAGTGTGGGTATTTGTGTTGCGGCAGACAGAAATTGCGCAAGTGATGGAAGTCGACTCAAGACACAAAAGAAGTACCTCGCACTGATCGAAGATACAGAAATGTAAATTCGCTT